>Ga0075800_1032_pt1 | contig 24763 bp, 22 predicted proteins | sample RifGroC2_FD_68451 | JGI IMG/M metagenome (GOLD analysis project Ga0075800, IMG submission 68451) | Microgenomates (Gottesmanbacteria) bacterium GW2011_GWC2_39_8
AAGAGAGCTGCTCAGAATGGGTGTCCCGTTAGGTCAGAAAAAAGAGCAGTCGAATTTTCCGGAGAAACCCTTTTCCATTTATGATGCGCAGAAACTATCTTTAAAAGGTTCTGATGAAGTGCTTTTGAAGTACTGCGTCCTGAAAGATATGACATACCTCTTTGTTGTCAGCAAAAAAAATATAGTAACTATAAAAATCAACCTTGTCGGTGATGACCTTGAGGATATGATTGTAAGCCTGAGAGACCCGATTGACAAATTGCAGAACATCACAGACACATCTGCATTTTATAAATCGCTTGAGGAAGTTGATCTCAACGTTGCAAATACACTGTATAATTCCCTCATTGAGCCTGCCAGAGAATACATCAAAGGTGCAAGAGTGCTCCTTATTGTGCCTTCAGGGGTGCTGAGTTATCTGCCTTTTGAAATGCTGGTGGAAAAGGTTGGGGAAAGGAAGAAAAACACTGATGTAATTTTTGCAGAATTCTCAGACTCAACTTATCTGACGGAAGAATTCTCTGTCAACTATGCTGCAAGTGCTAAAAAGTTTTCAAAAAAAGGAGGGATAAGCTTAAGTCAGTTTAAGCACGACCTTTCCGGAAAGCTTCTCTCCATTGGCGATTATGGCGGTTTGGCAAAGGACCTGGTAACTGTTTTTGGCAAAGACACTAAAATTTTAAAAGAGGCAGAAGCCACAAAAGCAGGTTTTAAAGAACTGGCGCAGAAATTCCCCTTTGTAAATATTTCTCTTCCTGTTTGGATTGATGATGATATTTCCCGCACGGGAATTATATTTTCAGAACAGAAGAACAACAGGATATTATCAGAGTTATTAAATGCATACGAACTTTACAGCCTTAATTCAGACCCTAAATTTTTTGTCCTTGACAACTGCGAATATAATTTAAGTTCATATAAAAAGGATAACGGAATAGAATATTTACTGAATTCTTTGACCGGGTCAGGGTCCTCCGCAGTATTAAACCTGTGGAGGCTTGATGAAAAAACTGCCGGAGATTTTTTAAAGGAATTTTTCAGTCTTTTGACTGAAACTACTTCAACCAGCGATGTCGTTGATGTCATGAGCTTGACAAAGATTAAACTGAAACAGGCTGTAAAGGAATTAGGTTCTTCGCCCCATAAAATATCCTATTCCCATCCCTATTTTTGGGCAAGCTTTGTGCTTGAAGGAAGAAGCTATCACCAATGATACGTGTCCCTACCATATGCATTTATTGCGGTTGCGGCTGCGGATTATATCTTAATGTCAGAGACGGTAAAGTAAACGGCGTTACACCACAGCGATCCCATCCTTTAAATAGCGGAACCCTATGTGCAAAGGGATGGTCAATTCCTGAACTTTTGAGAGGATATGGAAGGCTTACCTCACCCCTGATAAAAGAAAAAGGCAGCTTCATAAAAGCCTCATGGGATAAAGCCCTTGGCAAAGTTTCAGATGAACTGATCGAATTGATTAAAAAATATGGGCCTGATTCTATCGGTCTTTTCTCATCAGCCAAAGCCACCAATGAAGAAAATTATTTAATGATGAAATTTGCAAGGGCTGCCATAGGCACAAACAACATAGACCACTGCGCAAGACTTTGTCATGCATCCACTGTTACAGGTCTTGTGAAGACCTTTGGGTCAGGTGCAATGACAAACAGCCAGAATGAGTTTGAGGATGCAAAGGCAATCCTCCTCACAGGCTCAAACCCCACAGAGCAGCACCCCATGGTAGGAGCAAAAATCAGAAGGGCTGTTGAGAAGGGTGCAAAGCTTATTGTTGTTGACCCGCGAAAGATTCCTCTTACAGAATTTGCCCATATTCATTTAAGGCAGAAGCCGGGAAGTGATGTTGCATGGATAAACGGCATGATAAGGATAATAATTGAGCAGGGGTGGGCAGATGATGATTTCATCAGGAAGCGGACAGAAAATTTTGAAAACCTTGCTTTATCTGTAAGCAGTTATACAGCTTCAATGGTTGAGGAGATAACCGGGATTCCCGGAGACTTACTTTACAGGGCTGCGGAGGTTTATGCAAAATCAGGTTCGGGAATGATCGCATACGGTATGGGTATTACGCAGCATGTAACAGGGACAGACAATGTTTCAGCACTTTCCAATTTGGCAATGGTAGCAGGGCAGGCAGGAAGGCCCTCGACGGGTGTTAATCCGTTGCGGGGCCAAAACAATGTGCAGGGTGCATGTGACATGGGAGCGCTTCCAAATTTTCTCACCGGGTATCAGAGGATTGAGAACAGAGAGGTGAGGGAGAAATTTGAAAAGATATGGAATGTAAAACTTCCGGAGTCAAAGGGGATGACCATTACTGAGATGATTGACGGTGCTTACAGCGGGAAAATAAAAGGGCTCATTGTCATGGGTGAAAACCCGCTTCTTTCTGACCCGGATATAAATCATGTTAAAAAAGCGCTTGAGAAGCTTGAACTGCTTGTTGTTGTGGAGCTGTTTATGTCAGAAACGGCTTCAATTGCCAATGTAGTCCTTCCATCTGCAAGCTTTGCAGAGAAGGACGGAACATATACAAATACTGACAGGGCTATCCAGAGGATAAGAAAAGCTGTACTTCCGGTTGGTGAAAGCATGGCTGACTGGGAGATAATATGTAATTTATCTGAGAGAATGGGTTTTGAGATGGGATATGAGAAACCTGAAGAGGTAATGACTGAAATAGCTTCACTCACGCCTATTTACGGCGGTGTAAGTTACAGCCGTCTTGAAGGGGAAAGTTATCTTCAGTGGCCATGCCCTGATAAATCCCATCCCGGCACCCCGTACCTCTACCAGAAGGAATTTACAAGAGGCAAAGGCTTTTTTACTCCGGTTGAATACAGAGAGCCTGATGAAGTCACTGACAGCGAATTTCCATTTGTCCTTGTAACAGGGAGGATTTATTACCACTGGCATACAGGCACAATGACAAGGAAAGTTGAGACCCTTGACCGCGAGATACCCGTCGGGTATGTAGAGATAAATCCGGCTGACGCAGCGAAAATAAAGATCAGGGACAGGGAATCTGTTAAGTTAATTTCACGGCGCGGTGAGCTTGTGACGCAGGCTCTGGTAACCGAGAGGGTGCAGGAGGGAGTTGTGTTCATGCCTTTTCATTTTAAAGAGGCAGCTGCAAATTTACTGACAAATCCTGCTGTTGACAGGGAGGCAAAGATTCCCGAGTTTAAGGTATGCAGCGTAAAACTTGAAAAAGTTTAGAAGAAATTTTTATGGAAGTTACAATAAAAAAGATTTCAAGAAGTAATTTATTAAAATTTATAGATATCCTCTGCAGGGGGTTTGAAGTAATAGCTCCTGTAAAAATCGGAGGAGATGTTTTCTTTAACCCGGTTAAAAAATCCTCTGAGCTTACACTTGATTATATAAACCCTGTGGAATCGCCAAAGAGGTTCTTTTTCCCGCAGATAGAACTGATGTATCAGATGGATTTTGAAAAGCATGAGGTAATGAGAGATGAAGCAGAGAGAAAAAGAAAAAAGCTTATCTTCGGAATAAGGTCTTGTGATTTAGCTGCAATAAACGGCGTTGATAAATTTTTCACCGGAGAAAAGACAGACAGCTATTACCGGAAGCTGAGGCAGGATACAATACTTGTGAATCTGCTGTGCCACGAATGTGCATCTGAATGTTTCTGCACGGCAATTCCCGGAGGTTCATTGTACTGCGACGGATACGATTTACGCCTTTCTCCTTTAGATGATGGGTATCTGGCAGAGACGGGAACAACGAGCGGTGAAGAATTGCTGAAACAAAACAAGTCGCTGTTTGAAAAGAGCGGGAAAAATGATATTGAGCTGAGAGAAGAAGCTATCAAAAAATTGAAGAAGAAAATCAGAAGCAATCATAAATTTGACAAAGCCGTTGAGAAACTTAAAAGCGAAAAAGTGGATTCTGCAGAATGGAGCGATATTGCAAAAAGCTGCCAGGACTGCGGCGGGTGCTGCTATGTATGTCCGGTCTGCACATGCTATAATATCATTGATGATGTTGAGAATAACAACCTCACAAAATACCGTTGCTGGGATTCCTGCCTCTTCTCAGGGTTTTCAAGAATGGCAATGGCTCATAACCCACATAAAACATTTGGTGAGAGGCTGGAATACAGGTTCATGCACAGGTTAAAATATTTTGAAGACCGCTACAACAGCCTTGGATGCACAGGGTGTGGCCGTTGTGACGTAGTATGCCTTGGGGATATTGGAACAGGGGCAGTGCTTAAGCGGATTCGGTGCAGGTAAAATCAAAAATAAAATATCAAAAATTAAAATGAAGCCCGCCCCTTAGAACTTAAAGCTAAAAATGCAAAACTAAAACTTAAGGTGTAAAATTATGATTTAAAGTTTTAAATTTTTGAATCCTTGACCTTTGAACCATTTGAATCCTTTTTAGGAAGAGCTGGTATGACTAATGAATATTTACCTCTAATCGCAAAGATAGAAGAGGTTAAGGAGCAGACAAAAGGGATTAAGACCTTTGTATTTTCCATAGGAAAGGATACTGATTTTTCCTATAAGGCTGGTCAGTTTATAATGCTCTCAGTATTTGGATTTGGTGAAGGTGCATTTTCTCCTTCCTCATTCCCTGTAAAGGATGGAAAGATAGAGGTGACGATTGCAAGAGTTGGAAAGTTGACAACAAGGCTTTTCGAGATGGAGCGTGGAGCGAGAGTTGGCATAAGGGGGGCTTTTGGGAATGGCTTTGACCTTGAAAGGGTGCGTGGGAGAGACATTCTCCTTGTTGCCGGCGGGATCGGCATGGGAGCATTGAAGCCTCTTCTCGAAGCATTATTATTAGATAGAAATTTATTTGGCAGAATTGATCTTCTCTTTGGGACAAGAACTCCTTCTGACATGCCTTTTAAAGAAGACCTTGAACTCTGGGAAAAGAGCAAAGCGTTAAATATAAAAACCACAGTTGATTCTCCTGATGGGAACTGGAAAGGTAATGTGGGGTTTGTGAGTTTACTGCTTGGTGATTTTAAAACTGATGCCGGAAAAACAACTGCCTTTGTATGCGGTCCTCCTCAAATGCTTCCCTCTGTCTTTGAACGCCTGCTTGCAAAAGGATTTAATACGAACCAGATAATCACTTCTCTTGAACGCCACATGAAATGCGGCATCGGATTTTGCGGCCATTGCAGAATAAATGAAAATTATGTCTGTACAGATGGCCCTGTGTTCAGCTATGATGAGATTGAGAGGATGGAAAGGAAATTATGAGCGGGGGTATTAATGTTTAAAAAAACTATAATTGTTTTGTTTATAATCTTAGCTATGTCCCAGTTTTCTTTTGCGGCGGAGCTCAGCAAAGAGTTGAGCTATGAGGAATTGAAGCCAGAAGAAGGTTGGAAGGCAGTTATTGAGGGCGTAGAAGTTAAAGAAATAGCCTTACGCAGGCAAAACTGGTATGGAATGGGTTTAACAAAAGAAGACCTTAAGGGAGAAAGTATTTCCGTTGATGAAATCCAGAAAGTAAACATCAAGGCACTGCGCATTGACCCCAAAAAGCTGAAGCTGCGCTTAATCTACTGCTACGACTACGGAGAAAAAAGCGGAGCTGATATAAAAACACTGGTTAAAAAATCCGGAGCAATAGGAGCAATAACAGGAGGATTTTATGATTACGGGAAAGACCGGAAAGGTTTTAAGCCTGTTGGAATTCTTATAGTTGATGGTCAGAAGATAGCAAAATGGATGGCAGGAGTAAATGGTATCTTCATAGTAAATCAAGATGGGGCAACGGATATTATTGATAAGGGAAAATATAAATATTCACCTGATATTCTGCAGGCTGTACAGTCAGGACCAATTTTAGTTAATGATGGTGGAATAAAAATAGACAAGCCGTCATCTTTTAATGAATTTAAAATCCTTCCCCGCACGGCAGTAGGGATTACAAAAGATAAAAAAATTATCATGGTGGCAGGTGAGACAGGATATAACGGATTGTCTCTCTATGAACTTGCTGAAATAATGAAGAGGTTAGAATCTGATAAGGCCTTAAATATGGACGGAGGTCCTTCTGCTCAGATGTACCTTGCCACAAAGAAGACGGAGCTCTATGTCAAAGGGGCCGGAAAAATTATAGATGCAATCGGGTTTTTTGCTAAGTAAAATTTCTTCCTTCTTAAAGGCAGGTCAGGAGACCTGCTGCTACCCGGGTAGAATCGGGTCTCCTGACCCGATGATTATTTTCTTTTCTACGGGGTTAGAAAACCCCGCCTATCGATAGATGGGACATTCCTGTCGCGTTTATTTTTATTGGCGGAATAGCCGGGGCATCTTGCCTCGGCTAGAAGTCAGGCAAGATGCCTGACCTATATTCTTGGGAGAATAGTTCAACTCTTTGGTAATCTCAGAGAGGAGAAAAAACTGGTGAAAAGATGATTTCAAAATCAATTATCCTGGATATAAAAAAAGTTTTTTTAATCTTCATTATCTTCCTCCTTCTTTCTCTATTTACTTCCACCTCTGGCAGTGAAGAATCAAGAATAGACAAGGCAAAAGCACTTTTAGAAAAGAGAAATTTCGTAGGGGTTTCAATCATGGTAAAGGAGATTATTGAGACATCAAAGGAGAAATCTGAGATTGGATTAGCCTATAAAATAAAGGGTGATATTAAGAGTGATGTTTTTGAATATTATGAGAATGCTTTGGCTGAATACAGGAAAGCACTAACCTTTCCAATCAGTGAAGATATTTCCAGAGACATTAGCATCAAGATAGCTGTAATCTCACTTAAACTGCAAAAGCAGGAGAAAGCCGAGAAAAAAGATTATTCAAAAGAGGAGGTAAGGGTAGCGCTGGCAAGAGTGAAGGAACTTATTGTGACATCAAAAGGAAGATTCAGAATTTCTTCTTTGACCGGCGGAGATCCGTTTACGTTAACCAATGGGGCTAAACTATCTGTTTCAGAAAAAGGTATCATTGTTAATTCAAAGGAACTTCCTGCCAAGCAGGTAAATATAGAGCCTGAGAATATAGAGCCTGAGAAGGATAGTTTAATAATACTTAATGGAAAAGCTCTAAGGGGAAGGTTAATAGTATTGAAAGATAAGCAGGAACTTGTAGCAATAAATCAGCTTAACATAGAAGAATATCTTTATGGTGTTCTTCCAAAAGAGATTAATCCGGATTGGCCTGTAGAAGCGATGAAGGCTCAGGCAATAGCTTCGCGGAGCTATGCCCTGTTTAACTGCAAGATAAACAGGGACAAACCATTTGATCTTGATGCGACCATGTTCTCACAGATGTATGGAGGCGTTAGCAGCGAAAATAGAAAAAGTAATCTTGCTGTTGACAAGACAAAGGGACAGGTTTTGTTTTATAATGGCAGTCTTGTCCTTGCGTACTTTCATTCAAACAGCGGCGGTTTTCTGGAGGATTCAGAAAATATATGGGGAATTGACCTTCCGTATTTTGAAGAGACCCAGGACCAATATAGTAACAATATTCCAGGCTACAACTGGTCATATAAAATTAGTCTCAAAGATATATGTTCAGCGCTAAATGACAATGGGATCAGAGTAAATAAGGTGAATGAAATAATTCCAACCAGGATGAGCAAATACGGGAGGATTACTAAAATATTTATAAACCACTCAGAAGGAAAGCTTGAACTTAACGGAAACACATTCCGTCTGATGATCGGACCAGGCAAAATTAAAAGCACTTTGTGCGAGATTAAAAGAAAAGGGGATATCGTAGAATTCTCCGGCAGGGGTTTTGGTCACGGCGTTGGTATGAGCCAGTGGGGTGCATACACCATGGCAAAGAAGGGATATACCTGCAAAGACATCCTAGCTTTTTATTATAAGGGGACAGAGGTGAGGTAAAAAGGTAAATTAAATATTTTTTATCTTAATTGTAATGATCCATCTACTCTTCTAAAAAATGGAATGATTTATGAGTGAGATAGTGGCCATTCTTGTTGAGTGGGCGAAAAAGAAAAAACGTTATCCTCTGCTTCTCCTCCTTCTAATACCTTTCATTTTCTCTCTTATTAAGAATTATTTTGAGTTGTCATTTAAAGATGTGTTTGGTGATTGGAGTTTCTTGGGAGCAAGTGGCATACTGTTCATTCTTTCTGGAGGTGTTTATTGGGCCATTAAACCTCGATTAAAACGGCTTTTGTTGGGTGGATTATTTGTACTCTGCGGAACAATTTTACTTGCGGTAAGCGTTTGGAAGTGTATGCCATCGCCATTGCCAGAAGGCAGACTTGTTGTGGCTATTGCCCGTTTCACCCCAATTAGCCCCGGGGCAGAGGATGATGCATATAACTTTTCCCATAGAATTGAGGATAAGTTAAATGAAAAGCAGCATGAAGGTTTACCGTTGGAAGTCAAGCGTCTTTCGAAGGGAGTTACTGGTACTAATGAGCAGGCAAGAGAAGAGTCAGCCAAAGAGCTGAGTATAGAAGCCGATGCTCATGTGATTCTATGGGGGGAAATTCGAAAGGATGAAGGAGAACTTTACGTAAAACCTCACCTCACAATTGCAAGACAAATGCAGAAAGTTCGTTTTAAGGATATAAGTGAAAGAGAGTTTGTAAACTACGAGCCAAATCATATTGAGTTTAAGGAGCGTCTTGCTAAAGGAATTACTGATGTAGTAATGCTTGTCTACGGTCTTGCTTATTTTGAAGCACAAGAATGGGATAGAGCAATTAAAATTTTAAATTATGTCGACTCCAAAGAGGGAAACTTTTACAGAGGTTTATGTATGCAGGAAAAAGCACAACAGGGAGTAAGCCCACAGAAAGATTTTCGCAATGCTGTAGAAATTTACGAAAGGGTTATTGGACCTCGTCCGTGGAATCTAACAGCGCTTGAAGATGATTTGATTTGGAAAGCTTACCTCAATAGAGCCAATGTAATTACAATGCTTGCATTTATCTCACAACCGAAAGAATCTCTAAGTTTCCTTCAGGAGGCGATTGAGATGTATCGAACTGCACTCCAAGTGCGCACCCGAACGAAGTTTTCTAAAGACTGGGCTAGTATTCAGAACAACCTTGGAAATGCACTTCTTAACTTAGGGATACATATAGGTGGTGAAGAAGGAAATAAGTCTCTTTGGGAGGCGGTTGATGCATATCGAGCTGCTCTTAAAGTATATCAGCAAGTAGATCTTAAACTGGACTGGGCGAGTGCTCAAAACAACTTAGGCGCTGTTGTGTCTGAGCTTGGCAAGCGAGTAGAGGGCAAAGAAGGAAACAAGCTTCTTTGGGAGGCGGTTGATGCCCATAGCGCTGCTCTCCAAGTGCGCGTCCGAAAAAAATATCGTAAAGACTGGGCTTGTAGCCAGAACAACTTAGGAGTGGTATTTCGTGAGTTGGGGACAAGGGGAAATATTAAAGAAGGAAACAAGCTTCTTCAAGACGCAATTGAAGCCTTTCAAGCTGCTCTTCAAGTGAGTACGCGAGGAAGATTTTCTCAGGATTGGGCCGATACCAAGAATAATTTAGGAATTGCCCTATGTGAGTTAGGGACACGTCTGGATGGCGAAGAAGGAAAAAGGCTTATCATTAAGGGAGTTGAGAGCTTTCGAGATTCTCTACGAGTTTATAGGCAATTTGAGTTTCCACAAAACTGGGCTGGTACCAAAACTAACCTCGGTAATGCACTATGTATTCTGGGAGAACGTATAAGTGGTGAAGAAGGAGTGAAATATTTAGATGAAGCCATTGATTGCTACAATAAGGCACTGACCGTTTTTGATGTGTTAAATTGTCCAGCGTATAACAAGTCTACTATTGCTAATAAATCAAGGGCTATGTTGATTAGAGACTCATTACGCTCAATAAAACATTAAAATTATTGGCGTAAAGAAAATTATATAATCAGAACATTTTTACGCTTTTTCTAATACAATGACACTTTAATACTAATAAAAAATGAACTGTTCGGGTTGTGGTAAAGATATTGTGTCTGAGAGACTATTTTGCACCCGGTGCGGAGCCTTTATTTTAAACCCGCAGGTCGGGAAAAAAGCAAGTCTTTTCAGAAGATGGGTTGCAACTGTGATCGACCCTGTACTTGCTGTTGTCCTTTATTTTTTCGCGGCAGGGTTTTTGGGTGGAGTGGCAATGGCTTTCGGCATGGGTGCAACGCTTGGGGCAATAATTATCGTTACTATTGGTTATGGAATTTTTTACTTGAATCTTTTAAAAAGAGGCATGACACCCGGAAAATGGCTCCTTAGTGAGCGGGTGGTTGAGAGCATAAGCGGGAACTACCCGGGTCTCTGGCGAATGATTCTTCGCGAGATAATAGGGAAGTTTGTGAGCGGACTCTTTTTTGGTCTCGGATATTTCTGGGCTATATGGGACAGAGACGGTCAGGCATGGCATGACAAAATTGCAGGGACTGTTGTTGTGCAGAAGAGATGAGGGTCAGGCAGGATGTCTGACCTATACCGGATATTAAAGGGATGCGGGTTAAGGTGACGAAGCCCAAAGGGGGAGATATGATGGAAAAACACGAACTACGTACCCTGACACCGAAACGGGCATCGCAACCGTTAAACGAAAACCGATATTCAAACGCAGGCTAAAGCCTGCGGCTACCGAGTTTCATCTTCACCAAGGTCAACTTTTATTGAGAGGAATCCCATAATATCTTTGAGTGTTATAATTCCTACCAGTTTTCCTTTGTCAATAACCATAAGTCTGCTGTTGCCGGACCGGTTCATAATTGAGAGTGACTTCATCGCATCCTCTTCAGGCCCTATCGTATTTTCTTCTGAACAAGGGCTTACCAATTCCATAATTGTGCTGGAAGCCCATTGTTCCCTGGGGAGGTCTTTTACCTGGCGGGTAGTGATGCAGCCGATGAGTCTGTCATTTTCAACAACCGGGAACATCTTGTAGTGGTACTTGTAAATGTAATCTTCTACAAGCTTTTCTATGGAGATTGAAGAGGGTGCAGTCACAGGCTCTGGTTTCATAAAGTCTCTGACTTTTTCTCCTTCAAGTGACTTGCGCACAAGTATCTGTTGATAGGATGTCTGGGCAGCATTACGCAAAAACATTCCTATCAGAAACCACCAGATACCCCCGATTAAAACCCCTGAAACAATATTTAAGACTCCAAAAACAATCAGAGCAATTCCAAAGCCTGCGCCTATCTGTGATGCAATGCGTGTTGCCCACCTGATATTCTTTTTCCATTCCCACAGGGCTGAGCGCAATACCCGGCCTCCATCAAGGGGATAGGCAGGCAGGAGATTGAAACTTGCAAGGAGCCAGTTAAGGATGGCCAGATAATTTAACACAGCAAAAACAAGAATTGGCCATCCGGTTTTATAAGTAAACAGATACATCGCATAAAATATTCCTCCGAGCAGGACGCTTGAAATAGGGCCTGCTACAGCCATCAGAAACTCAGCCTTTGCACTCGGAGGTTCTTCATCCATTTCAGCAACTCCTCCAAAAACAAAAAGGGTGATCCCGCGCATTGGCAGACCAAACCGTCTTGCCACAAGGGAATGGCACAGCTCATGAAAAATTATTGAAACAAACAAACCCACTGTGCCGGCAGCACCCATCCACCAGTATATAGCTTCCGGAAGGTTTTTGTATTGGAAAGGAAAATATCCATGGGCAAGAGACCATGTTATGAGAACGACAAGAATCAGCCAGCTCAGGTCAATGCGGACTTGAAATCCAAGAAGCTTGAAAAGAGTAACACGTTTTCCAAACATAATTCACCTTCAGTTCTAAAATTCAGACATTCCTTTTTATTTTTGTTCAATCGATTTTCCTAAAAATTTAAAGTCGCTCCAAAGGCTTAGCTTTCTCAATGCAAAATAATTTTTTCAGAAATTCTCTATAACACTCTTTGGCGATAAAATAAAGCAGAATTACATTGTATAGACATACAGAGAATAAAGGGATTAAATACGTTTTGGTTTGTAGTCGCAATAGGGATCTTTTTCAAGGTGATTACCCTTGAAGAAATAAGCCAGTGCACGGCATCCGCCGCAAACAACCCTGTATTCACAATAATGACAGTCTCCCTGGTAATTATCAAAATCCCTCAGTTCATTAAGCCTTGGGGAGTTTTCCCAGATTTCCCTGATAGAATTTTTTCTTACATGCCCGACTTCAAAAGGAAAATAGCTGCACGGAGTTACCATCCCCTCTTTTGATACAAATACTCCTCCTACTGCACCAATGCAGCCGCGGTCCGAGATAAAGCCAAGCGGAGAGGATTTATCTTTTATGTTTTCTTTATCCCCCCATTCCTTTTTCAGTCTGAAATAGAACGGGGCGCAGACAGGCCTCATTCTGATTTTTCCTTCTTTTTCTCTTTCATAATGCCATTTGAGGATTTCAACATAGGTGTCTTTGTCTATAAACTCCTCAGTAACACCGGCGCCTCTGCCGGTAGGGATTATGACAAACATAAACCATGCCATTGCTCCAAGCTCTATTGCCATGCGGAGCGTCTCAGCAATATCCTTCTGGTTACGCTTTGTGAAGGAGGAATTTATAAGGAAAGGAATGTTGTGTTTTTTAAAGATTTCAATGCATCGCATTACACTTTTGAAAGCCCCTTTCTGCTTTCGAAAATTATCATGAACCTCTGGTGTTGCCCCGTCTAAACTCAGGGAACAGCTTTTTATACCGGAGTCTTTTATCTTTTTCGCAATCTCGTCGTTTACCAGAGTCCCGTTTGTAGCAAGAGTCATCCTGATACCTTTTTCTGCGCCGTACCTTGCAATCTCATATACGTCTTTGCGCAGGAGAGGCTCACCGCCTGAAAGGACTATTGTTGGTTTTGCAAATTCTGCCAGGTCGTCAAGGATCTTAAATGCCTCTTTTGTTGTAAGCTCGTTTTCCTCTTTCTGCATTGTTGAACTTGAGCGGCAGTGGATACAGGAGAGGTTGCATCTGCTTGTTATTTCCCAGGCGAGCCATTTCATGTCAAGATTCATTTGCTTAATTTAAATCCTTCAAAATGTCTTTGCTAAGAAAAGTTGAAAAGAGATTTTTCAGTTCCTTGTTTTGTTTTAGAATGTTTTAAATCTTGATTATTACTTACTCAATCTTTTTATCTTGTCAAATATTATTGCAGCTTTTGACAATTAACATTCAACGGCAACCTGCCTGCCGATAGTCAGGCCGACTCGTCACTACATAGAGTAGAATTTTATTTATTATTTTGTTTCTTGATATTTGACATTAGACTGCCTGCTCACTATAGTTTATTAAAAAACTGAATTAAAATTTAATATGGCAAAACAGAAGAAAAAAATAATTTTAATAATTTTTCTAATAACGGTTGCTCTTGCTTTAACTATTGCGCTTTTAGTTAAAAATTCAAACAGGATAATCAAAAATGAGCTGGAAAAAGCACTGGGAAAGAATTTTTCCGTTGAGAGAATATCCGTCAGCTGGGGAGCTGTAGAGGCGTATGGTATCAGATTTAAGCAGGGAGCTGAAGTTACTGCTGAAGCCGGGAAACTGAGTATCAAAGCAAGCTTCATAGGTCTTCTTAAGAAACAATACTCCATTTCAAGTTTTGTTCTTGAAAGGCCTGTTTTAAAACTCAGTATCACTAAGGAAGGTAAAGTTTCAACCCCTTTTGCTCTGGCTGCGGAGAAAAAGGAAAAACCTGCTTCTGCTTCTGGTTTACCACCATTTGAAATAAATAATATTTTCCTTAATGACGGAGAGATACAGGTTCAGGACGAAAGATTCCCTCCTGCGGAAAACAACATTCACATCAGAAAGGTAAATGCGCAATTAAATAATTTTTCATTTCCTCTTAAAAACATTTTCTCAGAGGTAAAAATATCAGCTGATGTAGAAGGTAAAATAATCTCAGTCTCTATTGCTTGCAGCGGTAATATAAACTTCAAAACAATGGCTGTTGATGCCAAGGCTGACTGCCAGAATTTTTCAGCATTTCAAATTAACGGTAAAGAGCCGTCAGTTAAAGCTGAAAAGATAACACTTGCTGCTGTCAGGGAAGAAGCACCATCAGAGCGTATTATACTTCCGGAGGCAGTGCTTGTTAAACCCTATTTTAGAGTGGAGACTGATAGTAAGGGTAATCTTTTTAGTTTTTTCCAGGCGGCAAAAGGTAAGAGCACTGAGGAACCGCAGGGAAAGCGAGATAAAGGCAGTGATATCATTTTAAAGAAAATCATTATGAAAGACGGTACTTTGCTCTATCTTGACGGGAAGATCTCATCTCCACCACATCTGACAAGGGTTGAGGCTATAGATATGACCATGACGGACATCTCTATGCCTTTAAAAGATAATTGGTCTGATTATTCCTTTACAGGCAGAATTCCCGGGAGGGGAAGCACCGGCATACTCAAATGGAAAGGAAAGATGAATTTTAAGACCCTTGATGCAAACTCACGGATGGAACTTCGCAGTCTTGATATAACTAATTTTAAACCCTATTTTCTTAAGAAGGGTGATGCAGATGTTTCAAAGGGAATGCTTGACTTGAATATGGACATCAGGGTCCGTTCAGAGTTGATAAACGCTCCCGGCAAGGCAGTTATAAAAAACCTTGAGTTCCAATCCGGAAAGGGGATAGGTGAAAAATTCCTTGGGGTACCAAGATCCCTTGTCTTAAACCTCCTCAAGACAAGCAATAATGAGCTGCCACTGGAATTTACACTTGCAGGAAAGCTGAATGACCCGAAGTTCAACATAACTGAGAACATTGTTAAGCGCTTTACAGTCGGCATTGCCCAGAAGCTCGGGCTTTCGGTTGTCGAGGTTGGAGAAAAGGTTGTGGTAAAGGGATCTGAGAGTGTTAAGGAGATTGGCAGGAGCCTTAAAAGCATAGGAAAAGGAGTAGAAAAATTTTTCAGGAAGTAAAGCCGTAATATTTAAAACCATTTAATTTAATATTATTAAGCAAATCATTGAACAGAGTAATATCTAAATGCAACAGGGAGAGAATCTGATAGAGCTGGACATTAAGGATAACATTCTGGAAGCCTCTTTTTTTGGAAAAGAAATCATAACAGGAAAAGGCTTCTTTACATACGTTCAAATTGACAAGAAGGAAATTTTGACAGGGGACTTGTCCAGTAAAATTTTACGGATAAGTGATGAGGAGATTTATGCAGCAGGATTTTCAGAGGAGGAAAAATTTTTTCAAGCTTTAAGATTTAAAAAGAAGTTTGATGAAATAGAGATAGAAGCAAATCTTTATACAAAATCAGTTTTTAAGAACCTCTCCTTCAAAATATCCCTAGAACTTTCAGGAGACTACAGGGAATTCACAGATTCTTTTACTTACAGGAAGAAAGAGAAGAAAAAGGGGGTCTGTTTTGAGGGATGGCCCCAGTTGCGGTATATTGGTGCAAGGGGAGGGGGACTTCCGCCTCTCTATTTTTTTGTGCCTGAAGGGATCTGGTATAATTCTGCAATAATTGAAATATCAGAGGATAAAAAAATTATATTAAGCTTTGTTACTGAGGTAACAGGGGAAGGAAAGAAAGAACACAGAAAAAATCTTCTCACCTTTAAGGGGAAAATCTGTATCAACAATAAGCCAAAAATTTCTCCATTCAAAAATGACGGGGCAAATGAGTTTTACAGATTAAATTTGCCCTATTCCAACTGGGAGTTAAGAGAGGGGAATTTAGACATAAAAGCGAGACTTGAGAGAGAAGTGGAGCTTTTGCGGATGCAGCTTCCTCCCTTTGTGGCAGAAAAGGAAATAGAAATATTTACTAACCAGGTAAAAGATGAAAATGTCCGGACTAATTATTTAAACTATGTTACCTCAAGAAGGGACAGGGCATGTTATGTATTAAAAAGGATTTATCCTTTAGTCCCCCGGCTTCAGGAAAAAAAGGTATTGGAGTTTGGTGCAGGGCATGGAGTATTTTCAAATTATTTGCACTCAAACGGGCTGAAGGCTACAGGGTTTGATATATTTTCATCTAACATTTCAAAGGTTGAAGGGAAGGCGCCATTTGTTGTAGCAAGAGGTGAAGAGCTTTCATATAAGAGCAATACCTTTGACATTGTCATCCTGTGGGATATCATAGAACACTTATGGATGAAGAATGCCCAGGAGAGAGGGTTTTCAGAGATAAACAGAGTTTTAAAAAAAGGGGGGCTGCTTATCCTTTCAGCACCGAATAAGTTTTGGCCCTGGGATGATGAAGCATTTCTTTTCGGAGTCAGGTATCTTCCACAGGGTCTTGCTGACTGGTATGTGAGAATCATGAAGAAGGCCGCAGACTTGGAAGACAGGAAAGGCGGTTATGATTTTAAGATGAGAACCCTCAGGGGTTATAAAAAGTTATTTGCTGAAACGGGTTTTTTAATTACTTCAATTGAGATAGAAAAATTTGTGATCTTTGGTTTTTTTGAAAGGTTTACAAGGATAATCTCATACCTTTCAAGGAAAAGTTTAAACTTCTACCCGGGATATTTAATATGTTTAATGAAGGAGCGGGAGGTAGCAGGGAATGGGGAATAGGCAATGGGGAATGAAGAAGAGGGAAGGGGGTGGTTGATATGGAGTCGTATCAGGAACTGGAAGTTTGGCAGAAGGCTATAAATCTCGTGACTGAAATTTACAAGACCACACGAACATTTCCCAAAGAAAAAATTTATGCATTGTCAAGTCAAACCCAGAGAGCAGCAATTTCGATTCCTGCAAATATTGCTGAGGGATGGGGCAGAAATATGACAAAGGAATATATTCAGTTTCTCAGAATAGCAAGAGGCTTTTTGTTAGAACTTGAAACCCATATGATAATTTCTAAGAATCTAAATTATGTAAATGAGCAGATATTGGAGAGTATTTTGCAAAAAACAAAGCAAATAAACAAGATGATTAATTCTTTGATAAAAAGTTTAACTAAGAAATAGTAAAATAATAGGGGAATAGTTATTAGCGAATAAAATTCAATTACACCCTATTTCCCATTGGCCATTCCCTATTCCCTATCTAATAAGAAAGTTGAAGACAGAGGACACAATAAGATGAACTGGATTTTAATACTTGTAGCTCTTGTGGCAGGTTTTGTTCTGGGGCTGGCTTGTGCTTTTGCTTTGAGGCTTGTGCAGGCAAAGACAGCAAGAGAGCTTGCTGATGAGGTTTTCAGAGAAAGTGAAGCCCAGCGTAAAGCAAGCATAGATGCTGTCGTTGATAATGTGAAAGCAAGCTTCGGGAGTCTTTCCCTTGACGCCCTTGCAAAATCTACTGAAGAATTTCTGAAACTGGCAAAAGAAAAGCTTGAGTCAGAGAGAGAGGTAAGTGTGAGGGAGCTTGACGGAAAGAAGAGCCTCATTGACCAGCAGTTGCAACGCATGACAACTGAACTTGAAAATGTCTCAAAGCTCATGAAAGAACTTGAGACAGACAGGGTGCAGAAATTTGGAGAACTTACCAGCCACTTAAAGAACGCAACCGAACAGACTACTGCTCTTATGCAGACCACAAACACTCTCCGTGAGGCTCTTTCAAGCACAAAGGCAAGAGGGCAGTGGGGAGAACGGATGGCAGAGGACGTTTTACGGCTTGGAGGATTTATTGAGAATATAAATTACCTTAAACAAAAAACTATTGAAAACGCAGGGTCGCGGCCTGATTTTACTTTTCTTCTGCCCCATGATCTGAAGCTTAACATGGATGTAAAATTTCCCCTGGATAACTACATTAGATTTCTTGAAGCAAAAGGAGAGGCTGATAAAACAAAATTCCGGAATGATTTCCTTAAAGATGTCAAAGCCAGAATAAAAGAAGTTACAAACCGCGAGTATATAAACCCTGAACAGAACAGTGTTGACTATGTGTTGCTTTTTATCCCGAATGAGCAGATTTATGCTTTTATCCATGAACAGGACAGTTCAATCTTTGATGAGGGGATAAAAAATAAAGTAGTATTTTGTTCACCTGTAACACTTTTCGCAATCCTTGCAGTTGTCAGGCAGGCAGTTGACAACTTTGCCCTGGAAAAAACATCTAACGAAATATTGTCGCTCTTTGGTGCATTTAAAAAACAGTGGGGCGAATTCCTGAAGAAATTGGAACTGGTCGGCAAACGGATAGATGATGCACAAAAAGAATATGATTCCCTTACCACGACCCGCCAGAGGCAGCTTGAAAAGCCTCTGAATAAAATTGACTCGTTGAGGGTGCAGCGGGGATTGCCCATAGCGCCTGATGAGGAAGGGGAATCGTTCTTTGCCGAAGAAAAAGTTAATGGAGAGGGTGAAGGTAATAAGGAGTGATAGCAAAACCGCTTGTCAAACTGACTGAGAAGAAAATCAAAACTGCTGTAGCAAAGCGGTACGGAGAAGTTGCTACAAACCCTGATGGTGATTTTAATTTTCCAGTGGGCCGTGAATTTGCTGAAAGCGTGGGTTATTCTCAAGAGCTTTTAGAAAAACTTACTCCATCTTTAAGCGAGTCTTTTACCGGTGCCGGCAACCCCCAGCCTTATGTTGACATCAAACCTGGTGAGACAGTCCTTGATATTGGATGCGGGGCAGGTCTTGACCTTTACCTATATGCAAAGGCTACCGTTCCGGCCGGCAAAGTTTACGGACTTGACATATCAAAAGAAATGATTGCCAAGGCAAAGCGCAACATGGAAGAGCTTAGCATAGGAAATGCCGTGTTCTTATGTGCCCCTGCCGACAAAATCCCCCTGCCGGACGAGTCTGTTGATATAGTAACTGCAAACGGGATTTATAATCTCTCTCCGGATAAAAGTGCTGTAATGCGCGAGGTGGTACGGGTCCTCCGCCGGGGCGGGAGAACTATCTTTGCAGAGATTGTGCTTAAGGCACCTTTGCCGGAAGAGATTTGCCGGGATATTAATAACTGGTTCCGCTGTATAGGTGGGGCCCTACCTCATAATGACTTTCTTCGCGAACTTGAGAAGGCAGGGTTTAGAGAAATAGAAACTCTCTGGACTGGCAGGAATGCAAGAACCGGACATGAGCTTTCCTTATGCGCTGTGATTAAAGCGAAGAAAAAGTAGTCCAAGTCGGGAAGATACACTCCGGAGTCTTATGATGCAGTTTATTAAAGACAGATTCATAGCCTCTGTAGTAATAATCACCGCAGTTATTATTCTGGGAATGTTTGTTGTCCATAAGTTGAGAGAGAGTAGAAGCCGGTCTGATACAGCAACAAAGAGTGGTCAATCATCCACGGCAGAGAATAAGACAATACCATTTCCTCATTCAACTCAGCCACTCCCTCCAAAGGGATCCCTTCGTGTGACTCATGTAATTGATGGCGATACAATTGTGCTTGATAACGGTGATACAGTCCGCTTGATAGGAGTGGATGCACCGGAAATACATCACCCTGAGATCCCTGTCCAGAGGTTTGGCCAGGAGTCAGCAGAATTCCTTAGAAGGTTTGCTGAGGGGTTTGAATGCACTCTGGAATACGAATCAGGTAATCTCCGTGATAAATACGGAAGGCTTCTTGCTTATGTTTTTATTGGAGACCGTCTTGCAAACGCTGAGATAATACGACGCGGTTACGGATATGCTTATACGCGGTTCCCTTTCAGCCGCCAGGCTGAAGTTATCTCGCTTGAGCGTGAAGCGCGGGAAAGCCAGTCGGGTTTGTGGTCGCTTTCACCCCGTGACGGCAGGATTGCCAACCTTGTAAAAAGGTATGATTCACTCAATATGGAAGGGCGGAAAAAGTTGGATGAGATCCTTAAAGAGCTTGCAAGAAAATACCCCGTGCTTCGCTTCTCGCAATGACATTGCCGGTCAGCCTGATTACCAAAGACAACGGAAATTATGATGAGACAACAGAGTCAGGGTTTTAAAAAGTTTTTTGCAAGGTTTGGAGTTGCATTAGCAGCCATAGTATTGGTTGGCTATTTTGCAAGAGTCTGGTTTATTACTGAGAAACTCGCAGGTGTGCCGCTAAACGGTGCAGTGAGAGAGGAAAAAGAGAGGTCCTTTCCTCAAGCTGAAAAAAGCGAAGTTAAAGACAAGGTGATTTCATGGCAGGACGCCTCAAAGCATTACAACGAGTATGTAACAGTAGAAGGGAAGATTGTTGCAACGCATAACGCCGGAAGGGTATGTTTCCTGAATTTCCACCCGGATTACAAACGTTACTTTACTGCTGTAATATTTGAGTCAGCCTTTCCACGCTTCCCGGCAAATCCTGAAAATTACTATTACGGGAAAAATGTTCGTGTATCTGGTTATATAAAAGAGTATAATGAAAAACCTGAAATAATTTTAAATGACCCAGGGCAGATAGAGGTTATTGAATGACTGTGCAGGGTATTAAGATGCTCCTTAAGAGGTTTAGAATTATCGTTTCAAAAATTTATTCCTTCAGGGACAGCAGCTCCTGTTTTACCCCGGCTATTTTTATAAACTGTTAATTTTCCACTTTCATTATCCTTGACTTTCTCCTGCCAAATACTAAATATTTAAGTAGAAAAAGAACGAAAGGTGTGAGCTCTGTGATTTATGCAATCATATCAGATGTCCATTCCAACCTTGAGGCTCTGGAAGCCGCATTAAAGAGAATAAACGAGATCAGGGTTGATGAGATTCTCTGCATTGGAGATATTGTCGGATATAATGCCAACCCGAACGAATGCGTAGAAATTATCAGAGACCTCGGGATCAAATCAATAATGGGAAACCACGACAGGGCCTGTGCCGGTCTTGAGGAGCCAACATTTTTCAATGAATATGCACAGGAAGCAGTTTTCTGGACAAGGAAACATATAACCACGGGGAACCTGAATTACCTCAAGTCACTTGAAGACTCCCATGTTATCAGAGACGAGCTCCTCATAGTACATGGTTCGCCGCGGGATCCTGATGAATATATTTTTGGCAAACAGGCTGCTGCTGAGAACTTAAGATATTTAAAGAAACATTATAAAAATATTTTCATCTGTTTTTATGGACATACCCATGTGAAAGCTCTTTATGCCCTGGAAGAAAAACCGGAAACCATTTCTAAATCACCTGACGGCATAGTCCTTTCTAAAGGAGTAAATTTCCTGATAAACCCGGGCTCTATCGGTCAACCAAGAGATAATGACCCGCGGAGTTCTTTTTTAATCGTTGATTCAGAAAAGCTCTTAATAAGATATGAGGCTGTTCTCTATGATATTGAAAAAACCGCTTCGAAGATAATTGAATCAGGTCTCCCAATGTTTCTTGCAGAACGGCTGTATGTGGGAAGATGAGTGCACTTAAAAGCCGTAAGCTATAAGCTGCAAGTTTTAAGTCTTAGGTTTCAGCTTATAGCCTACAGCTTAAAGCTTACAGCTTTTTATAAGTCACTTCCATAAGATAAAGTCCCTGGGCGGGTGCTGTTTCGCCTGCAGCCTTCCTGTCTTTTGCATTGATGATATGTTCCATCTGTTCGGGTGACGTTAGCCCTCTTCCTATATTGACCAGTGTCCCTACAATATTTCTCACCATGTACTTTAAAAACCCGCTGCCCTCAATCCATATCTCAAGAATATTCCCGTTGTTTTTAAACTCGACCCTGTCAATCCTTCGCACTGAAGTCTTTGCATCGCAGCCAGCTCCCTGGAAGGAAGTAAAATCCTTTTCTCCTTTGAGAAACTTTCCCGCAAAATTCATTGCCTCTAAATCAAGGGGAGGGTTATATCTTATCTTCCAGCAGTAGCGGTAGAAAAAAGGGGAGGGGACAGAGGAGCTCCAGATCTGGTATTTATAGATTTTGCCTTTGGCATCAAACCTTGAATGAAAATTTTCATCAACAGTTTCGACCTCAAGGACAGATATATCTTTAGGTAAAAGGCAGTTGAGCGACCTCAGCAACTGCCTCTCTGAAGGCATTTTATCAATCCTTGATGTTTTAAAGTTTGCTGTCTGTCCGAGGGCATGGACTCCTGCATCGGTCCTTGTGGCGCCTACGAGCTTTATCTTTTCCTGAAAGATCCTTTCAATGCAGTCTGTGACGACCTTCTCGACTGTTGCAGCCTTTGGCTGGATCTGCCAGCCTGAATAATTGGTTCCGTCGTACTGGAGTTTCAGCTTGATGTTACTCATTACTATTTTAGTTAAATCAAAAAAAATCTTCGAGGTTCTGCGTCGGAGTTCTCCAAGATTTCCCTCTCCCCTTGTGGGAGAGGGTCAGGGTGAGGGGGATTTTACTTATTTTAACCCTCCCCTTAATCCCCTCCCATCAAGGGATGGGAAATAGTTCGGTTGTATTAATAACATTATAAACAGTACTTGTCCAGAATAAGAGATTGCTTTGTCGCTTTGCTCCTCGCAATGACATTTTCCTTTCTGTCATTGCGAGCGTAGCGAAGCAATCTCATTTTAATATGTTATTGTGCAATCAGTTAAGCCAGAAGAAGAGCCCCAATGAGGTTAGAAATACTAAAATAAGAGGTACTACCATTCTTGCATAAATCCCTGAAAAGCGGCTTTGGAAATACTCCCTCGTCATTACAAGGCAGAGATGCGTTGGAGAAAGCAGCATACCGCAGTAGCCTGAGGCATAAGCCAGTGGCAGAAATGAGAGGTCATTTGACAGGCTTGCAATGAGCGGAAATGTTATTCCAACAAAAGCAGAAGCCATCCCTGTGAGAAGACCTACGATAAAGGGCATAAAGATTGCAAGCCAGACAAGGGAAATGCCAAGGTGGTTGAAATCACCGGAGAGGATCTCCATTGCGCCGCTTGTTTGAAGGATATCCTTGAAATACATAATTGCAAAAACAATCGTGAGCATTGACCATGAGAAGTTCTTCTTGAAAATATTAAAAAAGTTCTTAAGGGGAATGCGGTAGATGACAATGCTGAGGATAATGGTAATTACCAAAGCATAACTCATGTCTATTTTAAATACCAGCGCCAGCGAGAGTAAGACTGCAAGCGGGAGCAGGGCAAAAAGAAATGAGAAGTGATCAACCACCTCAGGTTTTTCATGCTCTTCCAGATTCGGTTTTTTTAAACCCCAAAGTCCGGCAGCAATCCCTCCTGTAATCGCAGCTATTGAGAGCATGAAATTATGGGAGACAACTGTTAAAATACTGCAGCCAAAAATGCTTGCTGAAAGAAGGACTCCGGGATATGTTGGGAGAAAATACTCCCAGATATGCCTGAACCAGTAGTTAATAAATGATTTGTGTTCACTCCCGAGATTAAGTTTTTCCGAAGACTCGTCCACAAGCGGCGCAGAGAGATAGGCGCCTCCCATGATTGGCATAAGCCCGATAATTGCCGGAAGCGCTGCGACTGTGACCCTTGCGTCCTGGAAGATATACTCCATTTTGTCTATTACCAGTTTAAGCTGTCCTGATTCCTTCCAGAGGTCGTTAAAGACAAGGACAAGGATAATGGCTGCTGCAAGCTGGATAGTTTCCCTTGAAAGAGCCACTTTGGGGATTTCTTTAAAAAAAAGTGTAAAGGGCATTGAGAAAAGGATTCCGAGAAGGACAGCAGCAAAGAGAATGGAAACTCCTGTATCCACTTTCCTCCAGACAAGGAAGATAAGGAGCGCAAGGACAATAAAGATTTTTACAAGGTCAAGCATACAGTCATCCTGTTTAAAAGATTTTAAATTTTAATTTTTAAACTATTGTGAAGCAAAAGGCAAATGATTTTGGTTTTAATTTCTAACTTGACCTATTTACCTTTTGGGTTTATCTTTATTAAAAAAACAGGGAATCCTGAATTAAACTTATTAGGAGAAACTATGATTCCCATAGAGTATGACATAATTATCTTTAAGGAAGATGAAACTTATGTGGCATACTGCCCTGAGCTTGATGTTTCAAGCTGCGGCAACAGCGTTGAGCATGTAAAGGAAATGCTTAAAACAACAGTGCGGTTATTTCTTGAAGAAGCTGAAAAGATGGGAACACTTAAAAATATCATACAGGAGATGATATGTTAACAGAATATATTAATAAAGCAATGGAACTTGCCCATTATGAGAAAATTGAAGATGATGGAACATACTGGGGAGAAATCCCAGGTTTCCAGGGAGTATGGGGAAGAGCGAAGACACTTGAAAAATGCAGAGAGGAGCTTAGAGAAGCTTTAGAAGAATGGATCGTTTTCAGATTGAGAAATAATCTGAAACTCCCGGTGCTTAAAGGGATGAACCTTAATATAAAAGAAAAAGTAGCATAATGGAAAGGTTGAAACCTGTAACATGGAGGGAATTCGTAAGAAGAATGCAAGAGCTTGGATTTGAAGGACCATTTTCTGGTGGTAAGCATCCGAAGATGAAAAAGGGTGATTTAACATTAATAATTCCCAATAAGCATGAATCAGAAATTGGAGTCGGATTTATTACAAGGCTTTTGCGACAGGCAGGAATTAGTAAAAGTGAGTGGCTGAAGAAATAATTAGAAACTTAAAGAGTCATTAAAAGAAATTGAAAACCCTGTGGTTATACCTTTGACAATTTGATACAACCAATAAACCTTACAAAACCCTCTTCATCTTCCTGAATACCTCAAGTACATACTCAAGATCTCTCTTTGTATGTGTTGCCATGACAGTTGCCCTGAGGCGACATTTGTTTTCCGGGACAGTGGGCGGGCGGATGCCAGGGAGAAATATTCTTTTTTCGTAAAGGTAGTACATGGCTTTCAAAGTCCTTTTTTCACTTTTTAGCAGTACCGGGATTATCTGTGTTTTTGTATTCATGGTGTCGTAACCGAGTTCATCAAGACCGGTTTTTAAGAAGCTCACATTTTTCCAGAGCCTTTTCTTGAAGCTCAAG
>Ga0075800_1064_pt1 | contig 24020 bp, 28 predicted proteins | sample RifGroC2_FD_68451 | JGI IMG/M metagenome (GOLD analysis project Ga0075800, IMG submission 68451) | Microgenomates (Gottesmanbacteria) bacterium GW2011_GWC2_39_8
ACGGCAAAACTAACAGAGACAAAACAATCCCTGATCGATAATTTCGGATTTAAAGAAGAGGAAATACTGGAAATATCAGCCAAAACGGGACTGGGTGTTGATAAAGTCCTGGAAGCAATAGTCGAAAGAATTCCGCCTCCGGTCAAAGATGATAAAAATCATATTAAGGCTATGGTTTTTTCATCCATGTATGATTCCCACCGGGGAGTGATAGTCTTTGTCCGTGTATTTGATGGCGAAATATCGTTGGAAAACCTGAGAAAAAATTATACTAAACTTAGTCTTCCTCCGCTTGAATTTGCAGCGTCCAAAGCTCAGTTTCTTCCCGTAGAAATAGGCGTTTTCCATCCCGCCATGTCTCAAACAGGCATTCTTTCGGCCGGCGAGGTAGGATACATCGCCACAGGTCTTAAAGATATCACCCAGGCCAGAGTAGGTGATACGATTATCGGAACTAAATCGGAAACCATCCCTTTTCCCGGATACAAAGAGCCGAAATCAATGGTTTTTTTAAGTTTCTTCCCGACGGAAAATGAAGATTATCTGCCTCTTCGTGAATCTCTCGAGAAACTGCACCTTTCAGACGGTTCATTTACTTTCAAACCTCATGCTTCCCTGGCTTTGGGAAAAGGTTTTCTCTGCGGTTTCCTCGGACTTCTCCACGCGGATATTGTCAAAGAAAGACTGGAAAGGGAGTTTTCATTAAATATTATTACGACAGCCCCGACAGTCGAATACGAAATTACTCTGACAAATGACGAGACGTTCAAAGTCCGCACTCCCGAAGATTTTCCCGATCCGTCCCGCATGAAGGAAGTGAAAGAGCCTATCATGTACACCACTATTTATTCTCCATCATCGTCTGTCGGCGGAATCATGCAACTTTGCAAAGATAAGAGGGGAGAGTACATAAACCTGGAATACGTAGGGGACCAGGGGAAATTTACATATCTTGTTCCTCTTTCTGAAATGATCGTCGACTTTTTTGATACCCTCAAATCCATTTCCTCAGGTTACGCAAGCCTGGACTATGAACTTTATGAAATGAGAGTCTGCGAAGCGGTCAAACTCGATATCATGTTAAATCACAAAGTGGTCGATGCCTTTTCTCAGATAGTAGTACGCGAAAAGGTACAGTTTGTCGCCGAACGATTGGTCAATAAACTCAGGGAAGTTCTTCCCCGTCAACAATTCCAGATTCCCATACAGGCAGCTATCGGGGGGAAAGTTATTGCGCGTGCCGATGTGAAATCATTCAGAAAAGACGTAACCCAAAAACTTTACGGTGGGGACAGAACCAGGAAAGACAAACTTCTTGAAGCCCAGAAAAAAGGCAAAAAGAGGATGCGCCAGTTTGGAGACGTCGAAATCCCCAGTGAAGTCTTCTTCCAAATCTACACACAGAAATAAAGAAAGTGTCATTGCGATCCCGATGCAAATCGGGAAGAAGTCGCCGCAAATGCGGGATCCCGCTGCGGCGGGACGATCCCACAAGGAATCAGTACTAGGTGCGTGATCTATTAACTCCTGATATAATCTATTTTTCACTCCAAAAATGAACAATAATAAAACCTATCTCAAACACACCTGGGCTGATCCCAAACTTGTCGCTAAAAAGTCAAAGATCGATGGTATGGGAGTTTTTACTGAGGGGGACATTAAAGCCGGCGAAACTCTTTTTATCTGGGGTGGGGAAAAGGTTTCTATGAAAGATCTGGACGACAGTCGCTATCATATCCTGACTTTGGTTCCCATAGATAATGAGACTTATTTAGGTCTCCCAATAGAAGATGATTATAAGTGCGTTGAGGAACTCATGAACCATTCCTGCGACGCCAATACCTGGTTAAACGACGAAGTGACTGTAGTTGCCAGAAGAGATATCAAAAAAGGCGAGGAAGTGACTCTCGACCATGCCACCTGGGACAACGACGAACAGTGGGATTATACGGAAAATGACGAATGCACCTGCGGAAGTAGTGATTGCCGTAAGAATCTTACCTCCAAAGACTGGATGATCCCCTCCGTCCAACAAAAATACGCCGGCCACTTCTCACCTTATATTGCTGAACTTATCAGTAAACTGTAGAGCCACAGTTTGATCTGCTTCCAAAGATGTCCAATCATATCCCGATAGCTTTTCCGAACAAATCATTTTATGATCTGGGGAGTCAAGATAACGCAAGCTGTAATAGTCCGGATGCTTGCTATAAAAGCACAATGCATAAATATTTTCTTTACCGGCTATACCTATATTTAAAGCCTGAATTTCCCTGGAATTTACACTAAGCGCTTCTTTGACTATTTTTAACGCCTCCAGCGGCTCTTTTTGTTTAAGTTCGTCCTGTACCAAAGACCAGATTTTTTGTGATCCAATACTACCCGGAAGAGTTAAATTTACCCCCTTAAGGAGGCCGTTAAATACGAAGGCATAGTTATCATCAGTAAAAGGCTGGTTAAATTCTATGTTATTTTTGTGACCCGGAAAGGAGGAACTTCTTGCATGAATTACAAAGAGTTTGGTAGAAGGTATTTTACTAAGTAATTCCATGTCTTCCCATATAGGTTTCACTGATTTGACCGACCTCCAGTTTTTCTCACTATCCAGCCAAATAATTCCCCAGCCGTCTTCCTGCCTGTCCCCGTCAAATGCCCGCGATTTCTCCGACATCTCCGCGAATTTGACCAGAATTTCTTCCGGCTTTATTTCTTTTTCTGTCTTCGTCAACAAAAATCTGCACATATTATGAATTACTACCGCACACTGTAGTGTGGTAGTAATACTACTTAAAACATCTATTTATCAAATATCTTATTCAAAACATCTATCAAATTATCAGCATGTTCTCTTTCAATAATATAAGGAGGGAGAAATCTCACCATATTTTCTCCCGCGGGTATTACCAGTATTTTTTCCTGCTGTAGTTTTTTCAGCACTTCGTTTCTTTTCCCTGAACTTATTTCTACTCCTATCATCAGGCCTTTACCCCGAATACTCATTACATGAGGAGATTTGATTTGATGAAGACTCGTGAAGAAATAATCACTTATTTCCCTGATATGATTTAATTGTTTATCATCAAGTAATTTTAAAACGGCAACAACACCCGCGGAGGCGAGGGGATTGCCGCCAAAAGTTGAAGTGTGGATATTTTTAGTAATTTTCGTCGCCACTTTTTCACTTACTATTGTTGCACCGACAGGAATCCCGCCAGCCAGTCCCTTACCCAGACATACTATATCTGCTTTAACATTTTCCTCGTGGCTCGCGAGAAAATATCCTGTCCTACCCGTCCCTGATTGGATCTCATCTAGAATTAACAAAATATTTTTCTTCGTGCAAATTTCCCTTGCGTGAGTCAAGTAGCCTTCACTTCCCGAAGTCAATCCTCCCTCTCCCTGCACCGGTTCAACTATGAACCCGGCTGTATTTTCGTCAACTGCCTCTTCCAAAGCATCGGTATCATTAAAGGAAATTCTGGTAAATTCCCAAAGTAGTGGCGTAAATGGACTTCGGTATTTATCTCCATCTGTAGCCGACAAAGCTCCCAATGTTTTACCGTGATACCCGTGTTCGCAAACTATAAATTTTCTTTTACCAGTTGTCAGTACTGCAAATTTCAAAGCCGCTTCTATAGCCTCAGCCCCGGAGTTGGACCAATATACCTGATGATAATTTGTTCCGCATCGATTAACTAGCATCTGGGAAGCGTCCGCCCTTATACTATTGTTGAAACTTCCATGAAGGGTAGGTAAATTGTTTAACTGTGTTATTAAAGCTTCATTAATTACCAAATTGTTGTACCCGAATATGCTTACCCCGTAATTACTCATCATATCCAGATATTTATTTCCCGATTCATCATACAAATAAACCCCGTCTCCTTTTTCCAGAACCAATCCGCGGTTCGGATATGTATTTACCATAAACTTTTGTTGTAAAAATCCAAAATCCTTCATACTTTTTTAAATAATTTTTCTTTGAAGCTTTGCTTCTTTGCTTCTTTGAATCTTTCTAATCAATCACCGTTCCTTTTCCTTCCATAGCGCTTAAGACTGGATGCTCTATTCTGCTGTCGCCCCAGTATATTTTCGTCACCCCCATCTCAAATGCCTTTTTGGCACCGAGTATTTTTTTCTTCATTCGTCCTTTGGCCTGTTCCATGTATAATTCAAGATCTTTTTTAGAAATATTATTTATCACGCTTTTCTCATCGGGAAAATTTTCAAGCATCCCGGGGGCTTCAAAAAGTACCACAATTTCTTTAACTCCCAGAGATTCTGCCATTTGTGCGGTCGCCAGATCATTATCCGTATTTACTATTTCATTTTCAAAACTGATGGCCGGAGGACAAAGTACAGGAATATAATTATTTTCTACTAATAAATTAATTAAATCCGTGTTAATTCTCTCGACTCTCCCTGTCAGATTGTCTTTGATCAGTTTGACTTTGCCATTTTCAGCTACAAGCAAATCATTTTTCCTCTTGGCCTGCCAGAGTTTACCGTCCACTCCGGAAAGTCCTATGGCATTTAATCCGTACTTTTGTAGTTTAGCAACTATCTGTTTGTTGGTGAGTCCCGCATAGACCATTAGAAATACTTCTATTGCTTTGTTATCAGTATAGACACTGCTGATACCGGAAGGAGAGACTACTGTTTTGGTCGGTGCTCCAAGTTTTTGGGCTACTTCATCACGGCGGACACTCGCCCCGTGCACCAGGACAATTTTTTCTAGTTGGGAAAGATTTACCAAATCATTTGCAATCCCGTCCCAATTAGTTTTCTCTCCTCCGCCAACTTTTATTATGATCATAACTTTAAATCGGGTGTAACCCGGGAAATCCTAGCCCTGTCGTCTCCGGAAATCCGTACATTATGTTCATCGCCTGGACCGCCTGTCCTGCAGTACCCTTTACTAAATTATCAATTGCTCCTATTACTACCAATCTTCTGGAAACTGTATCCATTTCAAACCCGATATCGCAATAATTGGTTCCCTGCAGTATTTTGGGTTCCGGATAGCGGTAAAGTCCCTGGCTTTCTTTGACAATTCTGATAAATGGTTCATTTTTGTATTCCTCGCGGTAAGCTTTCCAGATATCTTTTTCTGTAATATTGTTCCTGGGAATTGTATGAATCGTGACCAGAAGTCCTCGGACCATATCAATTGCAGTAGCCGAAATTGCCACGTCTAATTTATTTCCGTAAACTTCCAACTCCTGGCAAATTTCTGCTGTATGACGGTGCCCCGTAGGCATATAAGAACGGACCACTCCGGACCTTTCGGGATGATGAGATGATAGGGAAGCTTTCAGTCCTGCCTGCGAACTGCTCATTTTTGCGTCAATTATTATTTTGTCTTCAATTAATTTATGTTTAATCAGGGGATATAGTGAAAGTATAGAAACCGTCGCTTCACATCCGGCGCCCGCGATATAAGAAGAATTTTTTATTTCGTCGCGATGTAACTCGACGATACTGCATACAAATTTGGGTAATAATTCCGGTGATATATGTTCAGTTTTATACCAGTATTGGAAATTTTCCTTACCATGAAGACGGAAATCCGCACCCAAATCGATTATCTTATGAGCTTTTGTCATAAGTTCACCCATTAGTCCCATTGATTTACCATTAGGGAGTGCCACAAAAAGAAGATCGCATTTATCCAGATTTTTTGGGTCGGTGAAAACCAAATCGGTTTTATTTCTTAAATTAGGGTGGACCAGCGAAACGGGTTGCCCGTTAAACTGGCGGGAGGTTACTTGTTGTACACTCACTTCCGGATGATCCAGAAGTATCCGGAGGATTTCCCCGCCTGCGTACCCCGATCCTCCATAAATTGACGCTTTTATCATAACTTCCTGTCATTGCGAGCGAATAATGAGCGTGGCAATCCCGTAATGACATCTCATAATTCTTTTTAACTTTCTTTTGTTATCTTATTACAATAATCCACGATTGCCCCTGAGATACTTACTCCAGTAGGCGCCTCAGAGTTTTTAAATTCCATCGTATGATTAATTTCATTGATTTTAAGACCCTCATCAGTCTCAAATACATCCATAGCCAGTATTCCGCCTCCCACAGCCCTGGATGCTTCTTTGCATAGTTTGGATAATTCCGGAGTTACCGGACAATTGGTTGCTTTTCCGCCTCGTGCGGTATTGGTTATCCAGTGAGGGGAATCACGGTATATAGCACAGATTACTTCATTCCCCACGACAAACGCTCTTATGTCCCGTCCGGGTTTCTTTATATATTTTCGATTTAATATCAAATCTCTTTCGTACTTCTGGATCTAACCTTCCCCAGGACCCAAGCGGCGGTTTTATTACAACAGGAAATCCGCCCATTTGTTCTATTGCCACTACCGCCTGATCGGGAGTAAATACCAAAGCAAATTTGCATGTCGGGACTTTAGCCTGTTGCAGTGTAAGTGACGTGTAGAATTTGTCTTCGCAAAGAGCGGTCACTGCTGAAGAATTAATTATCTTTATGCCGGTCATCTCCAGAAAATTAGTTGCGTAAGTTCCTTTGACTGTAGATACCGATCTTTGGAGAGCTACGTCAAAATCCGCCTTATAAGTTTCCGGATTAAATATCTCGGTACGAATATCAATCAGGTTTATTTTGACATCTCTTTTTTTAGCGGCATCCAAAATCAATTTCTCATCCCCGCGGATTGTGGCATGGAGAAGTCCTATTGTTATCATATTATTCTCCCCAGTCTTCCTCGACTTTCGGTGCTTCTCCAAGTGTCACTTTTCCCTGGTCAATCCTGGTCACCACCAATCTGGTCTTACATTCCGTGCAATTTATAATTTCAGACTCTTCGAGGTTCGGGGATAGAGTTACTGTCCCGTCGCATATCGGACATGTTCCGTTCATATTTCTTTAAAATTAAATAATTAATAATAGCCCCCGGTTTTTCGGGGCTTTTACTATTATATGTCCTCTCTTCTTACTGTCAATTATTTATTTATTTTTTACAAATTCGCTAAATTATGTTAAGATTTGCACAATTATGATCACTGTGCCTGAAGTAACTGAAAAAATCATCCTTTCCTCACCGTTTCTTGAGGAGGCTTTATCCGAAAGTGTAATAAATTATTCAGCTTTAGCCAGAAAAATCAAACCTGAAATCCAAAAAAAGCTTCTGAAAAATATTAAAACAGGTGCTATCATCATGGCTCTCAGGCGACTCTCCAGAAAGATCAAGCCTGCTGCTTCACTCCAAAACATCCTGAAATTGCACCGGAATATCATTGTAAGATCCAATCTTATCGAGTTTGTCATTTCCAATTCCGATTTCTCAGTAGATAAACATAAACTTCTTCTGGCGCTATCAGAAGGACAGCAAAAGTCCTTTCTGACTATCACCAAAGGAGTCTTTGAAACTTCCGTGATAGCCAGCCGAGACCTCTATGATCATATTCTTGAGATATTTCCGAGGGAAAATATCATAAATCAGTTTCTAAACCTCTCATCCGTCACCATCCACTTGCCCCAGGAAAATATTTATGTTCCCGGCCTTTACTATTTTTTCCTGAAATCTCTGGCATGGGTGGGGATAAACGTGATTGAAGTAGTTTCTACTTATACTGAATTTACGGTAGTGATAGAGACCGGGGATGTAGACCGGGCATTTTCAATCCTGAAAGAAACAGAGGTTACATAATTTCCAAAATAGAGGTATAATATTTATTATGTTTTTCTTACTAAACTCTAAAATAACTGATAAATTTTACACTGATGATATTTGACCGGCTGAGTAAAAAACACCAAACTAAGTCTTGCTGCCGGGAAGAGATCATCGATGTAAACAACGATACTCCTAAAGTCATTCTCGTCGGTTCACCCAACGTCGGCAAAAGCGTGATTTTCAATTCCCTCACAGGTTCTTACGCCACCGTGTCCAATTATCCGGGTACTACAGTGACCCTATCCAAAGCAAACATCTCATTAAATGGAAAACAGGTAGAAATTATCGATTCTCCCGGCGTTTATTCTCTTTTTACCATCACCGAAGAAGAAATGGTGACCAGGAATCTGATATTTAAGGCAAATCCCCGGGTTTTGGTCCACGTCATAGATGCCAAAAACCTGGAAAGAATGTTACCCCTTACTTTGCAGCTTCTGGAAACCGGATTTCCCATGATTTTAGTCTTAAACCTCATAGACGAAGCTGAAAAACTGGGACTAACGGTAGATATAAGAAAACTGACATCAATATTTGGTATACCGGTAATTACAGCTGTTGCTGTCAAGAATATTGGGATTAAAGAATTGTCCGATAATATTTCCTCTCTTATCGATAACCCAAAAATAAGTAAATTTAAATTCGATTATGGGCTGGCACTGGAAAAGAAAATTTCGGAAAAGGGGATTGGTATAGGAAGGGCAAAGAGATTGCTCGAGCTTCAGAGTGATTCTTCGGAAACCGGCCAGCAACCTTTGATTTATCAGATAGCAGTAATCCGCCAGCGATGGGCCACCGAAACTGCTCAACAGGTTCTGTCAAAAAACGAAAATGGAAGAAAGTCATTTTCTCATGTTTTAAGCGGCATTTTCACCAGTCCCATTACCGGTTTTCCTATTCTTCTTTTATTCCTCTATTTTGGTCTTTATAAGCTTATCGGCCAGTTTGTGGCTGGAAATGTGGTAAATTTTATAGAAAATAATATTTTCGGGACCATTATTAACCCTTTTTTCCGGACCATAATACCCAAAATCATTCCTTTCCCCGTATTTCAGGATCTATTCGTCGGAAACTACGGAATACTGACCACCGGAGTAAGGTACGCCATTGCCATTATTTTACCTATCGTTTCCTCTTTTTTCTTCCTCTTTGCGATACTTGAAGACAGCGGATATCTGCCGAGAATGGCCATGCTTATCGATAAAATATTTAAAAGAATCGGTTTGTCCGGAAGAGCAGTCATACCTTTAATATTGGGCTTGGGATGCAGCAGCATGGCGACAATGGTCACCCGTACCCTTCCGACGAAGCGGGAAAGAGTTATTGCTACTCTTATGCTTGCCCTTGCCATTCCCTGTTCTGCTCAGCTTGGAGTTCTTATGGCGCTTCTGACTGGCCAAAGTGGAGCAATGTTGGTCTGGACCATCACTATTCTTATTATTTTTCTGACAGTCGGGTTTTTGGGTGCACAAATTTTACCGGGTGATAAACCTTTATTTTATATGGAAATTCCGCCTCTTAGGATTCCGTCTCTGGGTAATATTTGGCACAAGACATCTTCCCGTGTTTCCTGGTATTTCCTGGAAGTCTTTCCGCTTTTTATCATAGCCAGCTTCTTCCTGTGGTTGGGTAATATTACAGGAGTACTAAATATGTTAGTAAATATCATGAATGTACCGGTAAGTATGATAGGCCTTCCGAAGGAAACGGGAGTTGCTTACATTTTCGGCTTTTTCCGTCGTGATTATGGCGCTGCGGGGCTTTATGATATTTATAAATCAGGTCTTATGAACGTAAATCAGTTGACTATAGCAGTTGTCACCATGACACTTTTTCCTGCCTGTATTGCCCAGGCCCTCATGATGGCCAAGGAAAGAGGACGACTTACCGGGACAGCTATTTTTGCCGTTTGTATAAGTATTGCCTTTATTGCCGGACTGTTACTTAAAAACATTTTTAATATTTTTTCCATAACCTTATGAAATGCAGTTTTTGCGGATATTTATTTAAGGAAAATGAAGGTGCTGGCGGCTGCGAAAGTTGTCCTATCATACACGGATGCCCGCTTATATCATGTCCGAACTGCGGCTTTGAGTTTCCGAAAAGTCTGACGGAAAATAATGTTATGCCATTAACCGAAATGAAATCGGGAGAAAAAGGCGTTATCCATTCTGTATGCACCAAAGATCAGACAATTTTGGCCAAAATTGTAGCCATGGGCATGCTTCCGGGAATTAAAGTCGGGATCAAACAAAAAATCCCTTCCCTCCGCTGCCGGTTCGGCTACACCGAATACGCCATCGACGATTCCATAGCCAAAGTAATTTTGGTAGAAAAAGAATAACTTATAACCATTCAGCCAATTATTTATATATTACTAACTCCTCAATTGGCTTTCTCTCTTTTCTTTCCGGCTTTTCATTCGGATATCCAATTATTAGGGACCCTGCGGGTATCAAATCAGTTTTCAGGAAATCAGCCACCAGTCTTGCATCAAAAGAACCAGCCCAACAACTGCCGTAACCCAGGGAGGTGGCTGCAAGTATTGCAAATGCCTGACTAATAGTAGCATCCTGTAAAGAATAATGATCTTTCTTTTCAGGATATCTTTCATTTGCCCGATCGGGATCCGGACAAAAGAAAAGAATTGCTGAAGAACTGGGAATAAATTCTGATTTTTGGTTACGGTAAAACTTCGCTACTTCTTTGATATCTTTTTCTTTATCTATTACATAAATTTTATAGCTTTGCAGATTTCCCGCCGAAGGTGCTTGTCTTGCTGCTTCCAATATTTTATCCAAATCCTCTTTCGGTATACTCATACCGGAAATATACTGTCTCACCGCAACCCTTTTTTGTACCGCTTCAAAAAAATCCATATTTTTATTTAATTTATAACCGTTATAATGATTATAAACATTATGACTAACTCTGAAAAGACTATTTTTGAAGGAATCTCAAACAAAGGCACTAAGTACATTATCCGTTATCCCATAATCGAAGACCTCACGGAAATGCACCGGTTTATCAACGAAATTTCCCGAGAGAAAACTTACGTCCGCTTTCAGGGAGAAGAAATTACTCTCGAGGAAGAAAAGGATTTTCTTACCGGTGAGCTTACGAAAATTGAAAAGAGACTATCAGTTCAACTTGCAGTATTTATCGGAAATAAATTAATCGGCGTCTCAGGAATCGATATGCAGGATAAAACGTCAAAACATGTAGGCGTCTTCGGAATAATGTTGGGAAAAGAATACAGAAACGAAGGAATAGGAAAGATACTAATGCAGAAAGTCCTGGAAGAAGCAGAAAAAGAAATACCGACTTTGAAAATTATTACACTGTCTTGTCACGGAGATAACGTAAAAGCAGAGACTATGTACGAAAAATTCGGATTCAAAGTATACGGAAATTTACCAGGAGGCATAGTCAGAGGAGCTAAATATGTAGACCATATTTATATGTATAAGATAATTGCCTCTATTTAATTTTCTTGTCAGGAACATGTTCGGTTTTTTCCCCGGATCTGTATGTAGTACCTCCATTCTTTCTTACAAACGAAACGCCTTTTCCGGGGCTAGTCAATACACCCGAATCCCAAAGTGCTTGTCTAACATATCTATTGAGGGGTCGTCTTCCTGTATGAGCTTCTATCGTTCCCATAATTCCTCGTTCAGATTTTGAAGTTCCGTAACCCGAAGTAGAGTCATCACCTCTAACAAGTCTGCCTATAGTTTTTTTGGCAATTCCTAGTTCTGCTGCAATTCGGCTTTGAGTTTTACCTTGTCCCATTCGAGCGATAATATCAAGTTGGCGGTGAGTAAAAAAAACACTAGTAAAGAGACTTATGACTCCTATTCCTTCTGTACTATTTTTTCTTCCCATATCTTTAATTATTTTGAACGATATTATATCATACTATAGCTAGTAATATGAAAACCTGGAAAAAACTTAAGGAAAATCCAAAATTATGGGACAGGTATTTTGTGCGGGAAAAAGTTCTACGCGAAACACGTAACTTTTTCCTCAAAGAAGGCTTTCATGAGGTGGAGACGCCACTGCTTAATCCTGCACTTCCTCCCGAATCCTATCTGGAAGTATTTGAGACGGAGTTAATTTTTCGCGATAAAACCAGACGACGCGCTTTCCTTACGGCATCACCCGAGATGTCACTCAAAAAGTTGCTCGCTGCCGGAATAGGTGACTGTTTCGAGATCTGTAAAAGCTTCCGTAACCAGGAAGACCGCAGTCTTCTCCATAATCCCGAGTTTACAATGATTGAGTGGTACAGAGTAAATGCAGATTATAGGAAAGTGATGGAAGATGTCGAAAACTGGATATATTATCTGGCTGCTAATCCTGATATTCAGTGTCATTGCGAGTCCGATGTTACTTCGGACGAAGCAATCCCATCGGGATTGCCGCGTCACTTCGTTCCTCGCAATGACAAATTACAGAATTCAGGAATTTTAACTTATAAAAACAAAACTCTCGACCTTACTCCTCCCTGGGAAAGAATTTCCATTAAGGAATCCTTCCAAAAATACGCCGGACTGGATCTGGACTCACATTTTGATTTGGAGAAAATGAAAAAGGCAGCAAAGAAGAAAGGTTATAAAGTTGAGAATAATACTTGGGAAGAATTATTTAATCAGATCTTTTTAAACGAAATAGAGCCGCATTTAGGCAATGAGGGTAAACCCACAATTATTTACGATTATCCGAAAGACATGGCAGCTCTGGCTAAACTCAAAAAATCAGATCCCAATTACGCAGAACGGTTTGAATTTTATCTATTCGGAATAGAACTGGGTGACGCCTATACAGAACTGACAGACTGGAAAGAGCAGGAAGAGAGATTTAAAAATGAAGTTCAACTCCGTAAAAAACTGGGCAAAATAGAATTTGACTATGACCGCGACTTTATAGAAGCCCTCAAATCCGGTCTTCCCGATTGTAGCGGTATAGCAGTGGGTCTTGATAGGTTAATAATGATTCTGGCAAACGCTGACAATGTCGCCGATACACTTTTTTTTCCAGCAGTTGAACTATTTTCTTAATTTCCAGCATTAAAACATTTTGACATTTATATTTATTGGAGTATTGATTTTAGCCGTGTCTTGTGGCAAAATTCATATCCATATGACCAAAATCTCTACATCAGATTTCAAAAAGGGAATCTTTATTCTTTTTAAAAACGAAAATTATCAGATCGTCGAATCGACACACGTAAATCCGGGAAAGGGATCGGCATTTGTCAGAGTCAGACTAAAGAGTTTGAAACGTGGTAACGTCGAGGAATTTACATATAAGTCAGGTGAGACAGTCGAAGAAATTCCTATCGAAACCCGGGAAATGCAGTATATATATAAGGAGAATGAAAAATATGTCTTCATGGATCCCAAAAGCTACGAACAATATTCCTTATCCAAAGAAATACTGGGAGAACAGGCAGGATATCTCAAAGAAGGGAATGTTTACCAGATATTGGTAAACAACGAAGAACCCCTGTCCATCAGGTTCCCGAAAAAAGTTACTTTTAAAGTAGTTGAGGCAGGAGAAGGAGCAAGAGGAAATACTGTAAGTAGCGGTGCCAAGAAAAGCGTGAAACTGGAAAACGGAATGTCTGTCGAAGTCCCTCTTTTTATCAAAGACGGAGAGATGGTAGTAGTGGATACGGAAACCGGCACCTACGTAGAACGAGGCTAAAGGATTGACATCCTTCGTTTCACGTGTCATCCTATATTAATGAAGAAGGTTGCCCTTTTTTTCCTGTGGTTTACATTAACCAACGTCACATTAGTTTTCAGCATCGTCTACCTTTATATCTTCGTAAATTTTAACAAAGAGAAGCCGCTTGAAGCTCAGGCCAAAGAAGTTCTCACCCAAAACCCCTACCAGCTCTATACCGCTCAGCCGGGAAACAAGATTGTGACGAAAAGCCTGTTAAATACGGAAGATGCCCGTCCTATATTAGTTAAAAATTTTCTGGATAAATACAAATCTCCTCTTTCTCCATACTCGGACCATATCGTAAAAGTTGCCGATAAAGTGGGTATAGATTATGCTTTCATTCCCGCTATGTCTATGCAGGAATCCGGGGGTTGTAAAATTATTCCTGATAATTCCTATAATTGTTGGGGTTACGGAATTTATGGTGACAAAATTTACCGTTTTTCCTCTTTTGAAGAAGGTATAGAGAAAGTCAGTCAGAAAGTGAAAGAATTTATGGACCAGGGACTCACCAATCCGGATCTTCTCATGAGCCGGTGGACCCCTTCTTCTCCGGGAACATGGTCATATGCCGTAAACAAATTCATGATTGAGCTCAAACGAGACGAATAACTGCCCCATATTATCTGTCCTTGACAACCCTATAATTATTTGATATAATACTGCTTAGATCCTAAGGTAAAAATCTTTTGATTTTTGCTTTGGGATTTTTTTATTGTCCTGATAGTTTATAAACCCTTTCCGAAAAATTCCCGAAGTATTACATCCTTATTAATTATAGGCTAATATGAAGAAATATTTGATTATTTTAATTATTTTTTGCTTTTTCGTGGCTTTGAGCGGGAAGGTTTATGCCGTTGAGAATTCTTTAGGCAATACGGAAAAGTTAGCCGCATCTTCTGCAGCAATTCATATAGAAAAGGAAGAAACGAAAGAAGACAAAAGAGTCTTGGTGCTGAAAAAATTTTTTGAAAAATACAACTCGCCTTTTGTTGACTACGCCGATAAATTTATAGAAGAGGCTGATAAACAGCATATACCTTGGACTTTGGTCGCTTCCATTTCCGGAGTAGAATCTTCTTTCGGACTGTTTATACCATATAATTCTTATAATGCCTGGGGATGGAATAATGGGAACTACGGTTTCAAAAACTGGGAAGAGGGGATAGAGGTGGTCACGAAAGCTCTCAGAAATAATTATTTCAATCGCGGCGCGGACAACGTTTATAAAATCGCTCCTATTTACGCCCCTCCTTCGACCACTTGGGCAGGCAAAGTTACTTACTTTATGCAACAAATTGAGAAAATTAACCCCGACTCCTCATCCACCCTTCAAATCTCGCTATAAATCTTCTATAATAACTTTATTAACACACGCCTCAGCCAGAGTGGCGGAATTGGTAGACGCGCACGGTTTAGGACCGTGTGTCCAAAAGACGTGGGAGTTCAAGTCTCCCCCCTGGCACCCATAATATCTTACAATTTTTCCCTCTCCTGGAAGGAGAGGGATGGTTTACCCTGAGCGAAACCGAAGGGGCAAGGTCAATGACAATTACAAGAATTCTTAAAAACAAGAAATTTTACTTCACAATCATTATTCTTCTTTTTGCAGGATACATCTCCTATACCCGTTTTTTTCAAACTCCTGCAAAAAAATCTGATACCGCCAAAGTCAAATTCGGCACGCTTCAGGAAACTATGACTATCTCTGGAAGTATCGATGCAGAAGAACGGGCTACACTCAGATTTCCTACTTCAGGCAGACTTGCATTCGTAGGTGTAAAGGAAGGAGATAAAGTGAAAAAATACCAGACTATTGCATCACTTGATCAGGTAAGTCTGAAAAAAACCTTGGAAAAAGAAATGAATGACTATCTGACAGCCAGAAGCGATCTGGACCAGGCACATGATACTTACAAAAGTCAGATAATGACTGATTCTATTTACAGAATCATAAATGGGTATCAGCAGACTTTAAATAAATCTGTCCTCGATGTGGAACTGCAAAAACTTTCGGTTGATTATGCCAACCTCTGGTCTCCGATTGACGGGATAGTGACGAAAGTAGACGCTCCGTTTCCCGGTGTAAACACCACTCCTACCCAGGCCGAGTTTGAAATATTAAATCCGAACACTGTTTATTTCTCAGCTACAGCGGACCAATCCGAAGTGGTGAAACTGAAAGAACTTATGAAAGGTGAACTTATTCTGGATTCATATCCTGATACGACCATCAAAGGTAGTATTGAAAAAATTTCCTTTATTCCCAAATCAGGTGAGACCGGTACAGTATACGAAGTTAAATTTATTTTTCCCAATGACAACTCTGATTATAAATACCGTATAGGCATGGCTGGGGACCTGTCTTTTATCACCAAAGAGAAAAAGAAAGTTTTATACATCCCTGATAAATTTATTACAAACCTAAACGGCAAAAAGACAGTAACAGTCAAACGGAAAGGGAAAGAAGAAAAAGTGGGAGTTCGTACAGGGATGGAAACTGACAGCGGAACGGAAATCATTTCTGGCTTAAGTGTCGGAGAAACAGTCTATGATTAAACTCACTCATGTTTTTAAAGAGTATAAGCTCGACGGAGAAGTCTTCACCGCACTAAATGATATTAATCTCACTATAAAAAAAAGCGAATTTGCAGCTATCATCGGCCCCTCCGGATCAGGCAAATCCACACTTATGCATATAATCGGCCTTCTGGACACTCCGTCCCGGGGGCAGATACTGGTAGATGATAAAGATATTTCTAAACTTTCCGATGAGTCATTATCCGGTCTCCGAAACGAATTCGTGGGCTTTGTCTTCCAGCAGTTTAATCTTATAAACAAGCTTACAATTCTTGAAAATATATTACTTCCCACTGTTTATTCCAAAACCAAACCGAGCCAAAAACCTTTGGACCATGCTCTGACTCTCATGAGAAGATTTGGTATCGAAGACAAAAAGAATTCTTTTCCGAACAAACTTTCAGGCGGTCAGCAGCAAAGAGTAGCTATCACCCGCGCTCTGATCAATAATCCGGAACTCATCTTAGCCGACGAACCGACAGGCAATTTAGATACCAAAACAGGCGAAACTATTCTTAATCTTTTAAAAGACCTAAATACCAACGACAAAATTACGGTAGTTTTAGTCACTCATGATCCGAATGTCGCCGCCCGCGCCAGACGAAAGATACAAATCTGCGACGGAAAAATTGTAAAATAAAAGGATGATGCAAAAGATGTCATCGCGAGACCGTTCTGACGGCGTGGCGATCCCCATGGGATTGCTTCGCGTGGCTCGCAATGACAAAATATATACTACGCCTTGAAATAAATAATATGACTTTTCTCATCTTTATCATCAAATCAGCTCTTGAGGATTTTCAGAGAAATAAAGTCAGGTCCATCCTGACCTCTCTTGGCATCCTCATCGGCGTTTCTTCTGTAGTACTTCTGATGGCGTTTGGGTTGGGACTGAAAAAATACATCAGCGATCAATTCGAAACATTAGGAAAAAATCTGGTCATGGTACTTCCCGGACAGGGATTCGGCAAGACGGGAGGGCAGGGACTTATAGGAGGGATAGAATTTGATGATAAAGACGTGACAAAAATAAGAAGATTAAAGGGTGTAGAAAGTGTAGCCGGATACTTTATCAAAACTATCAGCATAAAGTCCAAAAATGAATCGCAGATAGCGACAGTTATGGCAACATCCGCCGATGCCTTCAAAGTGACCCATCTGGGATTGGATAAAGGAGCTTTTTTTACCAATGCAGACAATCAGAAGGGAGCAAAAGTAGCCATACTTGGCGGAGACATCGTAAATAAACTTTTCGAATCGGCAGAAAGTGCCTTGAGTCAACCTGTCACAATCCAAAAACAGCGCTATATAGTCATAGGAGTTATGAAGAAAACCGGCGGAGGTGCCCTCGGGTCTGAGACTGACAGCAGGATCATAGTACCATTCAGGTCTGCTTTTGCATTAAATCCTAACAAAAAATATTTTGCAATTTATCTAAAATCCGAAAATGGAGACATTGTTAGCAGACTTAAATCCGATATTAAGGAAACCATGCTGAAAAGGTATAATGAAGATGATTTTTCCGTCACAGAATCATCAGAACTTCTCAGTAGCATCAATGCAATATTTAATGTACTGAATGCAGTTTTGGTCGCTATTGCAGCAATATCATTGATTGTAGGCGGCATCGGCATTATGAATATCATGTATGTCACAGTCACGGAAAGGATTAAAGAAATAGGAATTAGAAGAGCTATCGGCGCTACAAAAAAAGATATTCTCTACCAATTTTTGTCGGAATCGATAATTCTCTCCCTTTTGGGAGGATTTCTTGGTTTGGTCATTTCTTTTATCGTAGTTACACTTGTTCAAAGTCTGTTTCCCGCCTATATAGATCTGCAATCTGTTTTGATTGCGCTCGGTGTGTCTTCAATTATCGGAGTAGTCTTTGGCGTTTTTCCGGCCAAAAAAGCCGCTGACCTGACACCGGTTGAAGCGATCCGATATGAGTAAAAATCCAAATCGTAGAAATAATTTGAAATTTAAAATTCGAAATTTGAAATCAATTTGAAATGTTTAAAACATTTAAATTTAAAAAATTAAGATTTGATTTCAAATTAAAAATTTTAAATTTAAAATTGATTTATAATATTTGTATTTTGGGATTTATACGATATAATAACCAAATATGATTACTACCAAAACTTCCGATCTTCCCAAATCCACCAAAGAGTTGGAAATTACCATTCCCTGGACAAACGTTCGCGAAACATACGAACAAATTCTTGATCAGGTGGTGATTGATACTGAACTTCCGGGTTTCAGGAAAGGCAAAGCTCCCAAAAAACTGGTTCTCGAAAAAATCGACAAAACCAAAGTTTATGAACAGGTCGTCAAAGAAATTGTTCCGAAGGCATACGCTGAAAGTTTGAAAGAAACTCATGTTAATCCAATTGTTTCCCCCAGGATTGAAGTCCTTGAGGCAGGGGAGGAAAAGGATTGGAAAATTAAGGCTACTGTTGCAGTGAAACCTAAAGTTGATCTGAAAAACTACAAGGAAAAGGTCAGGGAATTCAAAAAAGGCAAAGCGACCAAAATCTGGGTACCTGGGAAAGATGAAAAGGCTGAAAAGGAAGAACTGAAAAAGCCTACGATGGACGAGCTTCTGAAGGTTTTACTTGATGCTGTAGAAGTAGAATTCTCAGATATGCTCATAGAAGATGAAGCTAATCGTCTTCTTTCCAACCTTATCGACCAGACACAGAAACTGGGTATGACAGTCGAACAATATCTTCTGGCACAGCATAAAACCAGCGAACAGCTCAGAGCCGAATATGCTTTAAATGCTGCCCGGAACCTGAAACTGGAATTTGCCCTTATGGAAATTGCGGAATCAGAAACTATCACAGTCTCTGAAGAAGATATAAACAATCTATTAAATAAGATAGAAAAGCCCGAAGAAAAAGAAACGCTTAAAAAGCAGGGTTACTACCTCGCCAGCCTCATCAGACAGCAAAAGACGCTTGACTTTATATCCAACCTATAGTATAATAGTTGTTGCCAATTTTTACTAAGTATGTTATACGAAACACAAGTATGGCAAATACGAAGAAAAGCAACAATCGTAACCAGTCTATAGACAGCCCGGAAAAAATCAAGGACAGTTCAGGAGGCTTTTCCGATCTTCTGAAAACGGTTTCCCCCACAGGATTCATAGACCAGCTTTTTGGTAAGAACCAGCCCAAAAGTGAAATCACCAAATCATGGGAAGATACTCTTAGCCCGAAAGAAAAATCCCAAAAGAAATCCAATGAAGTGGTAGTCTATAGTTTTCATGCCAGGGAAAAAACTGCTGAACAAAATGAAATGCAAAAGGAAGTCCAGGAAATCCTGCACGCACTCAAACAGCAAGTCAAACTTTTAGAAAAATCAGAAAAAGGGCTGGCTAAAGATTTATCCAAAGTCACTGTCGAAAGTCTTCCGGAAAAAACAGGAATATACTATCTCCGATTTTTTGAATGGTTATTGGTTTTGATTAAACAGGTTCGCGCCAAAGTAGAGGAAGGCAAGACGTGGCTTGACTGCATGCAGGGCAAAAAGAAAAAAGGCTACTGGGGCATGTACAAAAAACACGGCACCGGCTTCGGCCTATCCAACGAACGCTCCATGGCTACACAAGCAGGATAAGGAACAGCCTCTTGACACTTACTCCTAAATTCTTCTATATTTTCTTATATCAGTGATTATCCGTATATAATCAGTGTAAATCTTAAATGAATATCGCCTTTTGTTATAACGTCAAACATATAGGTGCATCCAAAAATCTCACTGCTCAGGCAGAGGCTGAATTTGATTCTCCTGAAACTATCCGGGCCGTGGAAAATGCTCTAAAATCCCGGGGTCACAAAGTCCTGAAAATTGAAGCTGATGAAGATTCATATGTGAAATTCAAGGAAAACAGAGAGTGGATAGAAAGGCCTCAGAGGTGCTATCAGGGAAGCGCAGATACCTGCTTTACTTGAAATGCTTGGAATTCCCTATACCCACTCAGGAGCTCTCACTGAAGCGATTACACTGGACAAAACGCTTACCAAACAAGTACTAATACATTCTAATATTCCTACTCCAAGATATCAGTTGTTCAGGACCGGGAAAGAATTAATAAATCCTGATCTTAAATACCCTTTGCTGGTGAAACCTAATTCAGAAGGATCAAGCAAAGGGATATTCAACGAAAATTTGGTAATGGACCCAGTCAAGCTTTTCGAAAGAATTGAGTTTGTAATTAGCCAGTTTAAACAGGAAGCTTTGGTCGAAGAGTTTATAGACGGCCGGGAATTTACGGTCGCAATACTGGGAAACCCTCCGAAAGTATTACCGATCGTTGAACAGAACTACACCATATTTCCGGAAAATATGCCACATCTGGCATCCTACGAAGCCAAATGGCTTTTTGAAGACCAATTGCCTAACCCTCATGACTCATATTTTTGCCCCGCTAAATTAGATGCCAATACCGAAAAGCTCATTACAAATACTTGTATCAGAATATGGGAAGCATTGGATATAAAAGATGTTGCGAGGATTGACCTCCGACTGGACAGAAATGGAATACCCAATGTCCTGGAAGTAAATACCATGCCGGGCCTTATTCCTGACCAAAACGTAGTTTCATATTTTCCTGTGGCCGCAAGAAAGTCTGGATTAAATTATGAAGAAATGGTCAATACTATTTTGGATTCAGCAGTCAAAAGATATGGACTTAAGCAAGTACAAAAATCATCTCTTATAAGAGAATATGCAGTTGTTGAGAAAAATTCTAAAAGTTGATACAACTTGACGATGCCCCATCAATTGATGTATAAAAATATTTTGTAACCATTTAACCATGAGACCATATAACCATATAGTCATTATTATTACTCTCATTCTCCTTCCGGGTGAGGGGTAGGGTAGTAGTATTTTACAAAATATTTACAAACCAACCCTCCAAAAACGGAGGGTTTATTTTTTGAAGGGGGTGATATAACTATGGCCGCAGTAGAAAATAGAAGAGGGAGGAAAGAATCAATTCATTCTAGAAATCATGCAAGAGCTGTAGTCAGGGAAATTATGAGACGAAGACCAACAAGATCTCAACGACTTTATCAACATGGTAGGGGTCCCGCAAATGCCATGAGGGTAGAAGGAGTTACTAGTGCAATGGGTTAAGAGGAAAACTAAAGAGGGGTAAACGAGACTCTCTCAAGTTTCCCCGTTTACCCCTCTTTATTATAACTCACTACAACTCACCATTATACATTTCCTAAAATCATGCGGCCGCATGATTTTAGGAAACGAAAAATTATTTGGTTAATTTTCAAATTGAACTAATTTCAAATTATGATAAAATGAGTTGTTAAGCGCGCATAGCTCAGCGGTAGAGCGCTTCGTTGACATCGAAGAGGCCTATGGTTCAATCCCATATGCGCGCACAATTTGCTTTATAATAATTATAAATGTTATAATCTTTATCAATCTTGACGATTGCATAAGGACTCACCAACCTTAAAGTTAAGCGGGTCTAGCCGAATATAGACAAATTAAGCTCCACTGGAATGTTGGATGGAACCGGCCGCGAAGCCTCGTGCGAAGTGGTCTCCAACAGAAAGGTGGATTTTTTATGTCTGTTTTATAATTTTTATAATCGTTATAATAATTATATGTCCAAAATACTTGATGAAAAATTAGAAAAGATTACGGCAGAAGAATTGGATCTGCTTAAACTCAGACATACGGCTGAGCATATTTTTCATACGGCGATACAAAACCTGTATCCGTTGATGAAAAAGGCGATGGGTCCGGCTACCAGTGAAGGATATTATCTGGATTTTGACCTGGACCAGAAAGTTTCCGAGGAGGATTTTCCGAAAATAGAGAAGGAAATGAAAAGACTCATCGGGCTCAACCTGAAAATGGTTCAGGAGATTATTTCTGTCGATCAAGCGAAAAAGATCTTTGCCGATAATCCTTATAAAATGGACTGGGTCTATCAGATAGAAGAAAGGGGTGAGGAAGTATCCATTTATAAAATAGTAGACCGGGATGGTAAAGTATACGATCTGGATCTATGCTCCGGCCCGCACCTGGATTGGGTGAATAAGATAAAAGCGTTCAAACTTACCAGCGTTGCCGGAGCCTACTGGCACGGAGATGTAAAAAACAAAATGCTTACCAGAATTTATGGGTCTGCTTTTAAATCCAAAGACGAACTGGAGAAATATCTTTGGCAGAAGGAAGAGGCGGAAAAAAGGGATCACAGGAAAATCGGAAAAGAAATGGATTTATTTGTCTTTTCTGATCTGGTCGGAAAAGGATTACCGCTTTTTACGCCCAAAGGCACCTTGCTTCGTGAACTACTTAATGAATTTTCACAAGGTCTCAGACTAAAACAGGGCTTTCAGAAAGTCTGGATACCTCATATTACTAAAAAAGATCTGTATGAAGTCTCCGGCCACTGGCAGAAATTCGGAAAAGAACTTTTCCTGGTCAAAAGCCAGGAAACGACTGATGAAATGGTGATGAAACCCATGAACTGTCCTCATCACCAGCAAATTTATGCTTCCAAACAGCACAGTTACAGGGATCTGCCTATTAAATATATGGAAACAACGACTATTTACCGCGACGAAAAAGCGGGAGAACTGCTTGGACTTTCCAGAGTTCGTTCAGCTACACAGGATGACAGTCATATTTTCTGCACTCCGGAACAGATAGCAGATGTCTATCAGATGCTTATCACTATTACTGACGAATTTTTCAGCAAACTGAAACTTACATACCGCGCCAGACTGTCTTTCAGGGATCCAAATCAACAGGATAAATATCTGGGCGAACCAAAACTTTGGGATAAGGCGCAAAGTATATTATTGGATGTAGCGAAGAATAATAAGCTGAACTACTTTATCGCAGAAGGAGAAGCGGCATTTTATGGCCCGAAAATTGATTATATGATCACTGATGCTCTGGGTAGAGAGTGGCAGCTGGCTACTCCGCAGCTGGACTTTGTGCAGCCGAAAAGATTTGGTCTTACATATCTCGATAAAGAGGGTAAAGAACAGACGCCTGTCATGATTCACTACGCGCTCATGGGTTCTATCGAAAGGTTTTTGTCTGTATACATAGAACATACCGGAGGTATTTTTCCTGTCTGGCTCTCTCCAGTCCAGGTAGCTCTTATTCCTATCTCTGAAAGGCATATAGAGTATGTACATAAAATTAAAACGGCCTTAATTGAAAGTGGTATAAGGGTCGAAGAAAACGACAAAGCAGAAACAATGCAGAACAAAATTAGGGAATGCTCTTTACAAAAGGTGCCATATATGGGTATAATTGGGGACAGGGAAATCGAAAAATCATCCCGATCTGATCGGGAAGATTTGTTTTTATCAATCAGAAGCCGGGGCGGCCATGATCTCGGACAGTTCAGTGTTAAAGACTTTTCCGGGAAACTAAAAGAAGAAATTGAGACCAAACTATAAGTATTACAGGCTAAACTATCAGATACCCTCAGCGACGTTCCGTCTATTGGATGACCAGGGTAAGCAGATAGGGATAGTGACGAAAGAGGAAGCCCTTAGGATGGCGCAGTCAGAAAGTAAGGATTTGGTGGAAATTTCATCTTCTGCCAAACCGCCGGTAGTCAAGCTTATAGATTTTAAGAAGTTCAAGTATCTGGAAGCCAAGAAGGAAAGGGAAGCGAAAAAGAAGGTAAAAAATGTAGGTGTAAAGGAAGTGAGATTACGTCCTTTCATTGGTCAACATGATTTGGAAGTGAGGTTAAACCAGGGCAGGGAATTTTTGGAGGAAGGCAATCAACTGAAAATCAATTTGAAATTTTCAGGCAGGGAATTTGCACACAAGGAATTCGGATTTGCAGTGATTAACAAATTTATAGCGGCACTCAGCGACATATCCAAAGTAGACAGACCGCCGCGTTTTGAAGGCAAAATGCTGGTCGCAATGCTGGTATTTCAGAAAAAAACCAAAAATGAGGAAAAACAAAGTTAAAAGCATAGTCAAA
>Ga0075800_1063_pt1 | contig 22767 bp, 22 predicted proteins | sample RifGroC2_FD_68451 | JGI IMG/M metagenome (GOLD analysis project Ga0075800, IMG submission 68451) | Microgenomates (Gottesmanbacteria) bacterium GW2011_GWC2_39_8
GGGCAGATATACTGCCAATATGTTACTAGTCTACGACGACGGCAAACGTGACCAGGCCATAGAAGGGAGAGTCACTTTCTGGGTGGTGCCGTGGAGGCTGGTTCTGGGTGGTATAATGACACCTATCCTTCCGGCATTATTCGTATATCTATTTATGAAATGGCGTATGAAAAGATATTATAAATTAAGAAAATACTAACGTAACTACAAATGTCAAAACTCAAAACTCAAATCTCAAAACCTTTTGTAATATCCTTTATTTTTCTCGCCTTCTCTATATTTCTTCCCGCAAGGGTTCAGGCTCAGGAAGCAGGTCTTAATCTCATCAGCTCCCCCATACCGATAAGTATCATCACCCAGCCTGGATCTACAGTTTCAGCAGACCTTAAAGTGAAAAACGGAGGGACAGGGATAGAGACACTGCAAGTGGGACTCATGAAATTCGGAGTTTATGGAGAGGAAGGCAAGCCCAAACTCATGGAGAGGGAAAAAGGTGATGATTTCTTTGACTGGGTCTCCTTCTCAGAAAAAACATTTGATGTAGCACCCAACCAGTGGAAGACAATTACTGCTAAATTTAATATCCCCAAAAGCGCTTCCTTCGGTTATTATTATGCCGTCACTTTTTCCCGTGCCCAAAATGAAAAAACAAGCGGCCCTAGGCAGACAGCAATTGTGGGAGCGACAGCGACCCTTGTACTTATTGAAGTCCGTGTCCCCAGTGCCAAAAGGGAAGTGGAGGTAGTAGAATTTTCTGCTGATAAGAAATTTTACGAGTTTCTCCCTGCTGCCTTTACCGTCAAACTGAAAAACAAAGGCAATGTTCATGTAGCTCCCCGCGGAAATATATTTATAGACAAGGGGTCAAAGGGAGATGTAGCGATAGTTGAAGTAAATCCTGAGAAAGGTAGCCTTCTACCTGACTCCAACCGTATCTTCACTTCCAGATGGACAGACGGCTTTCCTGTCTATATACCCAAAGTAGAAAACAAAAAAGAAGTTCATGATAACAAAGGTAATATGGTATACAACCTGAAGTGGGACTTTTCCCAGGCCCATAAACTCAGATGGGGCAGATATACTGCCAATATGTTACTAGTCTACGACGACGGCAAACGTGACCAGGCCATAGAAGGGAGAGTCACTTTCTGGGTGGTGCCGTGGAGGCTTTTGCTCTAGTAGGGATTCGTTCTACGCTAAGAAATATCTGGCGAAAAATATTCAGATAAATGAAATTTATTTTCACTTTTATCATATTTTCATTGTTATTATTGTTACCTGATAGTATCGTACAAGCAAAAGAAGTTCAGGGAATTTCGATTACACCCCCGTTTCAGGAGTTAGTCATCCTCGAGAAAGATAATCAGGTTCCTTTTTCCATAGAATTTCGAAATCAGACTGATACAAATAAAACTTTAAGATTCTCTGTCATAGATTTCGGGTCGCTGGATGAGTCGGGAGGAGTAGCTTTTCTGGGAAATGCCGGAGAAGCGATTGAAAAAAAATATGGGCTTGCATCCTGGATCATACTGGAAAAAGACAATATGGAGCTGGATCCCGGAGGAAAGCAGATACTTAAAGTGACTGTGGAGAACAGGGAATCGCTTTCTCCGGGAGGGCATTATGGGGCAATCATGGTTTATGTGGGCAAAGAGGAGGAGGCATCTCTCGTTTCCTTCACACAGGTAATATCTTCCCTGGTTTTTGTGAAAAAGACAGGCGGAGAAAAGTACGGGATGAATTTAGCTGAAAAAAGTTATATAAAAAATAAATTATTCTTCCCCAGACAGGTAAATCTCCGTTTCCAGAATACAGGTAATGTTCATCTAGTACCAAGAGGGGTGGTGACTGTGACGGATTGGATCGGCAGGACCATCGGGAAGGGAATTATCAATCAGGAAACGGGCCGGATACTTCCCGAAAGCTTTCGTATTTATCCAGTAGTATTGGAGATGATAGGAAGTCCAATTCTCCCCGGAATGTACAATGTAGATATCGATTACCGTTACAGTGAGAAGAAGAATTTTGACAGGGCTACATTCTCTTTTTTTTATCCTGGGTTTTTGGGATTTGGAATTGTAGTTCTTTTGATAATTTTGTTTGTCGTAATCATACTTCGATTATTGAGAATTAGACGAAAATGATAAAAATTTATATCAAAAGGAGACTCAAAAGATACCTGAAAAAAAAATTATTGTTTTTTATAATTCCTGTTATTTTCATAGGTTTAATTTTTTATGAAGGAGGGCGCCCTTCTATTGGAACAGTGAAGAAGTTTTCTTCTGGTGAGAAAGGAGAAAATAGTCAGTCAAAGCTGGGTGAATACAGGGGAGAACTGGCGAAAAAGACTATTTTCAGCGAGGAAGAGGAGAAAATAAGAGAAGGTATGAGCGTATTTAAAGGAAAATATTTTTCTTTCCCATACTCAAATAAGTTTGAACTCAAAGCCCACGAGTCAAGCGGTAGCGGTATTCTGGAAAAAGGCATTTTACTCGGAAGAAGTGTATTGTCTGAAAAAGTAGTAGTTACTGTGTCAAAACAGGATATAAACAGCTTTGACGATGCATCTGCCATTCGGATGAGACGACTCAAACCTGATCTTTATACAGAAAAAAGTGTGAAGATAGACAGGAGAAGTGGAGTGCTTTTTGAAAAAAAGGTGAATGGAAACGAATGGACGGCTGTTTTTTTACATAATGGATTTGTATCCACAATTTCCGTAACCTCCATAGGAGAAAAATCAGAATTGGAAGCGACTGTAAACGATATTATTAAAAACATCATATGGTTATAGGCTTATACTGAGTTCTCTACGAGGTCGGACCTCGTCAAGTATTTGGTCATTTGGACAAAATCTTCTTTGAAGTGATGACGGGGTATTTCGGCGGTTTGTTTAAATCCCAAAGCTTCATAGAATTTCACTGATTCCCATTTTTTCCCCGTATCTACACAGATTTTGTGCGCGCCAAGTTTATGAGATAAATCCAGGGTTTTTTGCATAAGCATTTTTCCGATGCCGTGACCTCTGAAGTTTTTTGCAATTATTAACGCTTCAATAATAGATACACCCGCAAGATACGTAAAATCCAGTTCTCCGATAATTTGTTCAGCATCTTTAACTATCAATAAATATCTTATCGCTTTCCACTCTTTTTCCGATATTTCCCGGCCGTAATGTTTCCGGTCTATTTCTTTCCATTCCGAAACTTCAAATTGGTTTACCGCTTTTGATTTATGATGAAGAATTTTAATATTCACTTTTATATTTTACTGATTTAATTAGTTACTGTTTCTTTGAAATATGTATCTGCCAGGTCTGAAAAGGAAGTGGAATAGTAGAAATAGCCGTTTTTGAAATAATTATCCGCCTTGTCCAGGATTTCTTCTCCTAGTTGATACGAAATTGCGTTGGCTTTAATTGCCAATTTTTTTGAAATTTTCTGATTTAATAATTTTCCTGTCACTGTATGCTGGCCTTTCGCTTTTTCTATTCTGTTTCTTGCTATATTTATGGTCATAGTCACTCGTCTGTTTTGGTTTATAATTGCGTCGGCGTAGGATAAATCCAAAAGCGCAAGAGAAGTGTTTTGTACGAAATAAGTATCCTTGTACGTTTTTCTAGAAGATGATATTACCGTTTTTGAAGATTTAATAGATTTGGATGTTTTGGACAAATCTTTATCGATATTGGCCAGAGCGTTATCGATATTGTTGATAATACTCTGAAGAATTTTCGTAGAATAATTTCCTTTAATTGAATTTATATTGTTTTTGGCAGAAATGAGATGTATTTTTCCTGTCGGATCATCTATGGAAATGTTATCTGTAATATTCGGATTAAGCAGCAGATGGTAAGTCTCTATTTTGCCAGTCGACGTATTACCGGAAATTTCTTCCCAGGTGTCCGTGTTTCCGAATTTACCAATTAACAATCTGTAACTGCCGGTCCCTGTGCCGGTAATTTTTATGGTGTAATTTCCTGATTCGGGGTTTTCGATAAAGATAATTTTTTCATCAGTTGTAAATGATTTTCCGGATGGAGAAATGACTTCTATATCAGCAGGAGACAGAAGTGTCAGAAGAAGGGAGGGGGAGAAGATAGTTTTCTTACCTTCTACAATATTACAGGGACATATATCCAATTTATCAAGAATTTTTTGTATAGCGGGTTTAGTTACCACCATGTCCGAATGGTCAAGTTTATCCAATATGCTTTCCGATTTTCCGTCGATACCGGCGCTTTTGGTCAGAATCGTATAATCACCGGTATTAACGAGAGTTGAGACAGGTTTGCCGTCTGCCCAAAGTCCTAGAAAGGTATCGATAGTGGTCGGCGGACCAATTTTATAATATTCAGGGGTATTTCCGACTTTTCCGCTGAAAGTCGTGAGGATACCGGAAATAACAGATGTATTTTTATTCAAATCCATAAGCCAATTATTTTTTTCTTTCATGCTGTTTACATTGACTTCGTTGGCCATGTCCTTATCGCCGGTTTTGAGATAGTTATATATAGGAAGAAGATCTCTAAGCGCCGGGACCGTTTTCTGAAGTGTCTCTTTGTCGGATTCAAAATTGGATTTATTAACCATTAGAATCAGTTTCAAGCCAAGTTCATGCCAGAAATTAGAGCCCTCTATCTCTCCGCCCTCCCACGCCTTGTAAATTTGGGTAGCTCCCAAGTGTGGGGTACCTGCAGTGATTAATTTAGCAACTTTATTTTCCGCAACAGAATTATTTTGAGTATAAGCCCTTCCTACCAGTCCTCCCAAACTGTGCCCGACTATATAGACAGGACTCGCAGATTTTGAATAAACATTTTCTTCCAAATATTTTTTCAGTTCTCCGGCAATTTCGTTTACCGGTTTTCTCCAGTCATAAAAGAATACAAATAAATCTTTGTTTTCTTCATATCCGCTGTTTTTTATACTTTGGATCAATCCGTCGTATTCGTGCATAAAAGGAGCCATTTTCCATTCTGACTGAGTCACGCTTTTATTTTCCAGAACCGCTTCCTTATTCCATGACCCGAACATTCCGGGAATAAGAACAATCGGATTTTTGGGATTTATAGTAGGAATAGGGGTGGGTACTCCCGTCGGAAGAGGCAAATTATCAGTGCTAGCAAACCCAACCCCCCAATTCGCCCCATTATACCCGGCGTACCACATTTTATAGGAACTACCCATTTTAAGAACTGATGGGGAAGTTATATAGTTAGAGTCAAATGAAGAGTTGTTTCCTTTTCTTAAAATTGGATTTTCAGTAAATTTGGTCCAAGCAATCCCATTAGGGGATGTTGCCAAACCAAAAGCATCAGGTACAACTAGTCCTGTATGATAAAACATAATATATACTGAACCATCAAATAGTACATGGGGACCAGCGGCGCCATTTTCCCATGGTAATGATGGTTCTAATACCGGATTTTGATTTTTAGTCCAGTCAACTCCATTTGTTGATTCTGCATATCCAATTCTCCATCTACCGCCTGAATCTCTTGCAGAAAACCACATATGATATTTTCCATTTAAAAATAAGACAGTAGGTTCTGCTACGCCCTCACTTGTCCATGTATTAGAATCACCTTTTAGTACTGGATTTTGGTCTTTTAACCAAGATATTCCATCGGTTGATGTTGCGTGTCCAATTCTATAATATTCAATTCCAGACCCTATATAAGTTCCAATCGACGTGTACCACATTTCATATATATTTTCTTTATGAATAACACTTACATCTCCAACTTCTTTTTCCCAATCATTATTAGGTAATAAAATGGGATTTATTAGTGACTTATTCCAATTAAAACCGTCTGAAGAAGAAGCATAACCAACGCGGCTTTTCATAGGATAATAATTTCCTGTATACCACATTTTGTATGTACCATCCTCATATATTACGCATGGCGAAGTTATACCATTAATCTCCCAGGTTTGAGTAGTATAAATTACAGGAGCGCTACTATATCTAGAAAATTCGTAAGATGCGATAACGGGTGTTCTAAGTAGACTTACTAAAAATAAAAATAAGATAGATATGAATAGTATTTTTTTCGTATTAAAAATTAGAATAACAAAGATAATAATAGTTTGTCAATTGAAATATAAAAAAGAATTATAATTTAGTTTTACTTATCCAATTCTGAAGTAAAAAGAGTTATGATCATAAATATCTAAGTGATGAAGAAAATTTTTTTAATCCTATTAATAATAATTTCAAGCTTTCGTTTAGTTTATCTTTCAATAATTCCTTTTGGAGCCCTACCCGACGAAAAATTTCATTTTCAGAGAATACAAAATATCGCCGATTCTAAATCTATTTCTCCCGAATTCCCAAATAATGAATACTACCAGCCCCCGTTGTATTATGTCTTAGGAAGTCTGATATATCGTTTTTTTGGACGAAGCTATTTGACTTTAAGGGTATTCAGTTTTCTTATGTCCTTTCTTTATCTTATACTACTTCAAAAAGTAATTTCGAATCTATCTCTATCAAAATCTGTTTCTATTGCCTTATTTATTTCTATAGCACTTATTCCTACATTTAATATAGAGTCTATTGCAATTAATAATGACATTCTTCTTTATTTATTATTAATGTCATTTTACTTTGTATTTTTAAGGGTATATAGGAAGTTACACAACTTTCGGTACATATTATTAATATCTATTATTTCAGGTGGAGCAATATTAACTAAGCAGGTTGGTGTAATAGTAATTCCTTCCTTTATTATTTTTGCCCTGAAAAATAAAATTCCATTAAAAATCGTAGTCTTAAACACGTGTTTATCATTACTAGTAGGTTTACTTTGGTTTTACTATGACTGGAAATTGTATGGAAATCCAGTAATTACTTATTCTTTATTTCGTTACTCCATTATTGGCAGTATGGATCCCTTTTCGTTTCCTTTATATATTAAATCAATTATTGTTGAATCTGCAGAAACCTATATCTCGGCTGTAGGGGAGTTTAACAACATAAGAATTGGAGCTTTATTTTATTTATCTATCTATCTTTTAATATTTATTGCTTTGCTAGGATTAATAAGAGGAAAAATAAAAAATTTTCTTAATGTAAAAAATATTGTTTTTTTCCACTTAGTATTTATTTTTAATTTGATTATTTTCATTTTTCTGAATTTTCATTATGCTTTTCAACCGCAGGGACGATATCTTTATCCGTCACAAATATACATTTCGCTTCTATTAGTTATTGGTTTTACCAATCTATTTTCAGGAAAAAAGTCAATCTTACTGCCGTTCTTTATATTTCTTATTTTAGTTTTTGGAAATTTTTGGAGTTTAAACTGTATTACTAGTGTTTATTACAAAATATCGTACTTACCATCTATATTTGCGTGTAAAATCATTCAATAATTACCTATGAAAAATCTGACAAATATAATTATAATGCTTTATGGAAAAACAATAATAAAGAATAATCTACGATTATTATCTAGGGATTATTTAATTATTTTGGTTGAAAATGGAAAAGAAAGGGGGGAGAAATATGATGGTAAGAATTTTGAAAACATCAAAAATCCTGAGAATTTGGGATTTGCGGGGGGGTGTAATGTGGGGATAGAGTGGGCGATAAAGAAGGGGGCTGAATATGTGTTTTTGTTAAACCAGGATGCGTGGGTGGAAGACGGATGTATTGAAAAGTTAATTAAGAGGGCGGAAGCGCATCCGGAAGTGGGGATACTTGGGCCTGTAATTCTTACTGGAGATAAATTGTACGGTGCGGGGGGAGAAATAGATAAAAAGCGTTTTACGGCGGGGAAGTGGATTTCGTATCGGGTACGGCGATGCTGATAAAAACTGAGGTGCTGGAAAAGACGGGACTTTTTGATGAAAAGTTTTTCCTCTACTACGAAGATGTGGATCTATGTATCAGAGCCTGGAAAGCGCACTATAAATGCCTGATGGTAGGGGAGGCGATAGTATACCATGAACCAGATCCTGTAAATCCCAATAAGGAGTATTATCTGGCCCGGAACCATTTTCTTTTTCTGGAAAAACATGCACCTTTGCAAGTAAAGGTTCGGGAGATGGTGAGACTGCCGAAAACTTTGTGGGAACACTACAGGAAGAAGGAGTATAATTCGTTATTAGGCATAAGAGATTATTTTTTACGTCATTTCGGAGAAAAATAATGCTGATAGGAGTAGATGCAGGGTGTTTGGGTGTAAAAGATGAAAGACTAAAAACCGGAGTATTCCGTCTGTCTTATAATTTGCTTCTGGAATTGTCTTTATCCGATAAAGAAAATGACTATCTGTTATACAGTTTCTATCCCTTAGAAACAAAATATTTGTCAGAGCTGGGGGAGAGATTTAAGAATATAGTCATTTCTCCGCCGAAAGGGTTTCTAACCATACGTCTGCCTTTGGAATTTCTCCGGCGTAAACCGGACATTTTCCTAGCTTTGGGACAGGCAATACCTCCTTACCACCCGTTTAAGACTTTGGGATTTATATATGATATAGCTTTTGAACGGAGTCCTGAGGATTATGGCAGCGGTTATAAAAAAATAAGTGTGAATACTAGGAATCTGGTAAAGTCAGCCGACAAAATCATTACTATTTCTAAATCTTCCGCCCTCGACATTTCCCGTTTTTACCGTATAAAAGAAGAAAAGCTGAAAGTGCTTTATCCCGGGACGGATAGGAAAACTTTCAAAAATACCGGGAAGACATACAAAAGTAAAAAGCCTTATTTTCTTTTCGTTGGATCATTGAAGAAAACCAAGAATGTGCCCAGAATTATCGAAGCCTTTCACCTGTTTCTGTCTGAAGAATCAGCAGATGTAAATTTCATACTGGCAGGGAGTCATTATTGGATGGACAGGGATATAGAAAAAATTGTTAAAGAATTTAATTTGGAAGAAAGAGTGATAATGAGGGGGATGGTAGACGATAAAGAGTTGGCAGAGCTTTATAGAGGTGCAGTGGCACTCGTGACACCGGCCAAAAGTGAAGGATTCGGGCTTCCGATCATGGAAGCGTTTGCCACAGGTTGTCCGGTGATCACTTCAAGAACAGGTGCAATGGGCGAAATTGCGGAGGGAAACGCGATTATTGTGGATCCCGATGAAACTGATAAGATTGCCGAGGCAATGAAAAAAATATTTAATGATAAAAAATTAAGGCACAGTTTGATGTCGAAGGGGTTAGTAAAAGCCGTGACGTTTACATGGCGAAGGTTTGCAGAAGGTGTTTATGAAGAAATGGAGAAATTAAGAAAGTAAAAATAAGTAGTTGGGTTCACATTTAAGAATGTTGATTCCCGGAGTTAATCTCTTAAAAAATAGATTAATCAAGACGTAGGTGCGTATAAGTTAATCTATTTATAAGTAATCTATTTATGAAAAACATTTATGTGATAATTTTAAATTATAACGGTGGCAAGGATACGATTGATTGTATTAGATCAATTAAAAAATCAAAAATCCCTCCAAAATTTCTGAGGAAATTTTACAGGGTAAACAAAAATCAAAATTGGAAAGCATTAATTGTTGATAATAAATCAACAGATGATTCTTTAAAATTTCTTAAAACTAAGTTTCCTGAAATAAAAATAATTGAGAATAAGATAAATAAGGGGTTTGCGGGGGGAGTAAACGTCGGGATCAGACATGCATTGGTTAAAGGTGCAGACTATATACTTCTTTTAAATAATGATACTTTGGCGGAAAATGACTTCGTTACGCCGCTAATTACTTATTTAGAAAATAATGAGTCTATAGGAATTGTTTCGCCGGTTATTAAATACAAAAAAAATGGAAAGTTATTATATGATTTGGGAGGAAAGGTAAATTGGGGGATAGGAAGGACGAAGCATTTAGAAATCCAAAGCTTCAAAGATGCAAAGACTCAAAGGGAAGAAAAAATAGATTATGTAAGCGGGTGTTGTATGATGGTGAGAAGAGAAGTGTTTGAGAAGATAGGGTTGTTTGATGAAAGGTTCTTTTTGTATTTTGAAGATGTGGATTTCTGTTTGAGGGCAAGGAAGGCAGGATTTGGAATAAGTGTGGTTAAAGACAGTATTATCAATCATAAACTTAGCGGAAGTTTCGGAAATGACGGAATGTGGAAATTCAGGGAGAATATAAAAAGTAATTGGAAATTTATAGATAAGTATTTGGGGTGGAGAAAGATTTTTGGATTTGTTTATATATTTTTACTTGTGTTTAAGGGTCTGACCCTAAGAAGGGTCAGACCCTCCAAAGAATGAAAATTTCAGCAGTTGTTTTGACTAAAAACGAGGAAAAAAATATTGAGAAGTGTCTTGCGGGGCTTTCGTGGTGTGATGAGATTGTTGTTGTCGATGATTATTCGGAAGATGAAACCTTAAATATAATTAAAAATTTAAAAATTAAAATGGAAAATGACAATTTAAAATTGAAAATTTTCCAGAGAAATTTAGGAAATAACTTTGCGGGGCAGAGGAATTTTGGGTTGAGTAAGGCAAGCGGTGATTGGGTGTTGTTTGTGGATGCAGACGAGAGAGTGACGAAGGAATTAGTCCAAGAAATCCAAAGCTTCAACCCTTCGACTTCACTCAGGGTAAAAGACTCAAAGCTTCAAAGATTAAAGGGTTTTTATATAAAAAGAAAAGATTTTATGTGGGGGAGGGAGATGAAATTTGGGGAAACGGGAGATATTAAATTATTAAGACTTGCTAGGAAAAATTCGGGAAAGTGGGAGAGAGAAGTGCATGAAGTTTGGAATATTAATGGTGTGACAAATACTCTTAACGCTCCCCTATTACACTTTCCCCATCCGGACGTCGCACAATTTGTGGAGGATGTTAATAACTATTCGGATTTAAACGTCAGCGCGCTCCAAAAAACAGGGAAAAAAACCGGTTTTCTTATTATTTTCTTATGGCCATTATGTAAGTTTTCTTACAATTTCGTGATTAAGAAAGGTTTTTTAGACGGTACTCGAGGTTTTATTGCGGCTGTGATGATGAGTTTTCACTCTTTTTTAAGCAGAAGTAAATTATATTTTAGGCAATATGGAAAAAATAATCAAGAGAATTAATATTATCCTGATAATATCAATAATTTTGATTCTTCCTTTGGGAGTCATACCCCGTATTCAAATATCAGGTTTTGTCAAAGTTTCTTTATCTGATATTTTGGCATTTCTAATAGCTATAAACTTCCTAATCTCTCTTCTTACCAGTAAAGTGAAGGTTCCCGAAATATTTAAAAATTTCATACCTTTCCTTATCCTGGCTTTATTTTCCCTGATCTTAAGTCTCAGATTATTCCCTTACAATGAAGTGCTCACAGGGGGATTATATTTTGTAAGGCTAATTTTGTACTCGTCAATTATTCCCGCGGTTTATAACCTGACTGCAATTCAAAAAAAGAAAATTGTCTTTCTGCTTTTAATGTCCGGGTTAATTACCGCTATTTTTGGAGTGATACAATATTTCCTATATCCGGACCTTCGCAATTTATATTATCTGGGATTTGACCCCCATTACAAAAGAATTTTCGGTACATACGGCGATCCGAATTTCATCGGGCTGATCTTTGTCCTGACATTGTTATTATCCTTTTATAAAGCTTCCCACTCTAGGGAAAAAGAGAAGATATTCTATTTACTAAGCGGAATGTTTGTATTCCTGGCGCTGGCCTTTACTTACTCGCGAAGTTCATGGTTAGCTTTGGTAATTTCGTCACTCGTTTACGGAATTATTCGGAAAAGATGGCCAATATTTATTGCGACTGTTGTAATGATATTAATTGCTGCATTTATGTTGCCCAGGCCCGGGGGAGAAGGTGTGAGGCTAGGAAGAACCGCTTCGACTTTGGCAAGGGTGGATAACTTTCGGGAATCACTTGAAATATTTACTAATAATCCTGTTTTCGGAGTAGGTTTTGATAATTACCGTGTGGCGAAACGAAAAGCCGGATTAATAAATGAGGAGGAATTTTCGTTCTCCCACTCAGCTTCCGGTGCGGATAACAGTTTAATGTTCATACTGGTGACGACAGGAATTTGTGGACTTGTTGCATTTGGTTATTTCTTGTACAGAGTTTTTAGAACAGGGGATATATTTATAATAGTTACAGTAGGAGGCTGGCTGGTCCATTCTCTTTTTGTAAATTCCCTTTTTTTTATACCGATACTTGTCTGGATGCTTGTATTCTTGGGTTTACGGGTTATGGATTATAATTGATTTTTAACTCCGTGGAAGTTAGGTTTCCTGCAGGGTCTATGCCCAACACTTTAATTTGATTTTCTCCGCTCGTTAATTTCAGGTCATATGAAAATTTGCCTTTTGAGTCTACGATGGCCATCCTCTCATTTATAGTGATTTTTACATTCGGGTCTGTAGATCCATTTACCGTATAAAGAGGATTGCTGTCAATGATATTATCTCCATCTTTGGGTTGGTCAATATTTATTTTCGGGGGATTTTTGAGATATAAGACGCTTACGCCTTCAGAATCTACACTGGTTTTTTCCCCCTTTTTCACAAATGCAGTAATCATATTTTCTCCTTCTTCTAAAAGTACATCAGAGAAGTTAAATTTCCCTTCCTTATCGGCAACTGTCTTACCCTGCGACTGCCCATTGACCAGTATTTCGACGTCCAGTCCTGATTCCGAGAAACCCGAAACAGAAATTTTGGCAGTATTTGTGGCTTCAAAAGACGGATTTAAACTGGGGGGAAAAAGGGGGATATTATTTGATCCTGCTTGATCTTTGGTAATTGATTTGGTACCGGTTAATAATAAACTGAACTTTGCAAGAAGCGGTATAGCCATAAAAAGACTGAATATGGCAAATATCAGAAAAAGAAAAGTCAAAGTGAGAAGTCTTTTGGTAAGTCTTTTTTCTTCAGTCCGTTCCAAATGAGATTTGAGCATGATATTTATTATATCATGCTTCGTTTATTTAAGATCTCCACAAGCGGTATATGTGTTTATATCCGCTGCCGATTGATGAACATTGATCCCCAGTGGGAATTGGCTACTCAGATTAGAAAGAGTAGTGTTGAGCGTAGTTTCAGAACGGCCATTTACTACATCATTTAAATTGTATGTGACATTTCCCACATCCGGGCATGAACCTTCGTGTATGTGAGCGGGTTGTGGGAGGTCCAGTCCGCTTACCTGATTTAAATCCAAAGTAACTTTCACCTGGCCCCCGTTTTCTTCAAGTTTAGCAACTCCTGATTGATTATAGGTAGTATTTACAGGAGAGAGGGTAATGACCATCATATTATTTTGGGCTGAAGTTGGGCTCAGATCCCCGGTGCCGGTGTTGCCGATTCCTGTATTACCCGTATTAACCGGCCCCCCTCCCTGGCCGACCTCCGGGATAATATATTGATTACTCATATAATTACTCGCTAAATAAATTCCTCCGCCTACAAGGACTACTAATAAGATTAAATAAGCCAAGTATCTGTTTCTCATAAATATTTAGATATATAAATTTGTAACAACTAAAGATGTTAAATCTGGGTTATTAGAATAGAAGAAGCAGACCGTAAGAAAGAGGTAAGATCACGGATTTAGCCGGGAAATTACGATAAAATTTCCAAACTTTCAGTGATTGATATGTATAAACCAAGTTAGATACATTTAGTATCACTTTTTCTGTTTTACCGCTTGACAATTGCACAAAAATTAGTATATATTTTTTCATAGTTTAACTGCATCTTAATAATATCTGCCCGTATGCTGCCCGATACAACTCCCTGTCCGAAAATCTAAAATTTATGGTTGATTATTCAACCAAGAAAATAAACAGAGACCTCATAGAGGAGTTAAAACTGGCGCTCAAAAACCTGGAAGGTTGGGGTTCTGTGGAAGTTTATGTACAGGATTTCAAAGTGACGCAGATCACAGCAAGAAATATCAAGAAGACGAATCATAATATCAAGAATCTATAACTTTTTAATTTGTCTAATTTGGACTAATTAGACAAATAAGATTTACCGACCGCACCCGGAGGTAAGGAAACATTTATTTAATGTTTCTTTACCTCTTTTTTTGTTATTTGACAGAAAAATTACAAGTATATCGGCCTTACGAAAAAATTGAAACTATAAGTAGAAAGGAGGTGAAACAATAATGAAAAATTTGAATAAAATAGGTGCAATCGTCGGAACGGTCGCGATACTTGCGGCAAATATAGTATCTCCAGTGTTGGCTGCCGGAAATAACGCAACCAATTCCACAACCGGACCTCTTTCCAGTAACTATACTGATATTTCTAATACCAGTAAAGTAAAAGTGGAAAATGTAAGTGATGCTCATATAAAAAATGACGTTACTGTAGTTTCCAATACGGGGCACAACAGTGCTTCTATGAATACTCTGGGAGGAACAGTAGTTTCTGGAAATGCAAATGTAAATGCTACCTTGAACAATACCGCTAATGTAAATACAACTTCAGTAACCGGTGGTCCTCAGGGTTCAGGAGTAACCGCAGCTAACCTGATCACAGGCCCATTGTCCGATAACAGAGCAAATGTTGAAAACAAAAACAAAGTTGAAGTTGAAAATGACAACACGCTCTGGTTGGATAACAAGGTAGATGCTCTATCCGATACCGGATACAACACAGCAGATACCAATACAGGTCCGGGATCAGTAAGAAGCGGTAATGCCAGTACGACATTGTCAGTAGTAAATCGTGGAAACGATAGTGCAACTGACGTGTCAGGAGCAGCAGGCGGTAACGGAGGAAATCTTTCTTCAAACGAAACCACAGGTCCATTATCTACTAACTATTCTGATATCCTTAATTCAGCCGAAGCTGATATAGACAATGTATCTGATGCTCGCGTAAAGAATAATGTGCTCGCCACTGGTAATTCCGGACACAACAGCGGATCAGTCAATACTCTTGGCGGATCAGTCGTTTCCGGAAATGCTTCTACAGGCGTAGGACTTGATACCACAGCCAACATCAATACTACTTCAGTAGCGATGGCAATGGGTGGTTTCACCAACATGGGTGGAAATGACGTAACCGGACCGGATTCTGATAATCGTAACTCAATCACTAACAAGTACGAAGTTGAAGTAGAAAACATCAACAACAAGTGCGAATCTAGAGATTGTAAAGATTATGATGGTCCATGGGGCGTCTTCAATCAGGATGTAGATACAGCTGATACCGGATACAACGTAGCAGATACCAATACTGGTATGGCTAGCGCAGTGAGCGGTTTGGCTTCAGTCCTGAAAAATATCAAAGTCTGGATGAATGACAGCTTAACAGTCGTTAAGTAAATTTCTCTGACCGGGTCCGGGGATCCTAGGTCTTCGGACCCGTGTCGGGAAAGAAAAATTAGAAATTAGTTATTAGAAATTAGAAATTGAGAAATCGGGAATAATGAGGAATAAAGGTAAATTAAATAAATTAGTTGGAATACTCCTTAGTCTCTTCCTTTTGGCAGGAAGTTTTTCGCCGTATTTACCGGTTTATGGGGAAGACATTCCTGCAATTCCTCCCACTTCTGCCCCTGCTCCGAGAGAAGCAATATCAGCTCCAGCTCCCACATCTGCCCCTGCACCTCGTGATCCGACCAAAGCACCGGATCCGACATCAGTTCCGGAGACAGTGAATCCTACAAGCGTTCCGGATTCGATTACCGCTCCGTCACCGACAGGAAGCAACATATATACTCCTACACCAACCGGAACAGAAAATAGTACTGGAAATCCGGCAGTCACGCCTACAGGATCAGTTGACTCGACAGCTGTACCAACGGGAGTAGGAATAGGGGATACCCAATCCCAGTATGGTGAAGTAAACGATCCGAAAAATACCCTCACCGGACCGGGTTCGACAAACTACGCTACTGAAAATAATACGACTACGGTTTCTACCGAAAATTCCAATAAAGCAGATCTTTTAAATAAACTGAATGCGATATCCAATAGCGGATTTAATACCGCTAATTTAAATACTCTGAATGGAAATGTTTATAGCGGTGACAGTTTTTCGACTTTGACTATACTTAATAAACTAAACAGTAATTTTTCCGGATACGGAAATGTAGGAACCTTTAACATATATGATAACCATACGGGAGATATTACATTTACTATGGCGGATTCCGCGGCTACGAACAGTTTTTCAAGCGCAACCCCTACCGTATCTTCAAACAGCGGAACGGGTCCCAATTCTGACAATATTGCTGATGCAAATAATAAAGTGATAGTAAATGAAGCCAATGGAAATGACGCAAAAATAAATAATGATATAAACCTTTCTGCGGTCACTGGCGGTAACGCTGCTTCACAAAACACCGGAAACGGTACAGTCAAGACAGGAGATGCTACTGCTTTTGGAAATATCTTAAATTTTGCAAACACCAATCTCTCGGTCGATAAATGGCTTATCGGAATAGTGAATATATTCGGTAATTTGGCAGGTAACATCATACTTCCGCATGATGCTGCCACTGCTTCATCTTCCTCCGGTACTGCAGGAGATATGGCAATAAATTCAAATACCGGTCCCGATTCCGATAACATCGCTTCAACAGACAATAATAAAAGCACTGAAATAAACAATACTAACAACGCCAATATCAATACTGATCTGGATATGGCGGCCAATACCGGAGAAAACCAGTCGAACTTAAATACAGGTGGTGGAAGTGTGGCAACAGGTAATTCTGAAGTAGACGTAAATAAAACTACAGTAGCCAATACCAATGCCACCGGTGATACAGTCTGGTTGGTTATCGTAAATCAGTTGGGTAAATGGGTTGGGTTTATAGTAGGTGCGCCATACGGATCCAAAGTGGCTTCTTCTTCAAATATGAATGCTCTAACTCAAACCGGGACAGGAAATAATTCGGGTAATAACATGACGGGTCCTGACTCCAATAACCAAGCGTCAGTCTCCAATTCAGAGGAAAACTCTACCGTAAATACCAATAACGCCACGATAAACAATAATATCAAAGTCTCAGCAGACACGGGACATAACGACGCTTCTTACAATACCGGAGCCGGAAATATACAGACAGGGGATGCCAAAGCAGGGCTGAATCTTGTAGATTTTGTAAACACAAACGTAGTGGCAAAGAAATTTGTAACAATTTTGGTAAATGTGTTTGGTTCATTTGTCGGTGACATAATTCCACCTGATCAGAAAGCTTCCGGTACGACTACTCTTTCCATGTCAGGTTCTACTAACACAGCGGGAGGAAGTGTCACTCCTACGGCAAGTCCCACCGGAATTACTTCCGGAAATGAAACCACTTTACAAAATCAAGATCAAAACAATCAAGAGGCGGTGTCTGGTAATTCATCCAGAATAGGAGGGGTAGTATCATTTGATGAAGCATCAGATAATGGGAGTTTCAGTGATCAGGTCCAAGCGGTTTCATATTCCGATAATTATAATCAATCTCCTGCTTCAAATTCCCGGAATCTTCGAGTTACGAATGGAGGCAGACAAAATGTTTCTCTTTGGTATTCTGATTATATTTCAACTAATTATGGTCCGACCCCTCTTCCGACTCAGGTTCCGGCCAAAACCGGTAGCTTGAGGGGTGTGTTCCTTTCGCCGGTTTTTGCCAAAGAATCAGAGCCGACAGCGGGAGGAATGCTTTTTGCAGGAACTAAGCTGAGGATAAATATTTACTGGCTCACATTTATCCCGGCAACATTTTTATTCATGCTTATCAAAAGAAGAAGAAGATTTATATCTCAAAAAATTATAAAAGTTTTGGAGGTGATTTTATGAAAAAATTATCAATGTTTATTTTATTCATGTTATTAACAGTAGCACCAGTTTCAGCCAGAGATGTAGGCGGGAGTGATCCGCGTGGAACAATTGTTGATACGGCCAGGGACAGGAACGCCATACTTTGTGATCCTGTAAATCCGCCGAGAGGACCAAGGGGAGAAGTGTTGGATTGTTCCGGATATTCCAATCCTACACCGACTGCCACTCCACCCGCCCCAACTACAGTACAGCCAACTCCTACTTCAACTCCGGGAAACGGTGGAGGATCAAATGGGGGAGGAACAGGCGGAACAACGGGTGGATCAAGCGATGATCCGTGTGCACCCGGAAAATCATACGTCGGTCCATACTGCGGTTGGTCTCCTTCCAGTAATGCAGATGATCCCGGACCCAGGATAGGAGGACCTGCCGTTTTGGGTCTTTCTTATACTTCTTCGAATAATTTCGGAGTCTCTGATATAATACTCTCTTTAGGAGTACTATGTCTTCTGTTATACGTAAAAAGTCTCGGAAACAAAAAAGGACAGTCGCTAAGATAATTCTTGCCCGGGGCAAGAGGATAAGGCTGTTTCTTCTTTGTCTGGGAATGTTACCGATAGTTTTTTCCTTATGGTACAAAGGAGAAGAGGATAAACCTGCCCCGACGGAAAAAATTAACGCTCTCGATACGAGCTCTTTTGCTCATGAACGTGTCAAGGTGGATAAGGCTTTGACTTTAGTAAAAGAAGGGGCACGGGATCTCCCTGTCCGCATTCTTATACCGGATCTGGACATAGATCTCACGGTAAAAGAAGCTAAAGTCGTGGATGGTTTTTGGGAAGTATTTCCGACGGGAGCTGCCTGGGGGAGCGGGTCAGGTATTCCGGGAGAAGCCGGAAACCAGGTAATTTTTGCGCATGCCCGCGAAGGTATGTTTCTTCCTTTAAAACAAGCCAAAGTAAATCAGAGTATTTACATATTTACGAAAGATAAATGGTATTCGTATAAGATAAGAGAGATTACAGAAGTATTACCGGATAATCTTGCGGTCATTTCCCCGACTGATGATGAGACCTTAACTTTATATACTTGCACAGGATCAGGCGACGCCAGGAGGTTTATAGTAAAAGCGAAAAGAGTCTAATCCCTTTTTATATCCTTTGATATAAACTCACCCATATATATATTATTTACCCCTTTATATTACATATCATATCAGTTGACATAAACTCACCGGGAATTTAAAGTAATTAAATAAACATGAAACTGCCCGGTTTCCTTTTATTCATATAAATTATCCAAAAGCCCCGCAAGAGAAGCGGGGGATTTTTTTATTTAAAGGGAGGTGAAAAATAAGTGAATAAAATTTTAGTAAGCATAATGACTGTGAGTCTGACAGGAATTGTTATGGGTGCGGCTACTTTTGCAAACTTTACTTCGAGTGCTGAAAATACGGGTAATGTTTTTTCGTCTGGCACTTTAACTATTTCGTCATCAGCGGCAACAGGTTTTCTAAGTATGTCTGGTATGGTGCCAGGATCTTATGTAAAGGGGACAACCACCGTCCAGAAAGGAGCGTCTGATATAACTTCTACTTATTCTATGGGCGCTTCAATGTCATCAGGAGAAACTGCGTTATACGATATTTTAGTTTTGGATGTTGGTACAACTGATGGAGAGAGTGAAGTGTATCACGGGTTGCTTAAAGAATTTACAGGATCGGCTAGTAGGACTTTGAGTAATCCAGGAGAAACATTATATTTCATGGTCACATTCCCAAATAGCGGTGATCAGAATTCTTTAAAAGGATTATCAACTACAGCAACTTTTACATTTAGTGCGGTTCAATCGTAAGTATATATATGTTGATAGGGGGATAGATTTTTTCTGTCCCCTATCAATAAGAAATATGAAAAGGACGTCTGAATTATTAAAAAATATCCTTTTTGGATTCCTGATAGTTGTCCTATTATTGTCTACTCTTTTGATGATAAGCCAAAAAAAAGGATTATTTGGATTTTCCAGTTATACCGTATTATCCGGAAGTATGAATCCTGCTTTTAATACGGGAGATATAGTTGTTGTTGGTAAAATGGGTCTTATTAGTCCGATTATAGGAGATATAATTTCATTTTATAATCCCGGAAATTCTGGAAAGATAATTACTCACAGAGTGGCAAAAGTTATTGACCAAAAAGGCCAAAAGTTTTTCGAAACAAAAGGCGATGCAAATAAAGATATTGATAAATGGACTATCCCCGAACACGTCATATTGGGTAAAGTTTTTTTCTCAATACCAAAACTCGGATATTTAATTTCAAGTACAAAAACTCTTCCAGGATTTTTACTTTTTATAATACTGCCTGGAATAGCTATCATCATTTCAGAAATATTGTCCTTATCGAAATATATTACCAGTTTAGAAAAAAAGGCCGAACATGTTGAAATTAAATCTTAAAGTTTTTCTTATTACAATTATGGTAGGACTTACGGTAGAAATGGTTGCCGGAGTTACTTATTCTTTTTTTTCAGCCTCAACAGAAAATTCGGGAAATACTTTTACCACAGGTACTTGGTCTTCTGTTCAGACAGGAGGAGTTGTTATAAATGAATTTATGCCGGAACCTTCAGATACGAGCGCTCATGATTGGGTAGAACTATATAATAGTTCATCTAACCCTGTTGATATCTCAGGCTGGTCACTTTGGGATTCGGGTAACTCAACAGCTATGGCAACTATCGGAAATAATGTCATCTTAAATAACAACATTTACATGGTCGTAGATGTAGGTGTACGATTAAGTCAGAATTCGGACACAGTGACTTTGAAGAATATCGGCCGAAATAGTATTGATACAAAAAGCTATACACAATCTGATTATCAAGTAGGGGTTTCTATCGGCAGGGAAACGGATGGAAGTGATGTCTGGAAAAAATGCGTAACACCTTCATCTGGGGCTACCAATAACGGGGCGTGTTAAATATGAAAACTATAAGAAGAATAATTACTTTATTTTTAGCAATCGCTTTGATTGTTTGGGGGATTAATACTTATAAACAAAATCAAAAAGCTGTGGGGATAGTGCGGGCTTTTGGACGGCTTACGGTGACGTTTCCTTCCAGTCCGATGTTTAACGAATCAAACTGGATACCGGGGAAGAAAGTTACGAAGACTATTAATATTAAAAATGAAGAGCTGGTCACACGAAAAATCGGGATAAAGGCGGATAAATATGAAGATGCCGAAAGTCCCGGACTGTCAGATATTTTGTCTCTTATCATTATTAAAAACGGTTCTCCTGTTTACGGGGAAGGAAGCACAACCGGGAGAAAGAAGTTAGCAGATTTTTATAAAGGGGGAGTTGTCTGGATAGATTCGTTGAAAGGGAGTTTGAGTCAGGATTATATTTTCATCGTAGAAATGCCATATTCAGCAGGAAATGAGTATCAGGGTAAATCCACACAATTTGATCTGGTAGCTGGCATCGATGATAAAAACTATACTTTACCGACCATACAACCCATTCCAACCTTAAAAAGATTGCCGACCATATCCAGGATACGACTGCCCAGAATCGGACGTTGAGGCTGGATTGATCCAATATCCCGAGCTTGACAGTATCATAGTTATTTGTTATATTCGTTAATACGATGAAGACGTAAAGTCAGCCAAGAACACTGGGTTTTAGCCCCGCTTGGCGGGGATTTTTTGTCTTTAAAGAGCTCTTTGACATTCAGATAGTGGTAGGAATTTAGATTCTTACCGAATAATATTGGTGAGCAATCAATTCTTTTTTGAGAGTTTGATCCTGGCTCAGGATAAACGCTGGCGGCGTGCCTTAGGCATTAAGGCGGGAAAGTGGCGGACGGGTGAGTAATGCATAGGAACGTACCCTAAAGTGAAGGACATCTCGTCGAAAGACGGGGTAATCCTGCATAGTCTCGTTCTTCGAACGAGAAGCTCAAAAGTCAAAAGTCAAAAGTCAAAAATGGAAAGGTAATAATTAATAAATAAAAATTTTACCTTTTTCACTTTGATCTTTGAACTTTGATCTTTGAACTTACTCGTCCGGAGAACGAGTAAAGGGATTAACTTCCCGCTTTTGGAGCGGCCTATGTTCTATCAGCTAGTTGGTGGGGTAATGGCCTACCAAGGCTACGACGGATAGCTGGAGTGAGAGCTTGACCAGCCACAATGGCACTGAGATACGGGCCATACACCTACGGGTGGCAGCAACCGGGAATAGTCGGCAATGGACGAAAGTCTGACCGCGCGACGCCGCGTGAGGGATGAAGTCTTTCGGGATGTAAACCTCTTTTACCAGGGAAAAGCAAGGATGGTACCTGGTGAATAAGCATCTACTAACTACGTGCCAGCAGTCGCGGTAATACGTAGGATGCAAGCGTTATCCGAATTTACTGGGCGTAAAGGGTCGCGTAGGCGTCCCATCGCATCTTGTTTTAAAGACCGGGGCTTAACCCCGGAATTGGGCAAGAGATGGATGGGATTGAAGGTTGGTGGGGTTTCCGGAACTTGCGGTGTAGCAGTGAAATGCGTTGATATCGCAAGGAACACCAAGAGCGAAGGCAGGAAACCAACCAACTCTTGACGCTGAGGCACGAAAGCTAAGGGAGCGAAGCAGATTAGAGACCTGCGTAGTCTTAGCTGTAAACGCATGGGTGCTAGATGGTCCAGCCTAGCTGGACTGTCGTAAGTTAACACGTTAAGCACCTCGCCTGGGGAGTACGATCGCAAGATTAAAACTCAAAGGAATTGGCGGGGACCCGCACAACCGGTGGAGCATGTGGTTTAATTCGAGACGAAGCGAAGGACCTCACCAAGGTTTGACATGTTATCGTGTATCCCGCTAGAAATAGTGAGAAATCCGCAAGGATGATAACACAGCTGCTGCATGGCTGTCGTCAGCTCGTACCGTGAGGTGTTCCCTTAAGTGGGATAACGAGCGCAACCCCTGTCATTTGTTAAATGTTCAAATGAGACGGTCCCGACGTACGTTGGGAAGGAAGGTGGGGAAGAC
>Ga0075800_1019_pt1 | contig 21389 bp, 30 predicted proteins | sample RifGroC2_FD_68451 | JGI IMG/M metagenome (GOLD analysis project Ga0075800, IMG submission 68451) | Microgenomates (Gottesmanbacteria) bacterium GW2011_GWC2_39_8
TTCTTCCCCGTTTATTTTTTTTATGTTACTTTCTTTGGTTGTTCGAAAGAAAGTAACCAAAGAAAAAACACCCAGTGGGCGTTGGTAAGTTTCTCTAACCTCAGGCAGTCCGGGGGAGCCTCCCCCGTGTATGCCAAGGGTGTCCCCACGTTTGCCTTCGGTAAGAGAAACTAACCAAATCACCCAAAGGGATAAAATTAGATAAATAACTCTTGACAAGGTTTGGAATAGTATGATAATTTCATACAGTAAGAGAAAAAGCAGATTAACACGGATTTAATATCATCTCTTCGTTATAAAAACAGTTAAACCCCAAATATTTAAGAGTGCTATTTTTATGGTTACAATTGGGGGAAAGGAGAAAAATGCCATTAGGAAGAAGACATGAAGTTGCGATGAGTGTACATGATGCTACTAGATCCGTCAGAAGAGCCGTAGGAGACGTAAAGAGAATTATCAAAGAGATTGGTAGGAGTGGTAAACATCAAGGTGAAAGAGTATATTTCAGAGCAAAAAATAGAGATGGAAGTCAGACTATAATTTGGGGGCGTCAAAGAAGAACCACATTAATTCACAATCGTCCTATTGATGATTGAATATTGACATGAATCAGATATTTATGATATTTTCACATCAGATGAAACGATTGCGTTTTTATTAATTTTATCCCGCCTGTCCGGCGGGATTTTTTTAATCAGAACAATTTTTATTAATTTGATAGGTAAAGGAGGAAAAAAAATGGCAGTATTACCAACGACTTTAATTAGATCAAGATCAAAAGAATCTGGATATCCTCCAAGACGACCAACGATATATGTAAAATTAGGACCAAGAGATACCGTGGTTAGTAAAATGGAATTAATACAAAAACAAGATGCGACTGAAAGAAAAAGAAAATATCCCTTGTCTTGGAGACGTAAAGGGGCAATAATATTTTTTAGATAATCATTTTCCGTTCGTATTTTGTTCTCCTCTCCATTTGTGGTATAGTGTGGTACATGATTCTTCGAACCTATTCAGAATCATAAAAGAATTCTTACATGAAACCCACAATTTCCATAGATGATTTTGCGAAAATTGATTTCCGTGTGGGAAAAGTCGTGGGTGCGGAGGAAATTACCGAGAGTGAACGACTAATAAAGATGTTAGTGGACTTTGGGGAGGAAGGTCAGAGGACTGTTTTCGCAGGAATTAAAAAGTTTTATAAACCATCTCAGCTTAAAGATAAAAAATTTATTTTTGTGGTAAATCTTCTCTCCCGGAAAATGCCTGGAGGAGAGAGTCAGGGGATGATGTTGGCTGCTGTTGCCGAAAATGAAGTTTTTATTATTCCGGTGAATAAGAAAGTTAAAGAAGGAACTATAATAAGGTAGAATGCTTGGTCGCATAAAAATTTTAGAACTCTGCGAACGGCTCACGAATTAAGATTTTCTGTCCATAATCACTTTGTCGTTCGCCTAACGCTTCGCCGCAGAGATTCAAAAATTTTCATGCTCCCCGCATTTTTATTTTAAAAAAATGCCAGAGAATAAGAAAAAAGAAATAGACGGTAAGAAAATAAAGAAGATTTTTGAGTTTAAGTTAAACTTCACACCCAAAAATGTTTTTTTGTGGCTGATGATCCTTTTCTTGGTTGGATCGCTTCTTTTTAGCCTCAGGGATGTAAATAATTTATATCCGAACAAACCTCTTTCATCGATACTAAGTGATGTCAAAAAAGGTAACGTTTCCAAGATAGAAGTCTCAGACAGCAAACTTCTAGTCACATACAAAGACGGCAAGATAATTACTTCACATAAAGAACCACAGGATGGTATTTACCAGATATTCCAAAATTCAGGGGTAGACCCCAAGACAGTCGAAGTAGAAGTGAAAGATAATTCTGGCGGAGTAATATGGCTTAATATACTTTCCAACATTTTGCCGCTTGTACTTATGGTGGGATTTTTCCTCTTTCTTATAAGGCAAGCAAGAGGGGCTCAGGATTCTATCTTTTCATTTGGTCAGTCACGCGCGAAACTTTTTAACAAAGATACGCCGAAAATCACTTTTGCCGATGTAGCAGGTGTAAATGAGGCAAAAAAAGAACTGGAAGAAGTGGTGGATTTTCTCAAAAACTCACAAAAATACAGGGCGATCGGAGCCAGAATTCCCAAAGGAGTACTTTTGGTCGGCGCAAGCGGAACAGGAAAGACTTTACTCGCTCGTGCAGTAGCAGGAGAAGCTGGAGTTCCATTTTTCTCAATGGCTGGATCTGAGTTTATGGAAATGCTTGTAGGAGTTGGAGCCAGTCGGGTAAGAGATCTTTTCAATACCGCCAAGAAAAACAATCCATCAATTATTTTCATCGATGAAATAGATGCAATCGGGCGCGTCCGGTCAGTTGGAGTAATGGGCGGACATGATGAGAGGGAACAGACTTTAAATCAAATTCTGGTCGAGATGGATGGATTTACACCAAGTGAAAACGTAATAATTCTGGCAGCTACCAATCGTGGAGATTTATTGGATCCGGCACTACTTCGGCCGGGAAGGTTTGACAGAAGAGTGACTTTGGATCTTCCTGATATGGAAGGAAGAAAAGCGATACTGAAGATTCATGTGAAAAATAAGAAACTGTCTGCTGATGTAGACTTTGACAGGGTAGCCAAGAGAACAGTAGGGTTTTCAGGCGCGGATCTGGAAAATATGTTAAACGAAGCAGCCATACACGCAGCCCGAAGCGGGAGAAAAACTGTCGAGATGGTGGATATTGAGGAAGCGGCAACCAAAGTCAAACTAGGTCCTGAAAAGAAAAGATTACAGTCTGATTTAGACAGGAAAATGACAGCATATCATGAGGCAGGACACGCAATTGTAACTCACGAACTTCCGCATATGGATCCGGTCCACAGAATTTCAATCGTCTCAAGAGGAATGGCACTCGGATTTACACTTATTCCACCTGATCGAGACAGACTGCACGAAACCAAATCACACCTCATTGAACAGGTAGCCTCGATGCTGGGTGGACGGGCCGCCGAATCATTAATATTTAACGAAATGACGACAGGGGCATCAAGCGATATTGACCAGGCTACAAGAATTGCAAGAGAAATGGTAATAGAATTTGGGATGAGTGACCTGGGACCGATAAACTTCGGGCCGACGATGGACATGACGGAATACGGTTCCAAATGGATGAACGAACCCCAAGTTTCACAGGAAATGCAGTCCCGAATAGATACAGAAGTGGGTAAGATAATAGATGCAGGATATAAAAAAGCTTACGCAGTGCTTAAAGAAAATAAAGAAGCATTAGACCGCGTAGCAGAAGAGTTGGTAAAAAAAGAAACACTCGACGGAGACGAATTCGAAAAAGTCATGGGCCATAAACGTGCCTCGCATAAAGAATCCGAAACCTCACTCTCCTGAGAAAAGAGATTTTCACGGATTGAATACGGATTTACACGGACACGAGTTTTGAGAGAAGTGTTATAATCTCATACTACTTATGAATAGAATTGACAGAGCAAACAGACCTCGATGTGCGGCAACAGAACATCCTGAATTTACATTCAGAAAAATAAGACCACCAACTAAAGGACATTTAATGCGACGTTTGGATATTGGACTTAATGTGATTGAGGGGTTCCTTAGAACTGATAGGCCGACAGAAGATGACAGAGAACAATTACGTCTTGGACATACTTTAGTGATTTCAGCGATGGCAATAGCAGAGAATGCTCATTACAGGTTTGACCAAGTCAGACAACAAAGGACAAAAGCATATATGAGGCGCACGCAAGAAGCTGTTTCTCAAGACAATAGAAAAAGGTAATACTCGTTTTTGACAAAACCTCTTACATGGTAAAATACTCCCATGGAAAGATTCATAATTATTGACGGCAATGCGATACTTCACCGGGCTTTTCATGCGCTTCCGCCACTGACTACTTCCAAAGGGGCACAGATAAATGCGGCTTATGGGTTTACCTCTATGCTTCTTCGTGTTGTCCATGATTTAAATCCACAGTATTTGACGGTCACTTTTGACAGGCCCAAGCCAACTTTTCGCAAATCCATATATGTAGGATACCAGGCCAAAAGGCCGAAGATGGATGACGGGTTATCGTGTCAGATAGAGATGACACACCAGGTCGTGAGGGGACTGCGGATACCGATATTTGAGTTGGATGGGTATGAAGCGGATGATCTTATTGGGACTATTAGTAAGCAAGTCAAAAGTCAAAAGTCAAAAGTCAAAACTACAACTCAAAAGTCAAAAGTTGAAGATTTTGAAACAATTATTGTTACTGGAGATAGAGATATACTACAGTTAGTTGATGATGTTACCAAAGTTTATATGCCTGTGAAGGGGATTTCGGAGTCGAAAATGTATGGGGAAAAGGAGGTGGAGGAAAAGTTCGGGATAAAGCCTTCTCAATTTATCGATTATAAATCATTGGTAGGGGATGCATCAGATAACTACCCCGGGGTGGCCGGTGTAGGTCCTAAAACCGCTGCTGATTTAATCAAACAATTTGGGACTTTGGAAGAAATTTATGCCCATTTGGACAAAATTGAAAATAAAAAGCTGGCGGAGAAACTGGCAAAAGGAGCAGAGGATGCCGGTATGGCAAAAAAACTGGCTACAATAGTCAGGGATACCCCTGTCACATTAGAACTGGATAAATGTAAGATTAAAGAGTTTGACACCCTTGAAACAGAGCAGCTATTTCAAGAGTTGGAGTTTCGGAGCTTGATACCGAGATTATCAGGAAAAGACTCAAAGACTCAAAGAGTCAAAGAAGAAAAGAAAAAAGAAGAGAAGAAACCGGAAGGAGAGCAGACGAAGTTGTTTTAGCAGAAGCAGTCTTAAGATCTCTTTTGTAGTCCCGAAGGGGATTGCTTCGTCGCTTCGCTTCTCGCAATGACATTTTTGTAAAATCTATGAAATTAGCAATTGTGCATGATTATATTAAGGAATACGGTGGGGCGGAGAGGGTGCTGGAAGCCCTTCATGAAGTGTGGCCGGAGGCGCCTGTGTATACGAGTGTCTATCTACCGGAGTTTTTGGGACCGCATAAAGAGAGATTTAAAAATTGGGACATCAGAACTTCTTTTTTGCAGAAATTTCCTTTGAAAGCCAAGCTCATAAGTCCTTTCAGGATGCTAAGTAGTTTTGTGTTCGAATCTTTTGATTTGGGAGAATTTGATGCGGTAATAGTTTCGTCTACAGGGGCCTATATTTCCAATCTATTAGTTTTACCGACAAAAACTCTACATTTTTGTTATTGTCATACTCCACCACGGTATTTATACGGATTGAAGACGGCAAGAGACTATCAGAATAACTGGTTTATGAAAGGGATAACGAGTATTATGACACATTTTCTCAGGCAGACAGATTTTGTTGCTGCGCAGAGACCGGACTTTTTTATTGCCAATTCTCTAAATACGAAACGCCGGATTGAGAAATTTTACAGGCGAGAAGCGGAGGTGTTATATCCGCCGGTAGAAAACTCAAAAGTCAAAAGTCAAAAGTCAAAAGTGCAGGTCAAAAGTCAAAAGTCTGAATATTATTTGACGGGGGGGAGGTTGGCGCAGGCGAAGGGAACTGATTTGGTAATTAAAACTTTTAATAAATTGGGACTGCCGCTTAAAGTTTTTGGGAGAGGTTTTGCAGGGTTTGAAAAAGAGCTTCATAATATTGCAGATAAAAATATTGAGTTTTTGGGAGAAGTAAGTGATGAAGAGTTATCCGGATTATATTACGGTGCAAAAGCTTTTATTTTCACTGCTTCAGATGAGGATTTCGGGATAGTGCCTGTAGAGGCGATGAGTTACGGTACGCCGGTAGTGGCATTAAATGAAGGGGGAGTGAGGGAGACAGTGATAGATGGAAAGACAGGAGTGTTATTTGATGAACCAACCGAGGAGATGTTGGAAGAAGCTATTGAGAAATTGAGAAAGTTAGAAATTAAGAATGAAGATTGTATAAAGCAGGCAGAGAAGTTTGGGAAAGATAGATTTAAAAGTGAGATAAAAAAGTTTATTGAGGCTAGGATCAGTGGAAATCCGTTATAAATCCGTGAGAATCTATGACTCTCTTATCAATAGCGCAATTAGGTCAAAAAGTGCTTCGGGAAAAAGCGAAGTCTGTGGAGAACGTAGAAGAAATACAGACCCTAATTGACGATATGCTGGCAACACTTAAAGATTTCAATGGGGTGGGATTGGCTGCGCCTCAGGTTTATAAATCTCTTAGGCTTTTCATAGTTGCTTCACATCCAAATCCCAGATACTTAGATGCGCCAAAGATGAGACCGACGCCGATGATAAATCCAAAGATAATTGATTTGTCGGGTAAGATTATTAAAGACTGGGAAGGATGCCTGAGTATTCCGGGGGTAAGAGCGCGAGTTCCAAGATACACAAGGGTGAAAATTAAATATACCGATAAGAAAGGGAAGATAAAGACAGGAATATATGAAGATTTTATCGCGAAGATTGTACAACACGAGTATGATCATCTGGAAGGATTAGTCTTTCTGGATAGAGTAGAAAGTTCTAAAGATATAATTACGGAAAAAGAATTCCAAAGAATTGTTATAAAAGCTTCAAAGAAGCAAAGACACAAAGCTTCAAAAGAAGAAGATGCCGGAACTACCGGAAGTTGAAACGATAAGGATGCAACTGGAACAAGTTTTGAAAGGGCTTGAGATTGAGTCTGTCGAAATACGGAAACCTAAATCCTTTCCTGATGACAAAAGTTTAATTGTCAGATCAAAAGTGAAGGGACTCAGGCGTTTTGCAAAAGTGATAATTATAGATTTGGATAACGGATTATCGCTTGCAATACATCTGAAGTTAACAGGACAGTTGGTTTATAGAGGGATTAGGCAACCCAAGAATTTAAATATAGTCGATGAGGATCTGGTCAATCTGCCAAATAATCACACCCGAGTCATAATAAATTTCACTGATGGTGACAGTCTTTATTTTAATGATCTGAGGGTGTTTGGGTGGATGAAAATAGTAAAAAGCTTCAAAGACACAAAGCTTCAAAGCTTCAAGGAAGGGAAAAGCGTAGAGGATATGATTGGAAAGTTGGGGCCGGAGCCGTTTCGGGATTTGACGGAGGAAAAGTTCAAGAAAATTGTGAGTAAATCAAATCGGCCTATTAAGATTACTTTGATGGACCAGGAGAAGATAGCGGGGGTGGGGAATATATATGCTAATGAAGCATTATTTCTAGCCGGGATAGATCCTAGAAGAAAAGGCAAGGAATTAGATGATGGTTCAATTGTTTCATTGTTTCATTGTTTGGAAAAGGCACTCAAATTGGGGTTTAAGTGGCAGGGGTCGTCGGAAAATAACTACAGAAATGCATTCGGAGAAAAAGGCCATTTTCAGGAGCACACATTAGTTTATGGCGAAAATGGAAAAGATTGTCCCAATAAATGCGGAGGGAAGATAAAAAGAATATCGCTCGGCGGGCGAGGGACTTTCTTTTGTCCCGATTGTCAGAGTTAAACAAATTCTTTTAAAACCACGACTTCAATTTCCTTTACTTTTTTCAGTTTTTCATCGTTGGTGATAAATCCACGACAGCCTTTGATGATGGATGAAGATAGCTGCAAAGCGCCAGGAGTTTTCAAAAATCCGTATTTAGCCCGGAGTTTGGATGCAAACCGCGCGATATTCCAGTCTATGGGGATAAGGCTCAGGTTGGGTAATGATTTAAATGTATGTTCATAAATCTGTAGAGTAAAAGGATCGCCGATTTTCTCCTCATGAATAAATATTTCGGTAACAGTAATCATGGAGGTGACGGCGGAAACGGAGTTTTTTTCCAGGGAAGAAATAATGGTTTTGGTAAAAGGAGAAAATAGGGGGTGTTTGGTAAACTGATACAGAAAACACATGGAATCCAGACCGATGTATTTTAATTTTTTGATCTTTGTCCCAAACCGGATGATATTATTTTTGCCACTCATTGCGAAGATTTTCTATATATTCTTCCAGATTTACATTTTTCCAGGTATTTTTCCCCAGTCCCAGGGTATAATCCGCCCAACTTTTGGGAGCAGGCTCAGCCAGAATCTTGTATTGGTCTCCGATTTTGACGATTCTCCAGATAAGCTGATCTCCGCTTTTGAGTCCCAGCTTCCGGCGTATTTTTGCCGGAACTACCGTCTGGTTACGGCTGGATATGAGAGTAATTTCGTTGTCACCCGCGCTTTGTATCTGTACCATATGCTTTGTATTTTATATCTATGTAAAGCACATGTCAAGGTACAGGGAGAAATTGAGAAATTGGTAATTTGCAATTGGGAGGGAAAATAAAAAGAATATCCCTGGGCGGGAGAGGGACTTTCTTTTGTGAGAAGTGACAGAGATAATTATCGTCTTGAACCAGCCTTTTTTATATCTGGTCTAATTACTTTCTCCAAAATTGTATGATAGTTAAATTTCCCACCTGGTCTTGTCGCAATATAAACCATAGTATCCCAACTGTCATTTAATCCTAATGGCACATCCCACCAGTGATTGAACCCAAAACGTGCCAATCTTGCATTAGCCCTTTTAGAATCATATGTGAGCCGCTTTCTCTGTTCGGTCATACGGATATTATACTATAAGGGATTAATAAATTCTACTTGACTATGTCAGAGTATATGATATCATATATATCATATGAAATACAGAACTTTGGTGTCTCTTACTCCTGAACAGATGTATATGCTTAAGAGACTTTCGCGGGAGAAGGGGGAGAGCGTGAGTGAGCTTATCAGAAAAGCGGTGGACCTGCTTTCCCAAAAAGAGGATACAGATCAGGCCAGCCTTCTTCTGGACAGACTTGCCCTTTACGAAAAACAAAACAGAAAGAAATTTAAAGGCAGTTCTGATTTAAGTCAAAAAGTAGACCAGATAATGTATGGCACAAAATAAAATTCTCGATAGTAGCGTCATAGTAGCCCTCTTTAATATAGGCGACAGCCAGCACGGAAAAGCTAAACTTATGTACGGGAAATTCCGGAAAACCCGTAGTCACTTTATACTTCATCCACTTGTAATAATAGAATCACTGACGGTGCTAAAAACCAGAGTATCGGGTGAAGTACTTGCTGATATAGAAAAAATACTCTTTGATAAAGAGATTTTTACTATTCCTTCCCCTGATTTTTCCTTGAGCGAGGAAAGCCAACTTCTGAGAATATTTAATGAAATAAAGGATCTGAGTCTGGTAGACGCTATTCTTCTGGAATTTACACTTGAAGAGGGCGGCGAGCTTCTCACATTTGACAAAAGACTGGACAGTGAATATCGGAAAAATCAGAATTAAATCCATGCTGTAGATAGTATTACATCTTGACATCAGTATTACTTTATGTTACATTCTTACCATGATAGGTTTGACAACGATTACCACTAAAGGTCAAGTGACGATACCTGAGCCGGTACGTTTGGCCCTGGGCATAAATGTAGGTGATAAGGTAGCCTTCGGGCCGGTAATTTCCAAAGGAAGACAAGTGATGATAAAAATTATCCCTTCTCAGATCGTAGAAGAATTGGCAGGTGTACTTAAACCCTCTATTTACGAGCAAAATTATCATAAAGTCCGTGCCAAGACGGGTAAACTTTTGGGCAAGAAATACCAGGTAAAATGAAGGAAATAATCCTCGTTGACGCAAATGTTTTAATCCGTTTTCTTCTCCGTGATCACCCTAAACTATCTGAGGAAGCAAAACAAATATTTCTACGCGGAGAAAAAGGGGAGGTAAAAATATATATAGATGAAGTAGTTATCGCTGAGACGGTATGGGTACTGACTTCCTTTTATAAAATCGGGAGAGAGCAACTGGGACAGTCGCTTTTGAAACTTATCTCTCAGGACTGGATGATAAATTCAAAAAAACGGATAATTATACAGACACTGGACCTCTTTTTGTCTTGCCGGTTGGATTATATAGACTGTTGGCTTTTGGCAGTCAGCAGAATAAATAAAATTTCCTTAAAAACATTTGATAAAATGCTCGAAAAAGTGAGCAAACAAGATTTGCTATGAAAAAGAGATTGTTAGTCGTGACTGCGCATCCTGATGATGAGGCGTTTGGGCCGGGAGGGACGCTGGCTAAGTATGGGCAGAGGGAGGATGTAGAGATACATCTTATTTGTGGTACGAGAGGGGAACTAGGGACTGTAAATCCAAAGCTTCAAAGCTTCAAAGACTCAAAGTTAAAAACTGAAAATATCAGAGAGAAAGAGTTGTTAGATTCTGCAAAAATATTGGGGATAGAGAGGGTAGAGTTTTTGGATTTTGTGGACGGACACCTTAGTAATTCTGTTTATCATGATGTGGCCAAGAAAATTATTGAAAAGATCAATACTTTTAAGCCGGATGTAATTTTAACCAATGACAGATTAGGAGTTTCAGGACATCTGGACCACATTGCCGTATCGATGATTACAACCTATGCCTGGAGAGAGACGGATGTGGCAAAGAAGCTGTATTACAACGCTCTTCCAAAACTTATGACTGATGCCGAGAGAGTAGAGAAGTATTTTATTTACTTTCCTGAAGGTTATCCTATGGAAGCCTTTACGACAATTATAGATACCACAGATGTCTGGGAAATAAGGAAAAAGGCCATGCTTGCACACAAAAGCCAGGAGAAAGATGCAAAAGGAATAATAAAAAGGATCGAACCTTTGCCCAAAAAAGAATTTTTTATCCTCCAATACCACAAATTGCCCCAAATTTCTTTCCCCGAAAGCGATCTGTTTGCGGGAATAGAGTAAGCATCCAGTTGACTGGGAAAAATCATGGATGTTATGCTTGATTAACTTATAAAAATTCTTTCTGCCCGTAATAATCTAGCAGAATTTAGGAGGTGAAAATAAATTATGACACAAAATGAAAAAATGATGGGAGCTTTGGCTTATCTTCTTGGTCCGATAACCGGAATAGCTCTTCTTCTTGCTGAGAAAAAAAGTGAATTCGTCAGGTTTAACGCGATGCAATCGACGGTTGTGTTCGGGGCATATATGGTATTTTATCTGGTGTTGGGAGTAATCCCGGTACTGGGTTGGATACTCGCGCTTATCCTATCTCCGCTTCTGACACTACTTGCTTTCGTACTTTGGCTCGTCCTGATGTGGAAAGCATTTACCGGAGAAAAGCTTAAACTGCCTTTTGCAGGTGAGTTTGCAGAAAAACAGCTTGCCAAAATGAATAAGTCTAAGTAATAGAATTTTTCAGTTAACTGCTAAATACCGCGGCCACAGGGGCGCGGTTTTTAGTGCTTTTATCATTAAATACCTATTTAATATTTAACGATTTACTGCTAGTATTTGACTGCTATGAAACTAATCGTCGGTTTAGGCAATCCGGGAGTAAAGTATGAGTCTACCAGGCACAATATAGGATTTATGGTCATCGACGAGCTTCTCAATGATTTGACTCCCAAGAAAAAAAGTGTCTGGACGAATGAAAATAAATACCAGGGAAAAATGGTCAGGATTGACGATTTACTTCTTCTTAAGCCTCAGACTTATATGAATCGTTCTGGCGGATCGGTAGCCTTAGTGAAAAATTTCTACAAGATCGAATTTGAAGACATAATCGTACTTAATGATGATATAGATCTACCGCTTGGAAAAATTAGAATAAGGAAAGGCGGGGCAAGTGCAGGACATAACGGCGTCAAATCAATCATAGACCATTTGGCTTCTCCTGAGTTTATAAGGGTACGTTTTGGCATTGGGCGCGGGATGTTGAGTCTCGGAAAATCTGATGCGAAGAATATGCATAGACAGTCCGTGGAACAATATGTAGTTTCACTGTTCTATGAAAATGAGGCGGGAGAGGCGAGAAAGATGATTAAAAGGGGAGTGGAAGCTGTAGAGACACTGCTTAAGGATGGCCTGGAAAAGGCAATGAATAAGTTCAACTAAGAATTTTCAATTTTCAGTTTTCAATTTCCAATCAATTTTCAATGAGTCAATCCTCAAACAATAAATATAACCTTGAAGAACGAACTGCTAAAATTGGTGAAAATATTATTAAATTTTGTCAATCTGTGCACAACGATCAAATACTATCGCCTTTAATCTCTCAGTTGGTTAGATCAGGTACTAGTATTGGTGCTAATTACATGGAAGCCAATGGGGCAAGCTCAAAGAAAGATTTTGCCAATAAAATCTTTATCTGTAAAAAAGAATGCCAGGAAACAAAACACTGGTTGAGGATGATATCAGTATGTAGACCAGAAGAAATGAGTAGAATAGACTTGTTAAGTCAGGAAGTAAAAGAACTTACTCTTATTTTCCAAAAAATCACGACTACTCTTAGAGGCAATCACTGAAAATTTAATATTGAAAATTCAATGAAAATTAAAAATTCTAAATTGAAAATTAATTCTTCTAGCCAGATGCTCACGATTGCGGATATTCTCAAGAATTTTAATCCGATGGAGGATAAGTATATTTCCAGGGAGTTTCAGAGCTTCGGGTATCATTTGGCGGAAAAATTAAATGATATGAAGCATAAATCGCTTTATATGAGGATGGCCAAAAATTTGCCCCGGCCTATTTTGGAAGAAGCATTGTCATTTGTATCTGATGCTAAGGCAGACAACAAAGGGGCGCTTTTTATGTGGAAGCTGAAAGAGTTGGGAGTGTGGGGAAAGAAGAAGAATGAATCTTGAATTATGAATTATGAATATAGAAATAGTCGGGGAAAAGATTGGGTTTAATTCGCCGTGGCCAAATCAGGAAGTTATAGAGAGATTAAAAAAGATACGGAAGAGTGGGATACACATATCTCTTTGTACGGGTAAACCGGATTATTCAATAGATAAAATTATCAGAGATGCAAACCTGGACGGCATTCATATAACTCAAACCGGGACGGTAGTAATAGATTCGTTTAATGGCGAAGTGGTCAAAAAGCATGTGATTGAAAATAAATTGGCCAGAGAAATAATTGAACTCTTTACTAAGAACAATTTTTATACCGAAGTCTATACAGTTGACAAATATTACGTGCAGGAAAACCAGATTTCAGAAACGACCAGACTTCATAGTCATGTCCTTCAAAGAGAACCTGAAGTGGTTACATCATTAGTAAATTTGGCAACGGAACTGGAGATAGTAAGAGTGATGCCGATAACTGAAAAAGATAGACTTGCTCTCAGTTGGGGAATCCACCCAATAGCCAACCCTAGGCGGTTTGGCGCTATTACAATAAAAGACGCAACTAAACGGGAAGGGGCAATGGCAATTTCAAAAAGTTTGGGTATTGCTTTAGAGAATTTTTTGGGAGTAGGAGATAACATTATGGATTGGGACTTTCTGGAACTTTGCGGGTTTGGGGCAGCGATGGGAAACGCTACAGAGGAACTTAAAAGATATGTTATGGGTAAGGGAGATCAAGGGTATGTGGGTAAATCCGTAGACGAAAACGGGATTATCGGGATCTTCGACCACTTCGGCTTCTAGTTTTTCCTGTAAAAAGTAACGAGCTGGGACACGATCATGTTTGAAGTCGTTATTTTTCTTCTTTAATCACCAAAATTATCGCGCCTAGGATTGCAAAAATGCCCAGGATTGTTGCCAGTACTGGATACTCTTTGTAGATTATTATACCGGTTAATGTTCCGATGATAGGTTCAAGAAGAAGGATAATACTTCCAACTCCGGCTTTGACTGTCTGGAAGCCTTTATTTAGAAATAGCCAGGCTAGAAAGTTATCTGCACCAAAAAACAAGACAATGAGCCAAGTAAAAGGAGAAACGGAAGTAATTGATTGATTTGAGGTGTTGATGAAAAAAGAAGTTTCGGTAAGAAGAGAAATTAAACCAACGGAGATAACTCCTGAAAGAGTAGAGTAAACCATAAGTGTAATCGCTGAATATTTTTTTAGGTTTCTGCTCCCTATGTAATAAAGTGAAGTGAAAACTGCAGCTATTAGAGCAAAAATTTCTCCTTGAATGCCATTTGTTCCTGAAGGTTTGAAAAGAAGATAGGTTCCAAAAGTAGCCAGAATCACTGCGGACCAGAGAAATTTTCCCGGTCTTTCTTTCAGAAGAAAAATGCCTAAGAGAGGAGTCATAATGATAAATGTCGAAAAGAGAAATTCTGCATTGGCAAGTGTAGTGTTAATTACGCTAAGCGTAAATAATGCGTTGGTCAAACCATAACCCAGTATTCCTATAGAAAACATTACGATATAATCTTTCACACTGTTCATTTTGAGATTAGTTTTGTGTTGGATGGCAAAAAGGCAGGCGAGTGAAAAAGCGACAACATAACGGAGAAACACCTGGGCAAATGGGGGGATTTGGTTATTTAATAACCGAATCAGTAGACCCATAATCCCGTAACATACACCGGCAAAAACAAGATAGATTATTCCTTTGTTTTTCATGTGAATCTTATTTCTTTGAATCAAATGGTATAATATAGATAGTTTAAAAGCAACCGTAGGGGTTGCGATTTTTGTAATATATGAATACCAGTTACGATGCGAATATTAAAGAAGGGATGGCCAGGACAAGGGCGGCCAAATTTGTCATGGGTTTGGTCTTTGCTGTAGTTCTTCTACTTCTTACTGTACCCACGATAATATATGCAAAAAAGACAGATATTGATTGGAATAAAACTGTAATTTCCCCTATAAAAAAAGCAGCAGAAAGCATAAGAAAAAATCTTGAAGAATCCGTAAAGAGCATTCCCAAACCCACAATTATTAATACTTCAAAATCATCTTCAGACTCTCAAGTGAAAGTAGAAATTGAAACCACCGTCATTCCAACACCAACAATAGCTAAGAGAAAATATACTCTCCCATATAGTCCTACTCCGACTGCTGTAGTAAATAATAATGCTGATGTTTGGAAACAGGAAGACGAGTGGTGGCAGAAGGCACAGGTAGAAAACAGGAAAAGAAGCGAAGAAAGCCGGAAACAACTGCTGGATTTTCAGAAACAGAGCCAGGAAAGGATGCAGCAGTTTAGAGAGCAGGGACAGCAGGGGATGCAGGATTTCCAAAACCAGATGGAGGAAGCGCAGAAGGAGTTTAAGGAAAAGTATGGGTTTTGAATTTAAGCATAATTGTTAATTCGTTACTTAGTTAGTTCGTTAATTCGTAAATTGGTAAATAATGGAAAAATTTAGGGCTCATATATTCATATACGGGGATGTAACGGGAGTTGGGTTTAGGAGTTGGACTAAGTCCAAAGCGGAAAAACTGGGTGTAACAGGTTGGGTAAAGAATGTATCCGATAGTGTGGAGGCGGTCTTTGAAGGCGAGAAAGAAAAGATCGACCAAATGATCAAATTATGCCACGAAGGACCTGAGATTTGCTGGGTAGAAAAAGTAGACGCGGAGTGGGAAGAGCATAAGGGAGAGTTTGAAAGATTTGAGATTATAAGTAGTTGTTAGAAAAAGAAAGTTATGTTTAGAGCAGAAAAGATTATTGCTAGAGGAATAGGATCCAGTTCTAATGATGTATATAAGGATAAGCTAGTTGATCTACGTGAAGGTAGAGTGGGGAAAAGAGGAATTCCTATAAGGGTGAGAGCTGAAGCGTATTTACATATTGTTGATTTAATAAGTAGCACTCCCAGAGTAGGATTTATGGCGAAAACTTTAGGAGAGTTGTTGTATCTTCGTAAAATTACAAGTGATAAAGACAAATTGAGAGAAATAAACGGGCGAATAAAAATCCTTAGAAGACAAGTGAACCCTAGAATTGTTAATGAAATAGTAGCTGAATCGAAAAAATATTTATAATTTTATATTCGAGGTATTAAATCTTCTAGCTTGACTCTTTCTTATTGGTCAAACTACTATTAATAAATAGTGGTTGATATTTTTTTCTCATTAATCTTTTCTTTCACAGCTATTCTTTGGTGGGTGCCGGTTTTGGGACTGATTTTTTTCCCATTTTTTCCCGACTTGTGCAAAAATGGCTAAATTAGTGCGACAATGAAAGTTTTTTCAATATTTCTTCAGTTTCTGTGGATATCTCAGACCGGAGAATAATTTCTTCATTTGTCAGCGTATGTAAAATTCTCGCGTCAGTTACCTGCATCAGGAGCTTAATAATTGCCTGGGTTGATTTTTTCGTTTTCAACTCCATATATTTACAAACGGAGAGCGCCATAAAACAGATAAGAATATGCGCCTCAATTGCTTGCCGTTTAAAGTGATAAACAGGTCTTGCCGCGAGATCGCTCTTGGCAATCCGGAATGCCTGTTCAACATGCCAGAGATTGCGATAATGATCAATAATAGTTTTATCAGTCTTCTCCCTCAGGTTCGTATAATATCCTTTAATCCCCAGAAGCCGTTTCGTCCTTTCAATCAAAGTACTGTTGAGCACCTGTTCTGTTTTTTTCTTATCCTTGTTTTTCAGAAACTTTGTCCGTTTTATTCCTGTGCGTCTCTCGAGTAGCAACCTGGCTTTCAGTATCTGTTTCTCCATTTCCCGTTTCTCCTTCAGGTAGCGTTTGAAGGAGAAATCACAGATCAAAAGACCTCGCTCTGTTTCGATTCGTGTTGAAATGCCATCTTTTTTCGCTAATTCTTTCTCGTCCCGTGTCTGTCCGGTAAGCGCCTTTGCTACTATTTCCATTTCGGATAACTTAAGGCTTGCCATCCTACCGCCGACGATGTATGACAGATGCTGTTCTTTCAGCTTCTCCACGTTATCGAAGCTAATCATCGCCGCGTCAGCAACAACAGTTAAAGAACTAATCGCATATTTTTTCTTAAAACCGCTGATAACCGGAATGAATGTTGCGCCTTCAAAGGTATTGCCTTCAAATACTTCATAAGAAACAGGGAATCCTTCTTTTGTCACAATTAACCCAATAACAACCTGTGGCTGATTGAATTTGAAGTCTTTAGAAAATCCATCCTTTTTCAGACCCTTTTCGATGATGTTTCCATCCGCATCCACTTTGTCTTCATCTTCGGTAAAACTTTCAAAGTAGAGTGTCGTAACATCGTAAAAAACAATCTGGAAATCAAAGGCAAAATGCTTTGAAGCTAGGGCAATAACGCTTTTCTCAATAGTTTCCTTCAGTGCCACAACAGAGGGGATTGACCGGTAGAACTCAGTCCGCTCATGGCGGATGCCAAACAATTCCGAAAGGAGGATCAGGGACGCCAGCTTGGAGGCGGGCTTAATTATGCGTATTAAGACTAAATCCAAAAGCAACCGGTGGTCTTTATCCGTCAGAGCAAACAACGCCAGAAGTTTTGTCAGTACCTCATATGCAAACGTGTAATGAAAACCGATATTACGGAGCTTATCGGTTGAAACAAGCGGTAAGGAAGTTTTCTTTTCCTCGGGCGGGAAAAGTGTTTGCTGACGGGTTGCCTTTTCAATCCATCGGGCAGCTATTTTCTTAAGAGAACCAAGGTCTTCGTCTGTGTGGGCGCTACCAAGATGTTTGACAACAATTCTTTTTCTTAAGAGATACTTTACAACTTGCACCGCTGTGGCGCCGGAGGCAGTTTTGGTTGTTCGGATATGAAACATGCTACCATTGTAGCGATTAGTGCGACAAATTTACATCGTAACCAATTAATTAGCTTGCTATGACAAGGTTTATATTTTAGAAGATTTTAGTTGCACAAGTCGGGACATTACTCAAAAAATATTCTCTAGGGCGAGTTCTTTGGCCAGAAGTACTCCGAAAGGAGAAACCGGACCAAGAATTGGTTTAGCCATTACTTTCGGCAGAAAACTGTTTTGGCCGAGTATTTTCCATGAAAACCTCGAAAAAAGATTATCCTGATAACTTAAGACAAAAGGTGTAATAGCTACAATATTTGTATCTGTCCAAATCTCCGTAAACGCTATTTTATAATAATCGGAAACAGTATCACTGGATAATTGATCCGCATTCCAGCCGGTTTCCGTGATAAAAACAGGTCTGGATCCGGTATTAAATGAATTTTTCAAATATTCTTCTTCCCACTTGTAAGCCTGTATGGAATAACGTCCTGATTTATAGGGACTGGCCAAAAAGTTTCCATCAGGATACGGATGCGATACCCAACCGTCTATCATGGTAAAAATGCCCGGAACCGCTTCATTCATCCATTGCCAATAGAGTGTCACGTCCATGGTTTTTCCGGAGATATTTTGAGCTGTGGAATTAAATCCCGCATTTAGGATAAAGAAATTGGGATCTGTAGATTTAAACACAGAAACGGCCTTGGATAAAATCCTTGCATATTCAGCCGGTGAGAGATCCCCGCCCCACTCCCCTGCCATATTCGGTTCATTAAATATGATTACATAACGGTTTTCAATCGGCCAAGGCATAAATTCCAGAAAATCCGCAAACTTACGAAGAGTCTCCTCTGTGGGCTTTGCCCAGTTTCCATTTTCTACATGGGTGGCAATTCTGACGATCGGAATTAATCGCTTTTCCCGAAGCGCTAGAAAAAAAGGCTTCCATTTATCGATATTTAAATCATCGTCCTGGATGACAAAGGTGACATTTCCCCAGTTGCCTTGGCCATTGACGAGTTTAGCTGCGTCGTCTATATCACTGATGTCAAGAATATGAATTCCGTATTTGTTTACGGGGACGTCTGTAGGATTATAAATTGCATACAAGTGTGCGGGAAATGCTAAAAATAGGTTAAAAATAAGAACAAATAAAAATAGTCGAAGCGCTTTCATGGAAGTAGGGGTATTCTAGCAGAAGAAGGCCTGCCTTGCAATGGAAATATCTTTCAGCTAGAATTAATCAGACTGTAACGGGATGTAGTTCAGTTGGTTTACACTTTAAATTTTCCTCAGAAAATTTACAGTGCTACGCTTTGCACATGTAAATTTGGTCGGGACGTAGTTCAGTTGGCTAGAATGCACGCTTTGGGAGCGTGAGGTCGCCAGTTCAAGTCTGGCCGTCCCGACCATTTTTTCATCTTTTTCTGTTTACTTTCTTTTATCCCTTTCACACTTCTCTTACTATAATTTCTGAATGGATGATTATAAGAATCTGCCGATAAATAATTTTGGAAGAAAGATAAGAAGTGATTTCGGTAATAAGACTTTGAGTGGATTGATCTTCGGAAATTTCGGTTCTTACAATATAGGGGACGAAGCAATTTTATCCGGTGAGCTTGAGGAATTGGAAAGAAATAATATAAGGAATATTAAAGTTATAGCAAGATACCCTGAGGAAATCTATAGACTATATCGTCTGCCGGGAATCAGGATGTTTGATATATTCTCGGTATTATCAGCATTATATATATCTGATTTCGTAATATTCGGAGGTGGAGGTCTATTTTGTAAAAATAATGCCGGCATAAAAGGCATAATATTTCAGTTATACGGACTCATGCTCATTTTTGTGAGCAAATTGTCCCGAAAGAAACTATATATTATCGGACTGGGATTCTATGAAAATGCGCCTAAAATTATAACTGTTCTTGGTTTCTTCGTTCTGAAACTTGCAGATGAATTGGCGGTTCGTGACTTCTATACTTATCATTTCTTAAGATCCAAAAATATTAAATCTGGACTCTATAAAGATAACAGTTTTCTTATGAGTTTGCCCCCGCTAAAATCAGTTTCTTACCCCGGAAAAAAAATTAATATAGGAGTAGCCTTAAAGCGACCCGAAAGTCAAAAAGAAATTATTCAATTAGATAGCGAGATCGGTGAATTTATCAAGAACCATAAAGAAGCGTATTTCTGGTTTTATACACTGGATAATCATCCTCAATATTCCACCGATAATAACTTTATTAAAAGTATCGTAAATAAATATCTATATAATAGTAAATCTTTTCATTTCATCCCCAATACCTGGACACCCCAACAAGTGTTTTCAAGCTTTAAGCAAATGGACTTCTTTATCGCGATGAGACTTCATTCGATGATTTTCTGTTACCGGTTAAATATTCCTTTTTACGCCATAACTTATGATCGAAAGTGCGCAACTTTTCTGGATTCAATCGGCCACACTTCGCATTCCATTCACGATACTACCGCAAGGGAAATTGAAAAGGATATGCAACCCGCGATAAAAAAAGATAATTATTATTATGGTAAAAAACAAAAAGCTGACAACTTTGCCTTCTTATGATTATCAGAAATATAAAAAGATTAATATCCGGGGAAAACATTACTGCATCTGCAGAAATTCAATTTAACGGCAGTAAATCTGAGACAATGTTTTTCATCATTCCCAAAAAATTCCATTCTTTCCTCTCTCCTGATGCTTCCCCATATCTGGCTGCGCTTCTCATTCCATGTATGAAAACGGGTGAAGACATCACTATAGAAGGAACAATATCTGACAAGCTAAACAGTAGTATCCCGAAAATCATGAACCTTCTCATATCCTGGAAAAAAGGATTCAGTAAAATAAATATTCATGCTTCCCGAATAAGAAGAGATGATGAATATTATGGTAATATCGGGTGTTTTTTCTCGGCGGGGGTGGATTCCTTTTATACTTATCTTAAGCATAAGAAAAAAAGAAAAGGTAAAGTAACCCATCTTATATTCGTACAGGGGTTCGATATAGATTTACAAAGCGGGAAATTATTTGACGTCACCAGAAAACATATAGAGCAAATAGCAGACAATGAAAAAATCGCTTATATCACCGTGAAAACCAATGTTGCTTCCATTACCGAACCCAGACTGATATGGGATTGGGGACATGGCGGGGCGCTGGCTAGTATAGCACTTCTTCTCCGAAAGGGATTTAAATCCGTATATATTGCCGGCTCAGTAGCAACAAAGCATCTTTTTCCTTATGGCACCCATCCTGATCTGGACAAGCTGTGGTCTACGGAATATATGACAATTATCCATGACGGAATAGAAAGAGATCGCTTGGATAAAATAGTAAGTATAGTTTCCCGGAAAAGGTTATTATAACTGCTCATCCTGCTATAAATGTCTCAGGACCATGATAAGCCTCAAATGCTGCGGTGTACTGGACAGGTGTAATACTTTTGACAAAAAGATTGATCTGGAAAAGGTGAAAAACATGCATTATGATTACCGATTCAGTCAAAACATCTCAGGAGAAGAGACTCTTCTTTTTCTCAGGGATCACAAATTATTTCCGGATCTGCAAAATGCCATAGAATATAGCCTGGCCAAGAGCAGGCATCCTGATTTAAAAAACAGATTAATTGCATTTTTGGCAATGATCGATCAGAAATATTTTAACAGGAAAATATATTCCGGAGTGTTCCGCTTAACCCGGGATCAGGACAGGAATGTATTATTTAAATTATTATCCAATCTGGGACTCATCAGATAAATTTATCCAGAGCTTTCGCGACACCATCGTGAGCAAGATCAGACGTGACGTAATCCGCTTCATCAATAAGTTCTTTGGTTCCGTCC
>Ga0075800_1023_pt1 | contig 19876 bp, 18 predicted proteins | sample RifGroC2_FD_68451 | JGI IMG/M metagenome (GOLD analysis project Ga0075800, IMG submission 68451) | Microgenomates (Gottesmanbacteria) bacterium GW2011_GWC2_39_8
CGTGCATTTAATTCGATGATAGAACGATTGAGAATAGCAGTAGAGAAACAAAAAAACTATGCAGCGCATCTTTCGCACGAGATAAAGACTCCTATCACGAGAATGGTCAGTTCGCTTGAAGTTGTCCTTTATAACTTAGGAAAGGTACCTGATAACGATAATATTCAGATTACAAGATCGGTACGGGATGAGCTTCTTAGTCTTGGTAAACTAACAGACAGTATTTTGGCAGCTACTGGAAATACTTTATCAGTCCACTCGGAAGAAAAAAATATTTTGTCTTTAAGCAAAGAACTTAATTCTTCCCTTTCTGATTATGAGGCGGATATCAAAAGAAGAAAAATTAAAACAGTAATTAATTGCGATAAAAGCATCAGAATAAAAATAAGCAAAGAACATATGACTATCATTCTTTCCAACCTTTTGTCTAATGCGGTGAAATATTCAAAGCAGGGAGGGGTTATATCCATGGGCTGTATAAATGATAACGGAATTGTCAGCTTGTCTGTTTATAATATGGGTCCGAAAATAAAAGATGCAGAAAAAACGCTGATTTTTAAAAGATTTTTCAGAGGCTCATTTCATAGGAATGTAGCGGAAGGAACAGGTTTGGGACTGGCTTTGGTACAGGAAATTTGTGCTCTAGATAATCTGCAAATCAGTTTGAACTCCTCTGAATACGGGACTATATTTACCGTTTCAGGGTTTCAAATATTATCCTGATTCTTACAAAAAAAACGGTTTCCTCTTTTTAACCATAATTATAATAACTTTCTCTATTATTAATTTTTTTTAAGGAGGATATTATGAAAACATGGCAGGCAGATTGTGAAGACGGGTGGAAATCCAAAGATGTCAAAGCCGAAAATGCCGATAAGGCAGCGGATATGGTCCAGGATGAACTCGTGGCGCATGTGAAAGAAGTCCATAATATGGATCTTCCGAAAGATCCGATGGAGCTTCATAAATCGGTGGTAGAACATATGCACGAAGTTATGATGATGTGATGATTGGTATTATGTAAAAAAAGGAAACCCTGAAAATGATGACCGGGGTTTTCTTTTTTTGATAGACTATTAGATTTAGGGAGTATAGTTATAGTTACCTTCATTCCCAAAAGGTCATTCGAAAGGCATTCATAGTTTTCCTCTTTTTGCTATAATAACTCTACATAAATTTATTTGTAAACAATAATCAGGTTTCTGATACTCTCATCTGATATGCGTAAATTTAGTTGGAAACAAATCGAAGAAATAGTAGCTAAGCTATCTGATAAGATTAAATCTAGCGGTTTTAAGCCGGATTATATGATAGGTATCACTACCGGCGGTTTGATCCCTCTTGCACTACTTTCCAAAGAACTGAATATTAAAAACATATTAACAGCTAGCGCGCTTACTTTAGGGTCGGGGAAAGAAAAGAAAGTATCAGTTACATATTTACCTGAAATAAATTTGGCCGGCAAGAAAGTTTTAGTTGTAGACGAAATCGCGGAGACAGGATTAAGTTTGAAGAGAATTAAAGAGGCTATCGCAGAAAAATATAATGTTTCAGAAATTAGGACTGCAACTCTTGGAGTGAACAAAGACCATTCTTCTTTCTGGCCGGATTATTATGAAATAATTGAAGAGGGTGATTGGGTAAAATTTCCGTGGGAAAAAGAAAAATTTTCCAAATATGTTAAATAATTTTAAGGATAGTTTCATATGAAAATTCTTATAATTCAAAGTAATGTTCACGATACGAGGATAATGATGGAATATAAACCTGAATACATTTCAAAAATCAGGGAAATAGTTCCTTCTGCAGAAATTGTAGTAGTTGAAGAAATTTTGGAAGAAGTAAATAAGAATTTTCCCGACACTGATATTTTAATATGCGGGTATTTTGACAGACCCGATTTGGTGGATTTTTCTATAGCAAAGAAACTAAAATGGGTTCATGTGGAATCGGCAGGTGCTCAGGATATATCGGCGGCATTGAGACATACGGATATTATAGTAACCAATTCATCGGGTGTGCATCCTATTCCAATAGCAGAGCATGTATTTGGACTGCTGCTTATGTTTACCAGAAAATTAAATAACGCTTATAAAAGACAGTTGGAAAAACAGAAATGGGAGAAAAGTTATACGCTTTTTCCAGTGGAAGAACTTTCCGGGAAGACGATGGGAATTGTGGGATACGGCAGAATCGGGAAAAGGATAGCAGAAGTGGCTAAGAGCTTTGGAATGAAAGTGATCGCAATTAAGCACGAGACCCAAAAAGAAGATATCCATGCAGATCAATTTTATAAATCTGAGGACTTGGATATATTGTTGGCAGAGTCTGATGTTTTGGTAAATGCTCTTCCATTAACTCCGGAAACGAAGGGATTATTTAATCTTGATAAATTTAAATTAATGAAACGTTCCGCGTATTTTGTAAATATAGGAAGGGGAAAGACTGTAATTGAAAAGGACTTGATTCAAGCATTAAAAGAAGAAATAATCAGAGGAGCAGGTCTTGATGTTTTTGAAGAAGAGCCTTTACTCCCCTCGAGTCCTTTATGGAATCTGGAAAATGTCATTATTACTCCACATTTTGCCGGTTGGACTCCGCGTTATGCAGAGAGAGTAATAGATATTTTTTGTCAAAATCTTGAAGCTTATATGAAGAATGAAAAAATGCCCAATTTTGTAGATAAACAAAGAGGATATTAATTATCAAATAATTTATCAAGAAAGGAAATTAAATATGGATAATAAACAGTCAAGAGGAGTATGTGAAAGTTGCGGGATGCCGATGGATGCAAATACAGTCTCCAAATATGATCCCAGGTATTGTATTTATTGCCAAGATCAGGAAACCAGGAGACTGAAAACTTACGAGGAAGTAAAACAAGGAAGCATTGGGGCAGCACAAAAGTTTATGGGTAAAACTGAGGAAGAAGCGATTAAAATGACAGAGGAAATGCTTCCAAAATTATCCAGATGGAAACTAAGCTTATAAATGAATAAACCGACAAACTCAAGCGGCCGCTTGAGTTTGTAGGTTAAATTTTTCTGAAAATTAAAATAGTATCGGAAGTATAGACCTTGTTGTAATATTTGAAGACTACCCCCTGCATATTTTTGTCCTTATAAAGCTTATTCCAGACGGTGTCATCTTTTTGCATTACTATCCACCTCACTACATCCTGTGGACTGGTAAGTGACTTTTCCCAATATCCGCGGTTTCCCAGATAAACCACGTTTTGCATCGGAACTCCCGACCCAATAATGCTAAGTGTTCTGGCATAATCATCCAGAAGAAGAAGGCCGCTATCATAATTGTCACGCAACCAGATTTCAGCTCCCGGATGACTTCCTTTTGATAGGCCGCTTGTTCCGTCTGTCATGGCCAACGGACGTGAATATCCTACCGAATTCAAGAAAAAATAACTTATGAAAACTCCTGTTAAGACTGTTTTACCGAGTCTGTGGGTCTTTACAAAAAAATAGCCGCATAGTATTGCAACTGCCGGTATCATGAGAAGTCCGTAACGTACGTTGAAAAGCTGCCATTCAAAATCTGCCGGTGTCAGAGAGGGGATGAAAATGACTGATTGTCCAAGGTACATCGTGACCACATTAAAAAGAAAAGGGGAAAATAAAAGTATGCTTATGAGATATCTGTGTTTTATGTTTTTATCCTTCAGGAAAAGTATCCATGCTATTGCAGTAATTGCAAAAATAAACAAACCGGCTATGGTGGAACTGGTTACTGTGTAATATAAAATAGATAAAATTAGATTGTGATAAGTAGGAAGTTGTCCTCGCGCGAGAAATCCGTTTTGCTGAGATTTGGCGGAGAATTCGCTGTTGGTGAAATAAAAGGGGTCTCCCAAAATGAGAAATCCCCATATAATCCATATGAGAATACCGACAAATCCTATGGTCGAATATAAAAACAGTTCTCCTTCAGACTTTTCAGTAAAGAAGGGGAAAAGCGTAAGACCTCTTTTTCGTAGGTTTTCGCGAAATTTTGAAAATGGAAATCTCCTCAGGAATAAAATGGCTGCTTGCATAATTACGAAAAACCAGCCGTCATATCTGGATAAACTTGCCAGAAGTCCGAAGAACGACGCATATATGAGGTTTATGAGTTTTTCTTCTTTGATGTAAGAAACGAAATAATATAAAGAGAGAACGAGAAAACAGATAAGGGGGATTTCAGTCATTGGTGTGGACTGCATATATAATATATTCAGGTTCGTCATGAAAAAAATCGAAGCTACCATAGAGCCAATTTTATTCTTAGTGGTTAAATAAGCAGTTTTATATATATAAATAGATGTGATTATATATGTAATTCCGGAAATTATTGACCCGGCCAATCCGCTTCTCCAAAGAAAGTCGAAATAAACCAAAGGAGTCAGGAGAAGATGCGGAAGAGGGAGCCAGATACCGCCCAGTTGTGCCAGTCCCGGAGTCAGGCTGGAAATTATTCTTTTTGCTATATTTAAATGTGATTCCGCGTCTCCATAAGCCACGATAATATTCATTCTGTAAGAATAGATTATGGAAACCAGGGAGAGGATAAATGATGAGACCAGTAAGAATTTTTCACCGATTATATTTTCGATTTTTTGGGAAAACGTTCCTAATTTATTTTTTTCTATCGATATGCTAAATGTCATTTTTATTAATTTTCGGGAAAATAAATAAAATGAGAAATGCCAGGATAGATAAAGATATGTAGATCACGAAAAAATATGAAAACAGAGAAAAAGTTTTTGAAAAAAATAAGTTGTAAATGAAACTGCTGCTTTTATCCAAAAATAAATCATCAATATTTTTAAAATAATTGTATTTAGTATGGAGTGGGATTGCTTCAACCATCGGAGGTATGGCGTTTGTAGTGAGAGCTCCGGCGAGTGAGACAGCTGATGAAAAAAGAAAGAGGGCGAAAGCAATAATTTTAGCAAATAACTGATGTGTAACCCGGACCAGTCCATAAACAATAAAAATAGACAGTGCAGGGAGTGCCGGGATCAGATAGCGGGGACCAAATCCCCAACCGCCCCATGGATCGCTCCAACTGCTGTATAGGAACAATACCATCCCCACTGTGGTCGAAAGGACTATTGTTTCGGGTGACTTATTTTTCAAAATTAATGTAAGTCCCCACAAAGACAATAAAAATACTGGTGAATAAAAAAACAGTCCCCTGTCTGTAGAAAACAGTAAAGTATAAAGGCCAAAGGGAACGCTGTCTTCTTTGAAAAAATTTACAGGATTCTTTTTCTGTTGAAGTTTATTTATCTCTGATTTCCTATCTGGACTCAGTAAATTAGTATTTTCCCTGATACTTTTTACTCCGATGAGACTGCCGCTTAAAGTCCGCCAAGAACCGAAATTTGTTTGGTTATATACGCCATGAATGACGGTAATGAAGAAGAAAATTATGGATGTCAGGAGTATCATAGGTTTGATAGAAAGAGTGATTTTCTTTTCAGAGTCTTTGATATCAAAAGTTGTCAGGACAAAATATATTATTGCCGGAGCCATGAGAATTATATTGGGATAATCCACGAATGCTCCAAATCCGTATGCTGCCCAGATATATAGAGCCATGATCCATGACCATTTTCCGTTTTTCTTCATAAGGAAGGTAAGAAAAATCGATGAGTATATTAGAAATGTCGTGATATGATGCTGGTAAAGTGTCGTCGAGTAACTCCAGGCATTTGATCCGAATGCAAAAATGATTCCTCCAAAAAGTGCTGCCCAAAGCGGTAGTCCGAAGATTTTCTTACTGATAATGTATATGAGATAAATATTAAAAAGAGCAAATATGGAAGAAATGGAAAAGGATGCGACCTGTGCCATCTGAAAAGCTGATCCGATTAGGTAAAAAGGTGCAGCAATGAGAGATACTCCCGGAGTAAAGTATGAATAATATTTTCCGTTATGGTAACCGACGTCAGGATAGACAGCGTCTGCAAGAGTTTTGGTCATTGCAAAATTACCGGTTTCTATAAACGACATAACCATCGCATACCTTCCGCGTTCGGGTGACAATTCGAATGGTTTGCCCGGCTGGTCCAGTATATCTTTTATTTCCGTGGATTTCGGGTTTCCGGGAAGCCCTTTAAGTGTCAGGAAGAAAAACATTCCCGATAATATAAAGAAACAGCATAATATACTAAAAAAACTCCGGTTTGTTTCAGTATCCACCCATCTAATCCGCTTTGCTGCCCCTTCGGGTTGCAAACCGGAGTAAGATGGGTATATTATTTTTTTAATCATAGGATTTATCTTTTAGGTCCATGAGTATGGAAAAAAGGTTCCCTATTCCTATTTTTTTGGCAAATGCCCTAAATTTAATAACTGATGGAGAAATAGTTGCCTTAAACTCAGAGAAACCATGGCTTTTATTTATCCCGATTCTCGGAATTTGGTAACGGTTGGTGACTTTATCAAATGTATTGTCATCCATGGTCAGTCCCAGGTCATAATTATTATGAGAAAGCCTGTCGGTAACTTTTCCGTTGTACCGGCCGTATGGGTAGGCAAAATATCTGATTTTGGTACCCAAAGATTCTGATAGTGTTTGGGTTGAAGAAAGTATTTCTTCTCTCATAGTCAAATCGTTAATTCCAGTGAGAGGAATATGAGATTTGCTGTGATTTCCTATATGCCAACCTTTGTTCATCAAAGCTTTCAGGTCCGGGAGCGATAGGTAAGAATCATTTTGCCCCTTTTCCTTTACCTTGGAACTTATGACAAAGACTGTCGGTTTAATTCTATTTCTCTCAAGGTAGGGGACAGTGCTAAGTATTCCCCGATATCCATCATCGAATGTCAGTATAAATGAGGGACTTTTTATCTTTTTCTTTCCTTCCATATGGTCTTCCAGATCTTTCAAAGTATCTATCTGTCGTATAAAATCCTTCAGTCTCACAGAAAACCCCCCTTCCTCCCCAATGTCGTGATAACAGATGACTATAATCTCTGCATTTCTTTTCAAAACTTTGGAATCAAGAAAATAGAGAAACATATATACAGATTTTCTTATTTTTTGAAAAATAGTTAACAACATATTCAACCGGCGAATTTCGCGCTTTTTGCTACAGTCCATTTATCTTCGGGTATAAGAAATAATGACCTGATTTTGGATGAAACCAAAATCAAAAGATATACTAATGTATAAAATGGTGACCTTATGAGAGATAGAAAACATGCGGTAATTTCCAGGAGGAAAGGTATATGGTATTCCTCAGACACTTTATCCCTTCCGAATTCACGAAATAAAATCTTACGTCCGGAGAAAAAACGGTTACTCTGGGACCAGTGGTCAGCGAGAGTTGACGGTAGTTTATAATAAGCTCTGGTTTCTTTGACATAGACGAATTTGAAGCCTGATTTTTGGGCGAACAAATATGAATATGCATCTTCGTGTACACTTTTCGTGAAATAAAGTTGTGTATATAATTCCTTTGACATTGCCCGTGCTGCCCCCCTGCAGTTTAATAAATTATTTCCTTTCCTTATCCTATTCTGGACATAATTTTTCATAGTGTCGCTTATGAAAATAGATTTCCCGATGATATTTTTGGGTTTAACAGGGACAAGCAGCGGACAGGTAAAATCTGCTTTCTTTGTTTCTATCGGTGTGACAAGTTTTTGTATGAAATCATTTTTTTCCAATCTGATATCTGCATCCAGGAGTACTAAAATATCGCTGTTGGTGGTACTTATAATTTCGTTTAATCGGAAACCCTTTCCTTCTCTTTCTTTTCCGACAATAATTCTGATATGCTTTTTCTTTAGATTTTTTACCTTTTCTACTGTCAGATCGTCGCTTCCGTCAGAAGCAATAATTATTTTTTGGATAGTAAAACTTTCTCCTCTTTGAGACAGAACATCGGAAATTAACCTGATTATATTTTCCTGTTCGTTGTATGCGGTAATCCCTATGGTGACAGTTAACTTACTTTTTTTCATGATGTTGTATGACGGATAATTTCCAATAATTCTTTGGCGCTTTTGTCCCAGCTGAATTTTTTTGCCCAACTTACTGAATTCCTCCCCATTTTCTTCAAAACACTTTTATCAGAAAGGAGGCTCTTTATTTTTTCGGCAAACTTATCTTCATTTCCGTATTGGACCAGATAATACGGGGGTTCCGTATGAATTTGCCTCTATCGATGTAAGTCCCCATCCTTCTATAAGGGAAGGATTTACGAAGACCCAGGCTTTCTGATAAAGGTGTGATTTCTGGTATTCGCTGACGCGTCCGGTAAATTTAATTATTTTACTTATTCCTAGCCTGTTTGCTAACTTCATAAGGTTGTATTTCTCTTCTCCTTCACCGGCGATAACAATCTGTAAATTGGGGAATTTATCTATAATTGTTTTGGCTGCTTTCAGAAGAACCGAAACGCTTTTATAAAACTTTAACCTTCCGAGATACAAAATAGTCGGATTTTTGTTTCTTTTTCTTGTCCTCATAACAGGCATATCGACCCCCGGATAAATTATGTGTATATCCGTTTGTCCGATACCGATGCTTTCCATCGCCGTTTTGGTTGAGGGAGAGATGGTGATAAATTCAGTGCCGGCATAAATTCTGGGAACTATTCTTTTTTCCAGAAAGGACGCAATTTGGGCAAGGGGAGGCAGTAATGATTTCAGGAAAACTTCCTGGTGAACATGAAACATGAGGCCGAATATTTTCTCCCTTACATAAAGGGGAGTGAAAAAAGGTATACCGTTTTGGCTATCGATCACGACATCAAATTTGCCTTTAAATTTAAACTCGTAGTATAGAAATGCCCATAAATATACCAGGTAGAAACCTCCTCTCCGTATAATATTTATTCCGTTTACATTCTCATTACGATTTTTATTCCCGTCATTTCCGCAAAAGATCGTAACTTCATTTCCTTTTTCTACCCAACGTTTAGCAAGTTCATCTATATATACCTCTGCGCCGCCGGCATACACATGTTTGGTGTCCCTCCAGTTGAAGATGAGGATTCGAACTTTCGGGTTTGGGGCGACAAATGAAAATGTTGCATCCAGATGGAAACCATGCTGTGTTTTTTCCCAATAGTGGGGTTTAATGATCAGTTGAAAAACTGCTTTTATTGCAGCCGAACTTACCATCAGCCAATAGAGGGGGACCAGATAGACATATTTGATAAGTATCCAATGTTTTCTTTTTGCTAGCCCCACCATGTAGTTTATGAGGCAGACGAAATTTCCTATCACTAGAGATGTCACGGCAATATAAAAAACAGGTGCCGGATAGATGGATTCTATAGCAACCCCAATGACAGGCCGGAATATAAAGTAAGAGATAGTCGTAGCCCATAAAATCGGGTTAATTAAAATAAATGCTATCCTTCCTCCGATCACCAGTTGGAAGACCAGTGTTTGAAAACCATGTTTTTTTATGAATTTCAGAGGTTCCCTATTGTGTATGAAATATGTTTGGATATAACCTTTGATCCATCTGGAGCGCTGACGGAGCCAATTTCCAAACCTGCTGTTGGCTTCTTCAAGGGTGGTAGAATCGATAATTGCAGTTTTATATCCCTCCCTAAAAAGTCTGACTCCCAGATCGCAGTCTTCAGTGACATTGAAAGGGTCCCACCCGAAAAGGGCAAGTAAATCCTTTTTCCGGAAATGGTTGCTTGTGCCTCCCAATGGAATTGTGGTGTTTATGGCTTGGAGTCCCGGTAAAATTATATCGAACCAAAGCGAATATTCTGCCGTAAAAAGCCTGGTAAGGAGGTTATGCCCCGGGTTATAATAATTCAGTTTTGCCTGCAAGCAGATGACATTCTTCGGGGATTTAAGAAATCCGAGATGTGCTTTTTTCAGTTGGTCCGGGTCCGGGATATCTTCTGCGTCATAAATTACCACATATTCGCCTCTGGCATGTACCAGCCCGTAATTACATGCTTTCGGTTTGGTCTTCGGAAGGGAATCAGGAACTATCAGAGGTTTTATATATGGAGGCAGATTCATCCGATTTACCTTATCTATGGTCCCTACATCATCTTCTTCAAGCAGGAGCAAAACGTCCAGTTTTTCTTTTGGCCAATCCAATTTTGAGATGCCTTCTATAAACTGCGGTAAAACTCCTTCTTCTTTGTGCATAGGGCATAATATGGAATAGATAGGCACTTTAGTCGGATCTATTTCGGATAGATCCTGTGGGGTGGAAGTGATTTCTTCTGCTTTATGTAAGCTTTTTTGAAGGATAAAAAGATTAAAGATTGTGTCTATAAAATAAATAAGTGATAAGATTGCTACGGAGAAGATAAGGAGGTTGCGCGGGGAAAGCAATAATCCTGAGACAAATACCAGGAATATGATAAACAACAAGACTTTCTGCCAACTGAGAAATGTGACTACGGCAGATTTTTCCAGGGGCAGTAATGTATGTGTGATAAATCTTCTCCTGTCCTTTATGATTCCTGCTCCGATGGCTGAATTCTTCGTTTCCGGTAATAGTTTATATATTTTTTTGTGGAGAAGTCTTGTTTTGAGGGCAGACATAGTCAATTCAAGGGTTGTCTTAAATATGTTTACTTTCGATACGCCGCTCCGTCTTTTTTCGTAAGTAATATCGACAGTGCCTATTTTGTATCCCAACTCAGCTGCGGTATATACGAGGGGTATGTCCAAAGACCATTCCCCTATGGATTTCGGATCTATATGCGATATCAATTCTTTTTTAAATACTTTTAGTCCAGATTGGATATCGTAAGGGAGTCCCAATATCAATTTACCGAAAACAAATTCATTTATTTTGGATGCCAATTTTCTGAGCGGGGAACCGAAGTAAGATTTTCTTTCCGCAATCACCAATCCGTTTTTATCCAAGAGACTAATCATTTCCGGTATGGCTTCAGGAGGGAACTGGAGGTCTCCGTCGATCATGCAGACGTATCCGTATTTGGCGTATCCAAATCCTTCCAGAAGTGAATATGACTTACCCTTTTTCCCTTTTTTGAAATGTAGAGATAGTGGATAATCCCGGGTCAGAGAGTTTACGATCTTATTCGTATCGTCATTCGAGTGGTCGTCGACTACTATAATTTCATAATTGATCTTACTTTTTCGTAAAGAATTATCGATCCTTTTGATAAGCGATCCGATATTTCCCGCTTCGTTAAAAGTCGGTATGACTAAAGATAATTTTATGTCCATTGAAGGTTTGATAAATTACAAAAGGAGTTTTAGAAGAAAAGAATAAGTTTTTTCGATATAGGAAATACGTATGATGTGTAATAAGGAAGTAATAAAAAAGATGGATTTGAGCCTAGGGACGGACTTATCGTTATCTTGTATTTTTGAAATATGATTGGACTGTGGAATATTGAGATCTACTTGTAAAATCATCATTTATGAGAGCTTCATTTCCACCCATACCCATGTGCCAGTAATTAAATCCTACTACACCCGGCCTTTTTGCAGCGCTCATGTTGTCTACGACCTGTTGGATAAGGTCACCGCTTGTCACTGTACCCCATTCACCAATAACTATCGGGACGTTTGGATATCTTGCCTGTAATTCATTTAAGTCATTTACCATGCTGTCATTTACCAGTTGGGGATAGTGATCTATGGTGATATTTCCCATCTGTTGGATGGTGGCATCTTCCAGGATTCCGTTCCAGTCAGGGTTATTATCACCCCAGGCGACAAACCCGTCGAAACCGTAATATCCGATTTTTAATTTTCCGCCAAGTCCCACGATACTGAAAGCATTGTCTGATGCAGTCATTGCATTTCTTAGCCATTGGTTAAAGTGGCCGGCATTGTTGTATTGGCAGACACCTTCTGCACAGTAGGTGATACCTGATATTCCTCCGTTTTGTGGTTCGGGGATTGGGGTAAAGATATCTCCTTCGGCAAAAAGTGAAGGATTATTCTTTATATAGTCTGTAATCATGTTTAAATAATCGCTGCCGTTATTTTTCGCTACACTATAGATTCCTTCGAAAGCCAGTGGCATATGGCGATGCCATACTTTAAGTCCCCTGCTTCTGATGGAATTTACCCACATTCTGGTATAGTTTAAAGCATCACCGCAGCTTGGGTTATCATATGGAGTTTCTACCGCTACATAGTTTGCTCCCAGGTTTTTGGCTTTATCTACCCAGGAATCTATGAAAACCTGACTGTCCTGTCCACATATTTTATCCTTGGTCTCTTTCATGCTGGATACGCTTTGGATAGGCCATGAATACCCACTTGTTGGCAAAGGCGTTGGATTAGGAGTCGAAGTTGCAATTGGTGTGGGTGTTCCAGTGGGAGTGGGAGATGGCAGGGCAGCAGAAGTTGGAGTAGGTGCTAGAGCAGCAGTAGGTGCAGGTTGTGATGTAATAGTCGGAGCAATAGTTGGATTTACAACACTTGTGTTGATAAGTTTTGCTTTTGTGATTTCTATATTGAAAGAGCGGCTATGCCAAAATCTGGCATGAAAAGTCCCTACAGGTTTTGTAGCATCGAGTCCCGGAAATCTGGATAAAGGTATATTTACTGTTTGTATACCATCCATTCCATTTTTACCGTAGTTGGAAAGTGAAATGTAGTGCCAGTTGCCCCCGTAAGGCTGGTCAAAGATTATAGCTGATGCATCACCTCCCAGAATTGTGGTTCCGTGTAAATTGTAAGTAAGTTGCAGAGTATCTTGGCCTATAAGTGCGCCTGCTGGTATAGATTTATATCTTTCTACAGCCCCATTATTTCCTCTGAAAACCCAAGTTTTACTGAGTAAGTTCAGATCTCCGGCTTGGGAATTGGAAATTTGCAAAGAAGGAAGGGAAAGGAGAGAAATAGAGGCAATCACGAAAGCGATGATAATCCGGGAAAAAATTTTATCTATTTTTGGCTGCATAGTTTAATTCGAAAGGTTTATAAAGATCTGATAAAAATACTGTAAGAAAACTGTAAGAATGGCTGCATTCTATCCTTCTTCTTTTTCTCCTGTCAATATGGACTTTTATTCATGTAGGTGGTGGTTTTGGTTCTGAAATGGTATTTTTTACCCGGAGGAAAATGTGTTAAACTTAAAGATAATTATGGATCAAAAAAACATTAATACTGTTTATGGGGAAGCAAAAGAAGATATGGCCGGAAGAAAAAGTTTATATAACGCCAGAGCTTATGAGATTTTCTGGAGAAATTTTCTTGCGGGAATAAGCAGAACATTGGGTTCTATTTTTCTTTATATTGTATTTTTCATCATCGTCAATGTGTTAATTCTCAAATACGTCTTGCCCATTTATATGCCACTGTTAAATAAAATTACGAATATCATGGACTCCATCGAAAAAATGCAGAAGACTCTTCCTCAGACATCAGGGACTTTGGATATACCGTTTTCCATAATACCGAAAAAATAAAATATTGGACAGATTGGAAGAAATGATAAAAGATACATGAAAAGGAAACACGAAATTTTCAGAAAAGTCGCATTTTTGTATACAAACACTGAAAGAAATTTTTCACAATGGATGTGGGAAAATCATGTAAAGGTAGTTGCTTCTTACGCAGAAGAATTGGCGGAAAGATTCGGGGGAAATATTGAATATTGTTATGTTGGGGGATTATTGCATGATATAGGAGATGTTTGGATGGATCGGTCAGATGAAGGATTTGAAGAAAAAAGTCAGGGAGAAGGCCGGAAAATAATGGAAGAAACCGGTTTTGACAAATCAGAAATCAAGTTAATCCTCGATCGGATTATAGCTCCGCATTCTTGTTATCCAGAAAATATGCCTACTACTTTAGAAGGAAAGATAGTAGCTACTGCCGATGCTATCGCTCATCTGAAAACAGACATATATGAAGAACTGAAAAGAAGAGGTTTACCCAAGTATGTTCAATCTGGAAAATTCAATGAATGGGTCAAGATAAAGTTGGATAGGGATTTTGAAAGAAAAATATTTTGGGAAGATATTCAGGAAAAAGTGAGGCAGGACTACGAAAAATTGAAAAGTAATTTTATCTGATACCCATAAAAATCCCGGCGGTTGCCGGGATTTTTATATGAAATTCCATTTCCCCTATTTTTCTACTTGGAAATGATTGGTATGGACACAAAAGTTTGCCCCCGGTTCCAGGTAGTCACCCCATTCCGGATTTGCGTCAGGCACCAAAGTCCACCCATTGGGACAAGTGGTGTCTGTGCCCACGTTTTTCCAAAGGCTGTGAGCTCCTTCATTTTTGCCGGTTTCTTCATTTAATCCCAGAAACCACTGTTGGAAGTTACCACTTTCTCCCGCTTGCATTACAAGGTCTGTACCGGTGTGAGTGTCGGATTCGGGTGGGACGCCATGTTCTCCTTCGGTATAATAAGCCACCACTTGGGGGTTATTTTCAGCCTTATTTTCGTTTGTCGGAGCAGCCAGTGTAACTACGGGCATAAGTAGAGTCATACTCACTGCAGCCATTGAAGCAAAAATTTTTTTCATTATTCTTCACCTCCTTCCGAGAGTTTTCTTGCTAGTTTACCCATTTACTATTAAATAAGTACTAAATAAATGTAAGATTATCGAAAAATACACGTATTAATTATTCAAAAAAATCTTATATTTTATTGTTATAATAGGAAAAATATGACATTTAAAGATTTGGTATATACAGTGACCAAAAAAATCCCGAGAGGGAAAGTGGCGACTTATGGTCAGATAGCAAGGCTCACCGGAAGTCCGAAAGCTGCCCGGGCGGTAGGGATGTGTATGAAAACTAATCCAGACGCCCCCCGTACTCCCTGTCACAGAGTGGTAGCCTCAGATGGAAGTCTCACGGGATATTCCGGGGGTAATGGTATTAGCACAAAAAAAGAAATGCTTCTTGCCGAAGGGGTGAAATTTGATAAAGAAAAAGTAAACCTCTCCCTATCCAAATGGAAAGTTTAGTTTCAATATAGGTAGCGATTATATAACTTATTATTTTTCCTTGTCCTATACCCCGTCTTACGCTGATTTGTAACCCGGAGGGTCGATAAATCAACTTTAAAGGTGTATTCGAACTTTTCCTATGATCATTCAGTAATATAAATGTTTTATCATTACATTTTTTTCGTCGATCGACGAAAACAATGTAAAATCAACCCTGACTGCACTTACTTTTCATATTATTTATCTCCCTCTTACATTAATTTCATATTCATTTCTTAAAGTATCTCCATGAAGGTATTTTTGTTTATAATAATTATTGTGATTTTTGCTGCTGTTGCCGGATCACGTTATCGAAATAGCGGGACTATTAATACTTCTTTAATTTCACCTTCAATTACTCCGTCAATTAGCATTATAGATGAAGACATTCCTTTATATGAAGTAATTGCTGAAAATCTGAATACTCCCTGGAGCATAGCTTTTTTACCTGACGAGAAGATGTTGGTTACGGAACGGCCAGGCAGAGTGAGGTTTATTGAGAACGGAAAACTGGATCAGAATCCGATTGCTGTCATTTCCGAAGTGAAGGAAATAGGTGAAGGTGGACTGATGGGTATAGCTCTTCATCCTGATTTTTTGATAAATAATCATGTCTATTTCTATTACACTTATGAAGGGCAGGATGGGACGCTCAATCGGGTAGTAAGGATGACTTATAAAAATAAAACCTTAACAGATTCTGTAACAATCATAGACTCAATTCCCGGAGCTTCAAATCATAATGGAGGGCGTATTAAGTTTGGGCCAGATAAATTTATGTATATAGCGACAGGTGATGCTGAAAATCCATCCCAAGCTCAAGATAAAAATTCCCTGGCCGGAAAAATTCTCAGAGTAACAGACAAAGGTAGCCCGATTTCAGGAAATCCTTTTGGTAATAGAATTTACTCATTCGGGCATAGGAACGTGCAGGGTTTAGCCTGGGATGAAGAAGGAAATCTTTGGGTTACAGAACATGGAAGGAGTGGAATTTCTTCAGGATTAGATGAAATTAATTTAATAGAATCAGGGAAAAATTACGGTTGGCCGGTTATCCAGGGTGATCAAACAAGGGATGGGATGGAAAGGGCGATACAAAATTCAGGAAGTACTACTTGGGCGCCGGCGGGAGCTGTATATGTAGGGAAATCTATCTTTTTCGGTGGGCTTCGTGGTGAAGCTCTATATGAAGCGGTTGTAGAAAATCGTCGGGTTTACGAAGTGAAAGAGCATTTCAAAGGACAGTTCGGAAGAATAAGGGAAGTGATATTAGGTCCGGATGGATTTTTGTATATTTCTACAAGTAACAAAGACGGCAGGGGAGACGTCCGGGGGGGTGACGATAAAATTATTAAAGTGAATCCGAATAAACTATAAATCCCTATGAAAAAATATTTTCTTATCACGGTTGCTATAGCATTATTATCGGCATTTATAGTGTCTATTTCAGCGGATGGAGCCAAAGATTATCAGATCAAAAAAATTAATGAAGAGACATTACAAAACGGTCCGTATCCCTGGAGTACAGGAACAAAAACCCTGAAAGATAGATTAAGTGACATCGGACTTCCCGCGTTATCTTCTGAAGGGAATGTTTTGCATACACACCAGCACTTGGATTTAATCATAAGCGGAAAAAATGAAAAGGTGCCAGAGGAAATTGGTGTGGGTGAAAACGACTCTTTCATATCTGCCATACATACTCATGATGACAGCGGGATAATCCATATAGAATCAAATGATAAAAGGAATTATACACTGGGACAGTTTTTTGATATTTGGGGGGTGAGGTTTAATGATGATTGCATAGGGGGATATTGTACAAAAGGAGATAAAAAATTATCAGTTTATGTAAACGGAAAACCAGTAAAAGATAATTTTCAACAAATTATCCTGGAGTCCCGTCAAGAGATAGTGATTGTTTATGGATCAAAAGAAGAAACTCCGGAAAATGTGTCCTCTTCTTACTCTTTTCCGCCCGGGTTTTAACTTATCTCTTATTCATAACGGAGAGCCTCTATTGGTTCTAGGTTGGCGGCTTTGTGGGCAGGATACCACCCAAAGAGTATTCCTATTCCTCCGGAAACGGCAAAAGCCAAAAGGATAGAAGACCCGGAGATGACAAAAGGAAAACCGGTTATACGCGAGATGATATAAGATGTAATTATTCCGAATAATGCTCCGATAATACCTCCGGTAAAAGTCAATATGACTGATTCAGTCAGAAATTGAGTGGTGATAATTTTTTTCTTAGCCCCTAATGCTTTTCTCAGGCCAATTTCTCTGGTCCTCTCGGTGACTGTAATGAGCATGATATTCATAATTCCGATCCCTCCGACCAAAAGTGAAATAGCGGCAATACCGGCAAGAAGTGAAGTAAATGTTCCGGTGGTAGCTGATGCCGTATTTATAATGTCCTGCTGGGAAACTATAGAAAAATCCGCTTCGGAAGGATCGGATAGTTTATGCCGTGACAAAAGGAAATAACCCACTTCGTTTTGTGCATCTGTCATGATATCAGAACTTTTAGCTTCCAAAGCGATAGAAGATAAATAATTTGCCCCGAAGAGCTGTTTTTGAGCAGTGGATAGGGGAACAAAAATGATATCATCCTGGTTTAGGAATCCTGTACCTCCTTTGGAAGTGGTAACCCCGACTATGGTAAAAGTTTGTTTATTTATCCTTATGGATTGGCCAAGGGGATTTGCTCCATCGCCAAACAAATCGGAGACCACCTGTGGTCCAACCACTGCATTTTTCGTGACAGCATCCATATCCTTTTGAGAGATGAAGTTTCCGGACGCAATACTGACTTTATGAACTTCAGCATATGCAGGAACTGCACCTACTACTTGAGTATTGGTATTGCTTCCTCCCGTTATCACTTGTGTTCGTCGGGACAGTTCCGGTGAAATATTTTTTATGGTCGTAATTTCGGGAGAAGATGAAATTGCATCGGCATCATCCAAGGTCAGATTTGTCCTTCCGCCGGCCGCTCCTCTCACTCCTCCCTGGTTTATAGCTCCGGGAGATATGGTAAGCAGGTTGGAACCCAGAGCTTGAATTTGATTTTGTACTGTTTGTTGGGTTGCCTGTCCCAGTGAAACAAGGGCAATCACGCTCCCGATTCCGATTACAATGCCAAGTATAGCCAGTCCTGTTCTGGTTTTATTTAGAGTTAAAGTACCCAGACCCTCCAAAAATATTTCAGAAAATTCCATAATTTTATGTTTTAAATTTTATTCTTCGTTGTTTATGATTTATATAGTCTTCATGTATTTTTCCGTCCTTTATCTTTATAATCCTCGTAGAATGCCGGGCAATATCTGGTTCATGAGTGATCATGACTATAGTATGCCCCTCATCATTTAGATTTTGGAATATGGTCATTATTTCTTCAGCTTGTACTGATGCGATATTTCCTGTCGGTTCATCAGCCAATAGTATAGATGGATTCATGACAAGTGCCCTGGCTATAGCCACCCTTTGCTGCTGCCCTCCGGACAGTTGGTTGGAAGTGTATTCATTTCTATTTTCTAAACCCACCATTGCCAGATATTTTTTGGCCTTGTCCTCCCGTTCTTCTTTGGGTATACCGGCATATATCATGGGTAATATGACATTTCTTATTGCAGTAGTACGGGGAAGAAGATTGTATGCTTGAAAAATAAATCCTATTTTCCTATTTCTTATATCAGCCAACTCATCGTCAGTCAGTTTCTCCACTTTTTCTCCATCCAATACATATTCTCCATTTGTAGGTTGGTCCAGAGCTCCCAAGATATGCATAAGAGTAGATTTTCCCGAACCTGATGGACCCATGATTGCGACAAATTCCCCCCTGTTTATTTCAAAGGTAATATCCGACAAAGCCACCGTTTCCAGAAGATCAGTTTTGTATATTTTGGAAAGATGATTGGTCTGGATGATGGGTTTAGTAGACATGTAGTTAACGGCTCATTCTAAATACGGCTCCACTGCCTCCTCCGAATCCTCCTCTACCCAGACCGCTGAAAGGAGAATTTCCCTGTTGTCCTTGTTCCCTTACTCCTTCAACGCTTGAGGAAAAGTTAGTCACTACGATATCGCCTTCATTTATACCAGAAATGATTTCCGTTTGAGTATCGTTAGTCTCCCCAGTCTCGACATTAAGCGATGTTATTTGGCCTTTTTTCATTACTCTGACTATTGATTGTCCATTTGATGTTTGGACGGCAGCGGAGGGAACCAATATAACATTATCCTTGGTACTTGTGATAATTTTGGCTGTGACTGCCATATTCGGATATATATTTTTTATTTCAGAATCAAATTCTATGGTAGCAGGATAAGTCGTCACTCCGGAACTTACTGTCCCGTTGGTGTTTATCATAAGCACTTTTCCGACAAATGTCTTTCCGGTAAAAGCGTCCATGTTGAGGGATACTTTTTGGCCGGGAGAGACTTTGGCGGCATCAATTTCTGAAAGACTGACGATAGCCTGAATGTGGCCTTGTTGTTGTGTGATGGTACCAACTTGTTGGGGTGTCCCGTTATTTGAGTTACTGGAAGAACTTTGGGAAACAATGGTAGCCCCCGGAGCAATATTTAAATTAGTGATGATTCCCGGTGCGGGCGCCAGAATCTCTTGGGATATTTGTTGATATGCATACCAAGCACTGGTCATGGAAGCTTGTGCCTGGGTAATGTTGCCTGACTGGTTTTTATAATCAGCCTCTGCTTGGAGCCAATCAGCATATTCCTGTATGTATACGGGGTCGTTTGTAGCCAAATCCCGAAAATCTGCATCAGTCATAAATTTTTGGTTAGCCTTAAAGGCTGCAGATTGAAGAGAGTTCATCTTAGCTTGTGCTGATGCCAATTGATTTTTGGATGATAAATAACTGGACCATGCGGCTGCCTGTTTTTGGGTAGAATCCTGATCCAGCGTCATATCCGCAATTTTTT
>Ga0075800_1009_pt1 | contig 16962 bp, 16 predicted proteins | sample RifGroC2_FD_68451 | JGI IMG/M metagenome (GOLD analysis project Ga0075800, IMG submission 68451) | Microgenomates (Gottesmanbacteria) bacterium GW2011_GWC2_39_8
GAGTGGAAAGAAGTCCCGCTGGAACTTTTTATTGTAGAAATTTTTAAAGGAGGATTTCCCGGATAGATGACGGTTTTAGAATCCAAAGGGAGGGAGATGTCTATAATTTTAGTAAAAATAAACATATAAATATCAATTTTCAATTATCAATTTACAATTAATTTTCAATTATTCAATTTTGAAAATTGTTAATTTAATGAAAATTGAAAATTGTAAATTGAAAATTTATTTTATACTGTGTTTCCCGAACTGGTTTCTGAGAGCTGATAATATTTTACCCATATAAGACGGATTTTCTTTTGATTTTACCCTAAATTCAAATGACTTTTCGATTACCGGAGTTTTCAGTTTCATTTCCCGGGCCGTTTTCACCGTCCACTCTCCTTCACCGGTGTAACTCACCGACCCAGAAACTTCATTTAAATCCTGTCCATAAATCTCAAACGCATTCTCAAGCCATGCTACCAGACGGGATTCTATTACGCTGCCGTTATTATACACCCGGGCAACTTCTGATAAATCGAGATTATAATCAGATTTTTTCATGATCCCAAATCCCTCGGCAATTGCCTGCATCATCCCGTATTCTATCCCGTTATGCACCATCTTCACAAAATGTCCGGCGCCGTATCCCGGGAAATGCGCCAGACCACCGGGTACGGAAATACTTTTAAGGAGTGGCTTAAGTGAATTATAAGTTTCTTTTGTCCCTCCTACCATGAGACTCATACCGTTTCTCGCTCCTCCGGGACCGCCTGATGCGCCAACATCAATAAATTCTATCCCCAACTTCTCTAACTTCTTACCGCGTCTTATACTGTCTCTGAAATACGAATTTCCGGCATCAACAATTATGTCTCCTTTTTCCATTACGCTTATAAGCTCATCAATTGCCGCGTCTACCGCTTCTCCGGCTGTCAGCATAATCCATAATATTCTGGGTTTATGTAAATATTTAACTAATTCTTTAAGTAAATATGCAGGTTTGAGACCCGCTTTTACCAATTCCTCAGTCTTCTCCTTCGTACGGTTATATCCGTATACTTTCCAGCCTTTACCCAGTAAATTTCTTGCCAGATTTGCCCCCATTTTCCCAAGTCCCACAATCCCTATTTCTTTTTCTAAATCACTATGTACGTCAAGAGAAAAACCGGTATCGAGTTTAGCATCTTTCGGATAAAAAAACAGTTTGGGCGCTCCCTCACGCCACGCGCTAAGTATCGGTTCGACAAACTTCCACTGGGAAAGTATCTCGTCTGTCGATACAAATAAAGTCTGGTCGCCGGTGATGATGTCAGAAAGAAGCTGTTCGTATTCTTCGATAAACTCTGTTTTTTTGTACGCTTTCTGATAATCAAACTCAAAGTTCTGGGGAGAAAGGATATATGCGTGTCCCGGCTTTTTGACTAAAAATCGGGTAGTAATTTTCTCTTCGGGTGTAAGGGTATATATAAGTACGTTTTGGAAATGTTCACCGGGAGGGCATAGACACGGACTTTTATGACGGAAAGTCACTGTAATCTCGGTTTTAGCTGTATTTAAAGCCTTTCCGCTTTCCAGATATATGGGTACTCCATAAAAATCATCTTTGTCCACATATGCTTTTACTTTAAAATATGTTTCCGTTTCTGAATCATCTCTCACTCCTTTTTCCGATTTATAACCCATATACTGTCCCCGTACTGTATGACTTGTAACTTCTTCTGAAGTAAATACCCTAAGTTTAGACAATACCGCACTTCTTTGTTTCCTGATATTTTCGGCGGAAAATTGCCCGGGATTATCCATGGTAAAAAGTGACAGAAGCTGCAAAAGATGGTTTTGGCCCACATCCCGAAGCGCTCCCACTTTATCATAAAATTCGCCTCTTCGTCCCACTCCCCCTTTTTCCAGAAGTTTAATTTCTATTTTTTCTATGTTTTTATTATTCCATGAAGGGGTAAGAAATGAATTGCTGAATCTGAATGCCAGAATGTTTCGGACCGTCTCTTTGGCCAGATAATGGTCCACCCGGTAAATCTGCTCTTCACGGAAAAGGCTCCCCAGAAGTGAATCAAGATCCATGGCACTTGTGAGATCCGTCCCGAAAGGCTTCTCGAGAATCACTCTCGTCCAACCCTCCTCGGGACTGCAAGGGATAGTCAAACCCGATATTTTCAGTTCATCTAATATCGTCCGGTAATAAAGAGGTGGCACCCCCAGATAAAATAATTTATTGGAACACACCCTCCACTGTCCGTCCACCCGTCCTAATATATTAGCCAAATTCTTGTATGCTTCCCTTTCGGTAAAATCCCCCCGGACATAGTGGAAAAAGGAAAGGAAATTATCATATTCTTTCGGCCTTTTATACTTTCCGTCTTTCATTATATCTTTCAGGAAACCCCTGAGCCCCGCATCATCCAATTCCCTCCTGGAAAACCCGAACACCTGGATTTTCTTCGGAAGTAAGCCCTTAAGAAATAAACTGTACAGGGATTTGAGTATTTTTTTGTGCACCAGGTCCCCGGTGATCCCGAAGATGATAAATATCGTAGGCAGTTCAAATTTCCAAGGAACTTTTTTATCCATAGCGTTGATGAAATATTTTAGCGCGATTTAAAGAGCATATCCATAGGGAAAGAACCTGTTGAAATTAGAGTGAATCGTGATAAAAAGGGTTTCTCCAAAGGATTTCTATATTCCGTGCCTGATCCCGGGGATGAAAGTATCAAACCATATCAATTATTCGTTCTTCTAATTCGTTCTTCATTTGTTTAGTGTTTTTATAAACTATCCCCTCGATCCCTACTTCTCTTGCCGTAATAATATTTTTCTCCAGGTCATCTACAAAAACACATTCCTCCGGACGGACATTTGCTTTTTTGAAAAAATTGAGGAAAGCAGCCTTATCTGGTTTCACAAATCCCCCTTCATATGATTTGAAAACTTTGTGGAATTTGGAATAAATATTTCTAGTTTTATTGTAATTATCATGTATGTCGAGAGTATCGGTAAGCAGATACACCTTATACTTTCGATTTAATTTCTCGATAAAATCCATTAACTCCCAATCCACTCCCCTTGCCTTCACTTTATAATTTTCCAGCCAATCAGAGAGTAACTCTTCAGTCCTACGGGGAAAATTTAACTCTTTTCTCAATCTTTCAATAAAATCTTTCGTTGTTTCTTTTCCTGACATCAATCCCTGTTTATTTTTACTCCAAATTTTCTTCACTTCATCAGCATCCAGTGAAAATAAATCGGCAATTATCATCTCTACCACATTTACCGGATGTTTCAAAACTACCCCCCAAATCAAAAAACTATATTTTTGATCATAGAATTACTTGAGCAAAATCACTCCGATCGCGCTAAAAACAGCGGCAATGATTTTCTTCACTAATCTGTCGTTTTCCTTCAGGAAAACGATGGCCAGAAGAACAGTCACGACTGTCGAGACCTGGCTTATGGCAGATATCTGCGATGAATTATAACCGGTTTGAAGGGCCAAAAAGAAGGTGATTGATGCCAATACGTGAGTGACGATCAAAACAAGAAAAACAAAAATATTTTTCTTCGATAAAAAGACAGACGCTTTTTTATACCAGGACGGATATGATAAAGCTATGATAATGGCCGGTATCAGATAAGCTATCGTCATAAAAGGAAAAACATTTAAAGATTTGAGAAGTATCCTGTCATTTGTTACTTCGAAACCAAAAAGAACAGCTGCAATAAGTGCAAATAATTCTCCCCGGCTAAACCTGATTTTGAAACCGTGGTTTATGCTGGCTATCGTAATTGCAAATATGATGAGTACAAGACCTGTCAACTGAAAAGGTTCCAGTCCTTCTTTTAAGATAAGTGTTGAAGACAGTAGTGTAAAGATCGGTTTACAGGCAAATACGATGGTAAAAATAGATGCCTCGACTCTTTTCAAAGCTGCAAAAACAAACAGGTTCCCCAAACCGTAAAGCAATGCAAGAATTATCAGGTTCGGCAAATATGGTGATAAATCAGGCAGCGTCATGTCAAAAAAAAGAAATCCAACGAGAGCTATCAAAAGACCGTTAGCAAACTGGAAAAGTATCGCAAAAGCTCTCTCATCACTTTCTGACCCCCGAAGAAGTATGCGCTGAAGTAGAGGTGCTATGGAAACGAAAAATACGCAAAGTAGAGTCAGCGTCAGCCAATTCATATAAAGTTGATTATATCAGAAGAAATTGAGAAGCGCGATCCCGCCGATACAGAAAATGGCGCCGATAATTTTCTTGGAAATATCACGTTTTTCTTTCAGTAAAACTATCCCTATAAATACCGCCGTCAAAATATCAAACGCATCATTGTTTGTATTTACCACCGAAATATTTCCTCTTTGGATGGCAAACAGATAGATCAGTGAGGCTGCTGTCATAAATATACGTGAAAGGAGAATTGCCTTGGTGTGTTTGGCAAAAATGACTTTCCCGTCACTGACTGCCTTTGGCATCCAGACTACGACTAAAACCGCCAGGAGGTTAAAAAGAAACAAAAAGGAAATAGGAGAAAAATAAAAAAGTGTCTTTTTATAGAAAAATACAATCAGACCGTATAATATTCCTCCCAAAAGCGCGAAAAAACTGCCTTCCTTCAATTTAATTTTTTTCCCTTCATAGAAAATGACGATCACTCCCAGCATCACGAGCAAAACACCAGCCGCTTTAAATATATTTATGGATTCCGAAAGAAAAATTACACCGGATAGAAACGTGATCACCAGGCTGATTTTGGAAATAGTATTTACATTGGAGATATCCTCAGTTTTATACGCTTTCAAAAGCGCCAGATTGGCAACCATCACAACCACGACCACCAAACCCATATAAAGATATGCCAGCGGTTCATAAGGGAGCACCGGATTTAGGAGAAAAAATACTGCAAAAATGAGGAAATTGAGAAACCACTGCAGAAGTCCGTATGCATACACCGAATATTTCTTCTCGGTGATATTTTTCCACATCGACTCATTGGCCCCGTAAAATATCCCGGAAATTATTGCCAAAAAATATGCTAAAACCACCTATTCATCATAGCAAATTACCACATGATTATAAATCCTAAATTCGAAATCCTAAATACTAAACAAATACAAAATCCAAACCACCAAATTCAAAACAGTTTGAAATTTAGAATTTTGGTCATTGGAATTTGTTTAGTATTTCGTATTTAGTAATTAGAGTTTAATTAACGTTATGCTTCCATTCTCTCAAAAAACTCATCAAACTTATCATAGGAAAGCAGAGGATGTGTTTCTATATGACATGTAGAAAGAAAATCCGTACTAATCAGCTGAAAAAGTTCATCAGGCGTATCGACATCCACAACCATGTATCCCCCCTGGCTGTCTGTAAACGCTCCGCCGGCTATCACTTTACCGGATTGAATCATATTCTGGATCTGGAGTCCTACATCATAACCGTCTTTCCCTTCCTCTTCTACCGAGTCTACTTTGACAAATATCTGCATCTTTTCTCCTTTCAAGGTAACTATCATCTCATCATGCAATAAGTAATCTGCCCAAATGGGGTAAGAAAATGAAGAGAGGATTTATTTTTAAGCTTCAAAATCCAAAGAAGCAAAGATACAAAGAACAAGTTATTAAAATTATTATTTACTATTAACCAAAGAGGACTTATGATTAAATTAATTCTTTTGTTTTTATCTATTTTTAAATTTTAATTTTTAATTTTTAATTTCTCATCATGCTTTGTCCTCTCTGTAACCAAATTTTAATAGCAATTACCGTCCATACAGAACAGCATGGAAGTTTTAAAGTCGACCATTGCGGGCGCTGCGGCGGCAACTGGTTTGACAGGTATGAAATCAACCGTCTTGCCTACCAGGAGGTCATCAGGCTGGGAAGTATCACCAACTCATTTAATAATGAAGAAATTTATCCCAAGGAAGAATTTCTTTGTCCTATAGACCATCTGCCGCTTATCAAATTTACCGGCAGTAGCGTCCCCTACAACATCACCATCCGCCGTTGCCTCAAATGCGCCGGAGTTTTTGTGTCGCAAAAAGATTTACTGAAATTTAAAGACCAGCAAAGACAGAAAATTAATCTTTTGAAACATCTGAATCTGCCTTTCCCTACAGTGGCTGCCGTATTTATCCCCATCTTTTTCGCCGGAGTCCTCCTGTTTTCCACATTTTTAACTGTATCAAAAGTCAAAGAGTCACAGGATAACCAAGCCAAAGCACGGGAAATGATCACCTCTGTCCAAACTGTCCCCGTCAATTCTCAAACCACAGGAATTATATTCATCACATCCGATCCCGTTACCGCCTCAATTACATACTGGTCCAACCCTTTAAATAAAAAAACCATAATAGTATCCGAAACTCCCAAAACTGTCCACTCCGCCATATTGAAAAACCTTGGTGAAGAAACCGACTATAAATACCAGATTACACTCGGACTAACCAATAATTCCCAAACCACCTCCTCAGAATACTCATTTAAGACGCAGTAATAAAAAGGGTTAAGTCATTCCGGGCACCAGATCACCCATACCAATCCTTCGCTCGAGCGCATCTCTGTCACCATTACTAAACTAGAAGTCATCTTAATACTGTCATTGCGAGCGTAGCGAAGCAATCCCTGCCTGCCGGCAGGCAGACCCTTCATGGTTAAAGAATAAGTTTTGAGATAGGCTCTAATTTCCCTAATATTTGCATTTCATATCCCTAAGTACTATATTTACGTCACTTATATCTCACCGTTTTTCCCTCTCCATAGAGGGAGGACCAGGGTGAGGTTACAATCTTCCTCTCCTTGCTCTACTGGGGAGGATACAAGCTGCTCTGGGAAAAATGCAGCGAAAAGTTCAAGAAGAGAACAGTGATCGTGATGGTCTGGCTCGCTGGACTACTCCTCGCCGTCGTCTATGTAATATTGGCACCGTGGGGACTGATAGTAATATCGCTTGTAATCGCGTACAAGCTGATAAATCCTATCAGTCGTTTGGAGTGGATTCCAACGGTCTTCCTAGGGTTGGCTTTTACTTTCGTTTTAACGATAGCAGACCTAGTACCAGATCTTCGCTTGGGTCTGGTACTTTGTGTCCTAATCGCCGCCAATGATATTCTCCACAAACGCGATCTGGACGACATGTGGAGTTTGGAAACGTTGAAAATCGTAGCGCCAAGCATTATCCTCATATTGCTCAATAACATCCTAGCCGTTCCCTTTCTCGCGTACTGGGCAGCCACATATTTCGTGGCACTCATGGCTTGGCAAAACCGGCTATGGCGTTACCGAGCGCGCGGCGCGGCTTGGACCGAATAACAACTGAATAGAAACCCTGAGCTAGGGAGGCGCGTCGCGCAAAGCGACACAAACCACGCGACGCGCCCTCCCTTTTCTTTATAATCCAAATCTTTTGACTACTATTCCACTTGCTGTTATTTAATTTTTAAATTTATTCAATTTATTTTTCTCCCAATAGTGCGATACCCCTTTTATGCTTCAAAAGAACCTCCGCGGATATTATAAGAAAATATTTCCTAAGATAAAGATATACAGCAGTATTAAAGTTGGAAGAATGAAAACCGACAAAATCATGCGGCCGCTTGAGTTTGTCGGAGAAGTTGCGGTTGATAACTGTTTTTTAGTGATTTAGTCGATAAATTTAACCCTATGGAGAAAGGATGAGCCATAAAGAGAAATCATTGACCAGTGTTTGGAAGTCCCATACCCTTTGTTAAGTCCCCACTTATACTTTTTCCCGTTTTCCCTATCTAACTTCCTCATTAGTTTATCCCGATAAACTTTGGCCACTATTGAAGCTGCGGCAATGGAAATACTTTTCTGATCGCCCTTAATAATAGCCTCCTGACGGTCTAAACCAAAACCCGAAAGTCTGGGAATTTTGTGAGGACCATCGACTAATATGGTTGTTGAATTAGGAATTATGAATAATGAATCATGCACTTTATCTTCCATAATTCTTAATTCACACTTCATAATTCTATTTACAGCACGCTTCATCGCCCTCTCCGTCGCGCTCACAATTCCCAACTCGTTAATCTCCGCCACCGACGCCTCCCCTATCCCTATATGAAAATATTTAATTATCTCTTTTGCCAGTCTCTCCCTCTCCCTGGCTTTTAATCTCTTCGAATCATCTATTCCTAGTTTTAAAATCTCTTTGCATCTTTGAGCTTTGCTTCTTTGAAGCTTCTCTTTTCTCTTACTGTCATCAACCTTTTTTCCCATGATTCCTGATTCTTGATTCATAATTCTAAATAAACATGCTCCTGCTACCACGGGTCCAGCCAGCGCTCCTCTCCCCACCTCATCCACTCCTATTACAAATAAATTTTGGTCCCAATATTTTTGTTCAAACGAAAAGTCAGGAAGCATATTTTAATAGCTAATTGCTGATTGTTAATTGCCGGTAGTTAATTGTTAACAGGATAACTATTTTGAAAAAATATTTAAAGTGGAAAAAGAATTTTAGCTTGTACAAAGTATGTAACGATCGTTACATAAAATGTACAAACTAATTAATTAGCAAGGTAATTTTACAAAATTTTGGCCGATCGGCCAAAATAATGTAAACTTGTGAAGTGAAATTATATTCACTCAATTGAAGGGACGAAAATATTTTGACATTTAGAATTTGATCAGTATCCGTGGAAATCCGTATTTAATCCGTGTTTATCTGTTCTTCTTTAGATCTTGAGGCTTTTTAGGTATTTGCGGAATTCACCGTTAATATCAGAGTGGCGGAGGGAAAATTCGACTACGGTTTTGAGATATTCCAATTTGTTGCCGGTATCGTAATATTTGGCGTTTTTGATCTCGCAGGCATAGACGGGCATAACTTTGATAAGTTCGTCTATGGCATCCGGAAGCCATAACTCCCCGCTTCTGCCCGGTTTTAAATTTCTGATGATATTAAAAATCTCAGGAGGCAATATGTATGCACCGTGGGTAGCCAGATTTGAAGGCGCCTCCCGCGGATCCGGTTTTTCTACGATTTTATTTATTTTGTATACGTTTCTTTTTACTTTCGTGACGTCGGCAATCCCGTATCTTTTCATGTCTTCCTTGTTTTCTATTCTGACTGCTGATATCACGGGTACCTGAAATTCTTCATACACTTCTATCATTTGCCTGACTCTAGGAGGATCGGAATAGATAAATTCGTCGCCCCACGCCACCACAAAAGGTTCATTTCCTATGACCTGTTCTGCACAAAGAACGGGAGTCGCGTTTCCATATGGACCTTTTTGCCGGACATAGATAAAATTAGCCATATCAGCTATTCTTCTGACTTCTTTGAGTTCTTTTGATTTACCGGCTTCTTCAAGCCTTTTTTCCAGTTCAAAAGGATAATCGAAATGGTCTTCGATCGATCTCTTGTGCCATCCGGTAATCATTACAATATCCGTAATTCCGGAGGCCACCAACTCTTCCACTACGTATTGAATAACCGGTTTATCGACAATCGGAAGCATCTCTTTGGGCATAGCCTTGGTCTGAGGAAGGAAGCGGGTACCAAATCCCGCGGCAGGAATGACGGCTTTTCTGATTTTTGATGAAAATTTATTGGCCACGGAAAAGATCATAACATATCATATTTTTAAAAGTCAATTAAATTTAAGATAGGATACTGAAAAAAAGCTGAGAAATTATTTCTTTATTTTTTAAGCAAATTTTGTGCGTTCTCCAGTTCTTTTTCGGCCAAATCCCAATTTGGGGAAAGTTTCAAAGCATGTTTATAAGAATCAATCGCCTCCCCGATTTTACCCTGTTGCTTCAATACTTCACCCATATGAAGATAAACCCCGCGTGTATCAGGAACCAGATCTTTTTCCATTTGAAAATATTTTAATGCCGCATCCGGATGTCCCAAATCCAAGTAAACTAATCCAATTAGATCAATATCATTGGGATCTGTAGACGTAATTTGACTTAATTTTTCCGCAACGGGCAGATTTTCCTCCTGGTATTTCTTATCCAAATTTACTCCTGCGTAATAATTTAGAAGTAAAAGTTGCCGGACGTTTCTGATGTCTTCCGGGGATATTTTCAATGCTTCCTCAGCTGCTTTTTTGGACAGGAAATAATATTGGTCTGCCAGCTCCTTATCTTTATCTTTGTTGTTCAACATCTCACTTAAATGGTATCTGGATACATCCCGTCTGTATATATCAAAATAAGGATTTAGAACAACAGATTTGTTCAGGTCTTCTATGCGACCGGTGGAAGCATAATAATCGGCAATTACGAGATGATAAATCAGGTATAAAAGTATGGGAGTCGAAAACAGGAAAAGCATGGAAAGTTTTCTTAAGCCTCTTCCTATTTTTAATGGTTCCCCGAATATAACAAGTCCTGCCATCACCCAGAACATCAGCATTACTTCCGCTGTTTGATAATAGAAAAGACCGTGGAGAGAGATGATAATAAGTGACCAGAATATTGCCTGATTCAACTTATTTTGCACTCCTTCCTGATAAGCGGTATTTAGAATATTTTTCAGAAAAATCAGGTAAATAATAAGTCCGACTAACCCGACACCGGCAAAAAGTTGAAGATAATAATTCCGCGCCTGACCCGGCCCGACCGCGCTTTCTTCCGGGCTTCTGTTATATACAACCGGCCGATATTTGAAAAAAGTAAAATAAGTGGTTTCCGGACCGCTGCCGAAAAGCTGTCTGACCGGTTCCCGGTTTATGGACGCATTCCAAACCCCTTCCCACTCTGCCAAACGAAGGTTTAAGCTGCTGCTAGTAAAACTTTGGACAGTCGAAGGAAAAGACCGGAACATTACTCCGGAAAAAATAAGGAGCAGCAAACCGAACAATATTGAAGCCACAATTTGAGCGGGTCTGACTCTCCTCAGATTAATTATAAGTTTTAAAGGGTTTGCCAGACAAAATAAGATTAGAATAATAAATAATAAAAGAAGGCTGCTCCGGCTAAATGTGAGAAGAAATGCCAGTAATATGAAAAAGAAACCGTCCCAATATAAAAGCCTCGTCCATTTATGCTTCTCTTCCCAAAAAAGATAAAATGCGATAGGCAGCACTGAAATCAGATAAAAAGCGAGCCTATTCGGTTGACCGACTGTGGAATAAATCCGGAAAATATAATCCCCTGTTTTGATAAAGTGATTTAAGTACTGATAAATACCAATTACGGAAACCGCAATAGCCGACAGAAATATGGATTGCAAAATAATTTTTTTCTCTTTTTGGAACTGTACAGCGACCAGAAAAACTAATATCAGAAAAAAAAGATAAACCAAACCTCCGGTAAAGTATCCGTAGAAACCAAGAAAAGACGTGAGAGGGGCAATGGAAAATATAGAAGAAAATGTATATGAAAGAAATAAAAACGCTAAAGGAAGGAGTATCTTTCTATCCGGCACTTCTATTTTTTGGTTTTTAAATAAATATATGGCACCGGAAAATAAAAATACGATCCCGAAGAAAAGAAATACCGCATACTTGGTAAACTCAAAGCCGAGCCGAAATAGCGGAAAGTAAGCAAGAGGAAGGAGGTTTAAGAGGAATAATAAGGTGGAAAGGAGGAGCATTCTTATCTTATTGCCCGAGCCTGTCGAGGGCTTATTCTTCAACATAGGTTATATTTTACCCCAAACTCCTTTTATTAGCTTTTCCTTCTTTATTCTGGACCATCCATGTATTTGTCTCTCTCTTATCCTTGCTAACTCTAAATCTTCATACTCTTCCAAATACACAAGTCTTCTTACAGGATGTTTTGCAGTATATTTTCCACCTAATCCTGAAAGATGTTGATCATATCTTAATTCCGGTTTCCAGGTCATTCCTACGTAATAACTTCCATCGACACATTCCAAAATATAAACAAACCATTTCCACTTGTTCATATGTACCCTTCGACTCCCCCGACTTACGTCGGGATCGCTCAGGGAATATTCCTTATTGCCTGAGCTTGTCGAAGGCTTATTATACCCTTCGACTCTCCCACAGCTGACGGGCTCAGGGAATATTTATTAATGCCCGAGCCTGTCGAGGGCCGGACATTATTTCTTCTCAAAATACAGTGTCACCGTGGACTCGACAGTCTGGATTCCCGGTTCTATCTCCGGCCCGCCTCCTCCGCGGCCATCAACTGTGGCTGACATTTTATTGTAAAGGATGGGCATCGGGGAATTGGGTGAAGATTCCACAATGTTTACAATTTTTCCAAGCCTGATTCCGAGCGTCCTGGCCAATTCCTCTGCCTGTTCTTTGGCATTTTCTATCGCTTTATCCCTGGCTTCTTTCCTGTATTTCTCAGGACTTCCCACCTCAAAGCGGGTTCCCTGTATCAGATTGGCTCCTGAATCAGCAGCCTTATTTACAACATCTGTAACTATCCGCATATTGATTACTTTTATGGTTAAAGAGGCATTGCCGTTGTATCCGCTGATCGTATTTTCGTTGTTGGCATATTTATAATTAGGATTTACTGAATAGTTTGAAGTTTTAATATCCTTTTTCTCTATCCCCAGCTCTTTCATAGATGAAACAATTTTATTATTTACATCATCTATCTCCTTTTTGGCCGCCTCCACAGTAGGTGCTTGTACCGTAATTCCCACATCGACATAGGCAGTATCCGGCACCGCCTCAGTCTTCCCTTCCCCGACTACTGCCAGTTCCGTGGATTTAGTTGTAGTAGTAATAGTCAGCGGATAGGAAATGTCAAAAATTTTAATCACAGCGAGCGATCCCACTATAATGCCAAAAACTGCCAAAACGGTAAATATTTTATCGAAAGAATTATTTTTTTCCATATATCTATATTTAACTATTTTACGGAAGAAAAAACAATAGCGTAGCGATACTATGTGCCGATGCCAATATACTAATGAATACGAATAATACTAATCCGGAATTCGTATAAATAGTATCAATTCGTATATTTGCATCGATATTCTATTCGTATCATTAGTATTATTCGTATATTCGCATCGAATATGGTAATAGTTTCATAATAATCCTGCGAGAAATCTGTAAGAAACCCCCTATTTCCCTCTTTTGCCATCTATAATCATCTGGCAAATGAAAAAAAATATAGAGAAACTTTATAATTCAGCCTTGAAATTCCTGACTCCGCTATCTCTTGCCGAGGCATACAAAGTGATTGTGGAGGAAGCCAAAACACTGGTGGGTGCCAAATACAGTTCAATATTTGTCATGGACAAGGGTCATGCAAAAAGAGCTTACACTACTGACTCTGCCCTTTATAAAGTGAGTCCCAGAAAAAACGGCCTGGTCTACAGAAGTTTCAGAGAAAAAAGTCTCATCGTAATGGAAAATAAGAAATTGGCCAAAACTCATCCCGCTTTTAAACATCTGGGAGGAGGCTGTGATGCGATTATAGCTCTTTCTTACGGTGAACTTACCTTGGCAGTGCTCTCAGTAATTTCGGAAAACTGCTTCACCGACGATGATCTGGAACAGCTCCAACTCTTCGGTCCGATGGCGACCCTTGCCATCAGAAAAACTCTTCTTTTTACCCGGCTGGAAGAATCCCTCAAATCCCGGGATTTATTTATTTCAACTGCCGCTCATGAGATCAAGACACCCCTTACCTCAATTTTTGCTTATACAGAGATGATTAAAAGGGAAGCCGGGCTAGGACAAACATTAAACAGAGAATATATAGATAGACTTTACCGCGAAGAAATTCGACTGGCCAAACTTACCAACGAGCTTCTGGCTATCGGCCAGATAAAAACGGGCAGGTTTAAATTTGAGATGGGAACATGCGACCTGACCAATGTACTAAAACAGGCAATGCTCGATATCAAAAATAATTATCCACGCCATAAGTTTAAATTTAATAATAAGCTTAAGGACAAAGCCGCTATTTTATACGGGGACGAAGGGAAGCTCATCCAGCTTTTTTTAAATCTCTTTGCCAACGCAGCCAAATACACTTCCCCGGAAAAACCGGTCAAAATAAATCTGTCCAGCTATCCCCGATCGTATAAAGTAGACGTCCTAGACTCTGGTGCAGGTATCAGCCGGGAAGATCTGCCGAATATATTCAGGAAATTTTACAAAGGCGAAAATGCACGGAAAGAAGGGGTGGGATTGGGACTATATCTGGTCAAATATATCGTCGATACACATAAGGGAAAGATAAATATCACATCAGGAATAAATAAAGGCACGAAAGTCACTGTAATTTTACCAAAAAAATGATATGCGAAAAGAAGAGAGATTACAGGCAGGAGGCGAGAGAAGATTAAGAATAGTACGCCGTGATCATCAGAGAGAAGTGGTCTTCCATAAAAGAGGAGAAGTACCTCTCACCGATTATGAATACCGGCGCCTCCGGAGACAGTTTAGAAATACAAAGTCTGTACATTTCCTGGAAGATCCTGCTCTCCACCCCAACCTCCTTTCAATTACGGATAAATTCCTCGACCATTTTTTTCAGAATACCCGGAACCCGCATCTTTTTATATTTGAGGGAGGAGCGGGAGTCGGGAAAACCTATTCTACGGGAAAAGTAGAAACATATTTTAAGGAAACCTACAGGAGAAAAGGAGGAAAAGATGATCTGAATCTCAAGGTGATCCGTTGGGACGATCTGGAAAAATACGTCGATGAAAATGTCGTTGCTTTAAATATCAACAGATTTTTTCACCTGCGCCCTCAGGATGAGATCAGCCGGATGATTACGACGATGATGAATATAAAAGAACAAAGAGCGGGAAAGAAATTTAAAAACAGAAATAAAGAATATTGGAAAATAGTAAGGGAATTATCTAAACAAAAACCTATCCCTCCTGAAGCACTCCATCCGGAAATACTCCTTTTGGCTACCCATGCACTTCTTGCTATGAAAATATCTGAAAATATAAAAGAAGGAAAACCCAATACTATCATCCTGGTAGACAAAATGGGGGTCACTGCTTCTCCTGCATCTCTGCACTTCAAAAGACATACCGATCCATTTAATGAACATAAAAACTACGGATCATTGTTGGTTCGTGCCATCAAATCACACCAACCTCCATTTGAAGAGAAAACTGAAACTTATGTGGCCCATGTGGGAGTAAACCATGATCCGAAAGTTGATGTCCTGGATATGTGGAGAGATCTTATCATGAAGGCCAAAAAGATAAAAAATGAAAGGGAAAAAATGAATTTTGCGAACCAAATAGCCAAAATTTTCAAACGACGCAGATTTAAATCACCCGAAGAATTGGCAGAGTTCCCAGGAGGCTCTTCATTTGAAGGTTTAAAACAAGCCCGTCTTGCTCAAGCCAAGTCTGTATTTGAAGTTTTAAAAAAGGAAATAATTACAGGCAGAGAAATTATCAATCTCCCCCGGGATTTTCGGGAAGTGATCTGGAGACTTATACCTCCGGAAATAGCCAGAAACCTGATAAATCAGGATCCTGTATTTTTACGCCTATTTACTAGAAGAAGAATGAAGCTTGCGGAAATAGAAAGGTCATCCTCCCGGGATTTGAGGGAAATAATCAGGGCAATAAGGGAAATTACACCGATTGCCTATAAATACTGGGGACTGAGAAAACCGCTCAAAGGAAAGGCTTTGGAGGAAGAAATCAGCCGCGAACTTTGGGCTTATACACTGATACTTTCATCAGCCAGAATTGCTGAAATCATAGGAAAAGGTTTTGCCGATGAAAGAGCCGTAATATTAAATAAACCATCAGACGAAGCAATTCCGGACCTAAGAAAACTTCGTAAAAACCTTCCCTCCATCCCGACTCCCCCATCCCGCCCCATGGTAAATCTGGTATATCTTTATAGTGATTGATTGATTCTGAAAATTGGCCGGAAATATGGTAAAATCACCTTATGAATAATCCTCCTCCAAATCTCCAGGGAATTTTATGGTTCTCTGACATACATGATCTGGATATTGAGAGAAAAAACTATATCATCCATCAAATATTATCCCTCGGAGTACTTTGGGGAGCTTAAATGGCTTTTCAGAACGTATCCGATAAAAGAAATCATAAGTGTTTTCGTGGAAAGACCCGCCAAAATATACACTTTTTCTTCTTATAATTTCTGCAAAAATATCCTCCTCGGACTTGAAGACATAAAACTCAAAGAAGAAAAATATGTCAAAACTCCGAAAATCTTTTGATTTCGATATTTTTCTGCCCAAACCCATCACGCGCCCTTTTTTTAAAAAAATTACGGACATATTCGGGACTGATATTTCGACAAGAGTCTCTACCGGTGACATATTGCTTATAGAACTCCCTCAAAAGATAGAAATCCATTTGTCTATGTCTGGTATAAAAATCTTTACAAATTTATTCCGAGCGCCGTAATCGGGTTCTTGGCGGGCTGGTTGATTGGCCTTATAGTAATCTCGCCACAAATGTTTAAGGGGCCTATCTAAGACGCCAAAAAGGAGGGCCTTGGTCTGATACTCGTCTGGGTAGCACTCTTCAGTGCAAACCGAGATAAAATTAGCAGGATCGCATAAATAACAAGGGAGTTATGGTATATTTTACCGATGGATTTGTGGCGGGTGCCACAAAAAAGTTTAGTTAGTGCGCCTACCTGCCGGTAGGCAGGGGTTGTATCGTTTTGAAAATTTGCTTTATAGATCACCACTAATGCGCCATCTACGGAAATGGTATTACGACCTGGGACACGATCGTGTCTGAAGTGGTAAATATTCACAGAATTGGTCTTCATTTATCCTCTGTGCTATACTTTATCCAATGAAAAAAGAAACACTCCCTTGGCTTACCCAGGCAAAAGAACATTATGAAGATGCTTTATATCTTTATAATGGCAGTCGTTATTCAATGGCTGTCTATTGCTGTCATCAAGCTCTTGAAAAGATCATCAAGGCAGCTATCGTAGAATTTGCTGGCATTACTCCACCTAAAATTCATAATCTCGATGCTTTAGCCAGACAATCTCAACAAGAATTCAGTGAAGAAT
>Ga0075800_1010_pt1 | contig 16434 bp, 12 predicted proteins | sample RifGroC2_FD_68451 | JGI IMG/M metagenome (GOLD analysis project Ga0075800, IMG submission 68451) | Microgenomates (Gottesmanbacteria) bacterium GW2011_GWC2_39_8
ATGTCGGGTCTGTCCTTAGGGGTAGTCATACGACTAGGCGTACTCCTATCACTTAGAATCAGCAACAGGGGTGTCCGTTCGAAACGGGGGCAAGCTCACCAGGTAGTGTCTTGTCTGGGTCTTTTGGCGAGATGATCCTACGCACCGGTAGGAAAAGCTCTCATAGTGAAAAACCAGGATCGAATGCCTTATGCTCAGCATCATCGACCGCATATTGGACAGGTATCATTATTACGATTTGTTATAATAATGGTCATGCACCTTTATTGCCCATTTTCTGAATACTTCACGTAAAGATTTTGCGTGATCTCTTGTTAATTTACCCTTATGAATCTGTTGAATAAAAATGTCTGTAACACCATTGTCAAAAACTCCTCCGGAAACATTGTCCTCACGGAAAACTAATAGAGGAACACCAAGCGAAAATAGAATGCCTGCTTCAAGTTGATTCCAAGCCGTTGGGAATGCAATAACGGATTTTTGCTGCATTTCATACGGTGTTCCTTTTTTCCATGTCCCTGTTCGCGTCTCAAATTGCGAAAAACCTAATATTAGCCCTCCTGAGCAGTGCTTGGCCAACATCAGTACTTCCCGTAAAGGGAATTCCATTGGATAGTCCGTTTGACCAAGCGATCTCCACTCCAGACCAGCATGTCCCAATTCTCCATATATTATCCGGCGAGCTTCATCTTGCTGTTTGTTAAGATGAGTCGGACAAGACCCAAAAATCGGAATTAGCATATGGATTTTCTCCAAGAATAAAGTTCATTATCTAATATTACCATTTACTTTCCCGTGTTTTTTTCTTTGGAAGTTTGTCGCGCCAACCAATTATTGCCTTCTTGTGATATTAAGTTCTCCACTCTTTCAACAAAAAGCGTATTTCGATCTTCAGCATTCTTATATTCATTCACACAGGCGTCGCGCCAATATTTTTCATGTATTAAAGCATCCCATGTAGCCCGATAGTTTAACCAATTTTCATGGTATTTGAAGATCGCAGAAATTCCTGTAACAATAGCAATAGTAGGTGCGAGTATTGAGACAATTATTCTACTATATTCGTAGCAAATCACGCTAGACGTAAGAATGGGAGTTATAGCAATCGAGATGACAAGGGAGTAAATTGAAAATATCCTGTGACACCATTGATTTGTAATAGCCCTGCTATCATAGTAATTTAATGCGCGCGAATAACGTCCCGTACAATACTCCGAAAATTCCTGATCTGTCATCACGTTCTCCCTTTTCGGTATCTGATTGCTAATTGTTCCATCGTTTGAACAATATTTTTTATGTCCCAAGGAAGCTTTGGCCAATCCTTTAACGGTGCAGGATGGTATTTTATACGACCGTCATTATATAGATATACGCCCATTATAGGCTTACCCATTTCTAATGTCTTATTTAACTCCCAATCAATCCACTTGCTAGTATAAGTACTAGGCCCGTACAGACATATAGTAATAGTTGAATACTTAATTTGTTCAGTTATACCTCTAGCTATATAATCTACGTTTCTACTATCAAAAGGTTCTTTAATAGAATAATCTGCAAATTCAAGATCTAATCGCTCGTTTTTCGCTTGTCCGCGGAATAGATTAACAAGGTTTAAGTCCTCCTGGACGAAACTTAAAAATGCACGGATAGCCATTTGCCCCCTCCTGACTTAATTAGTAATCCAATTTCGCAACCTAACTGCTTCATTTTTTTTATGATTTAACACTAACCACTCAGGATCATGCTCCGCAAAATTACCCCAGATGATCCGTTGATAAAGACCGAGGTATTCTTGTTCAGACCACGACTGCTCATATTCTTTCTCTGCAGATGGGAAAAGAACAACATTTATCTCTTTATTTATTCCATCCCCTAAGCCAAGTTCCCATGGGATCCACATGCTATCTTTTGTTTTAGGAGTCACAAACAGCACAAATTTCCCGCAACGATTTATAACTTCTCTTAATCGTGCAGCTGTTTGTGTAAAATCAGAGACCTCAAGTGCCGGGTCATTTTCGTCAATATAAACTCTACCACCATGGCCTTCGAGTATTTGTATAACTCCAGGAATTAGATCATGGTCTTTTGACGAGTGAGAAAGAAATATATTCTTCCCTATGATATGTTTCGATTTTTCAAGCAAAGAATATTTATCAATTTTTTCCCCAATCCCTCTTAATTCCTCATAGGTAATAAAATATCTCAATATTATCACCTCTTTTAATGCACTAACAAATTGATATTAACTGCATTATTCCGAGTTGGTGAAGGAGTTTACTTAGTTACAGTATATAAATCGTATCTAATCCCCGTTTCAATAACACTAGGGTCGCAAAATACATGCAGTGGGGGGCATGTATCGGAAATCAGTTCGACAAGGATTGGAGTGAGGGTTTTCGACGACCGCTCGTACTTCACGAGAGACCTGCAACAAAATAAGTAATACATCGTCGGATATGGAACTTTGCAGAACGAATAAAGGGAAAGTCGCTATCGCTGGTGACTCTGAAAGACCCTACGGACTTCCTTGCCACGTTCTCCACCTCGCCCGGCATTGCCCTCTGGCTGAAGGTCTAAGCGGCAGGATCCTTGAGGGATACTATCGACAGAATATTGGTGAAAGCTTAGCTGTTTGTTGAATCCCTTCTGTCAGTATTCGTTCTGTCACGATCACGAACAACTCGTTGGGCAGATGCGAATGACTCTGTATACATCGCGCAGTCGGGAACGTCAATGTTCGCTATTCACGATCCGGTCACAAAATGGGCACAATACTCTGGCGCTAACCGAATTGTTTTTCACTCAAGAAGACTTCAGGGATGCGACCTTCGGGGTGTTGGGTCCTTTAAGAGCGTCCCGGATATATCCCCAAAAGGGCGCTAGCTGATGCTGATACTGTTTTTATAGCGGTTTTTCACATATCCATGAAGAACCATGTTGATGGCATCCTCGGCACTCCGGCATTTTGAATAATCCTTCAGCAGACTCCGGGAGATGTCTGTGATGATTCTTGCCTCCCTCTGGTTTATCGACCGCTTATCCAGTAAATCCGGAATCATAATCGGCCGGAAATCATTTTTTTCCACGAACGCGCGAATTTCGCCGATCCTGTCAAGCATCCCGTTCCCCATGTTTATTTTTCTGAGATCTCTTTCAAGAAAATCCAGCTCCCTAAGCGATTTCCGGAAGGCATCCCTGTAATGCGCCTGGTCTATGAACACCTGCGTTCCGTTCAGGATGTCCTCCATCCTCGTAATGATCCTTTCCCCTTTTATCACCAGGACCCGGTGTCTCGAGGACTTGCGGCAGAGGTTGCTCAGATGCCGGCAAAGCAGGGAGGCCTGTTCCAAAAATTTTTCATAGTTTTTTGACTGCTCGAAATTATCGCGCCTCGCATTCGGCTTTATCCGATTTCTCACGACATGGATCTCGCCAATTTGCCAGGCAGAAAACCTTCGCTCGGTATATTTGTCGTCCAGGGCGTGCTCATCGCCGATAGCGATATTTCCTGACCGAATCCGGATTCCACGGATATTCAGGCTGTCAGGGATGGCAGCGAGGAAATTTGTCTTGGCATACCATCCGAATGCTATCAGCTCCCCGTCCTCGCCAGAGAATGTGAACAGCTCCGGCTCTTGAATCCTGTCTTCCCGGTCATTTGAAAAACAAACGTCATCTCGGTAGGGCCTAAATATCTGTTTTCCGTTTAGTAATATCTTGTACGAGCGGTAGTTTTCTACGGGTGATACATGTCTTTCGATGGTTTCTGCAAAAGAGAAGTCCTCCTTGCTGTATGGAACTGGAGCAACCTGCGCCAAATAGTCATAAACCTTTTTGAAATTCATCAGTTCGTCTGTGTGGAACCTGGTCATTTTTCTCATCGTGACTCTAAAAAATCGAGTAGGATCGTCGGATTTTGGCTTATTGGTCCTGACGTTGGCCACTGTCCGGATTGTTTCCTCCAGCGTTACTACTCGGTCCATTTCCTTGCATAATTTCTCAAATTTTTTCCGGTCCCATGTCAGAACGAAAACGTTTTCGTTTTTTGTGGACCGCGTTTCAAAGATCAATTCATCACAGTAGGCAAGGCCCCCGAGCCGGCCAATTCCTCGAAACCCCCGCTGTTCTTTTCCTTCTTTCGGGCTACATCCCAGATTGATTAATATATCGCCGGCATCCTCGTTATTAATCCCTACCCCGTTGTCTTCTATGACAATGCTCCGCTCACTACCATTCAACGATATAGATATACTTGCGTCTTCCAGGGCAATTTGCCCTGCATCCACGGCTAAATCGATAGAATCAACTGAATTTTGTATATACTCCCGGAATATCATCAAGGGATCATCGTACATTCCGGATGTTAGGACATCAAAAAGTTGTCGGCCGATTACTGGTTTCATATCGTCTCCATTCCAATATTACTTTTTAGATAGACTTTCAACCAGCCTTCCATTTCGCCATCGTGGCATGTTTTTAGTAATGCCCGAATCGAATCTAGGGAGTTGCTGGAAACCGCCTGGTGGAATTCCTTGAATTTCTCTTTGTCTCTCTCCATCAGATTGCCAAGAAATTCCCTGAATGCCTCTAGCCTTCCGGACCCCGGCTTCCTTTCATTATCATTTCGATACACACGTATTTCATTGTCATTTCGGTTCCGGAGGATTTCCTCGGGCGTGTAGAGATTCATGATGAATTCCCAGTAGGTTTCCCCTAACGCGCGACGAGCCAGCCCTGGAGTCGGCGGGATTGCCCCGTGGGCTGCCCCCTTGATGATGTCCATGTTTCGTATAAAACGTTTCGTCCAGACAGCATCATCGACAAAATCGCTAATTTCCAGATCAGATGACGGTTCAAAATCTCTTCTGCGGTTGCTATTGCTTATACCAGCATCCTTTATTGGTGAATAGCGCATTGGATAACTGTATATCGTCCCGCGCTTTTTTTCTGTTTCCCTCTTCGACCATTTCTCATTGAAATCGATATTCACCATCAATCTCTGATACAGATCCTTCGGAGTATCCTTGTATCCGTAAAGCATGTAATTGGAAAATTCGCGGAACCCAGCTTTATGTGCAAGGGTTATCGAACGCTTGTATACCTTGGTTTCCTGAATTCTGTCAAAGGCAATCCTAACCGGGCGTATGTTCAGTCTAGACAACTGCGCGATGGTTTTTTTATTGACGTGCGTCGCATCCAGCCCCTGGTTGAAATCGATGACCCGAAGACGTCGGGGACGCTCTAGAGGCTTCTGGTTCATTCCATAATTTAATTCACACAGATCATCTACGATTCGATCTAAATGCGGGGATGCAAGGATGTTGTTGTCCATCAGCTTGAGTCTGGGTTTATCCCCGTATGTATCTCTCAGTTCACTGATCACCTGTTTGATGTCGATGTAGTCACAATATTTCGGTTCTATGTCTGGAACTCCGCACCAGGCGCACCTCTGCGTGCATCCTCTTGTTGTATAGGCGTAGTATGTGTCATTAATAGCGTATATCTCTTTGCTTAGGAGGTCGTAGTCCGGAGGCAGCATGTCAATGTTTTCCTGCCCTTCAAGTCCGATTTGTTCGGGAGAATGAAGTATTCCAACCACCGGGTATATGCCAGTTTCCTCATATATTTCATTCGGCATAATGGAAGCCATGATTCCGCCGACGTATATATTATTTATTGAACCGCCTACAGCGTTCTTGTAATGATTGATTGTTTTTACTGTTTTATGCCAATCGTATGTAAACAGCGTCGAGATATATACACGGTCCCAGATCACGTTTGGGCTGAATATCTCCAACTGCTCGGTACTGATTGAATTATCACATCCTTTTACGAACTGTACCTGGTCCCCCCTTCTCTTATGGAACGTCGAAAGCTTCATCAAACCAATTGGCGGATACCACAAGGATTCATCGTCAATTTTCTTTTTCTTAATCGGCGTGTCGGTCGCATTTCCGTCACCATCAACCTTCTTTTTGGAGAGGCGACGGTATTCAGGTTCTACAAGCAGTACCCTCAAGACCGAGAGCCTCCTTTAATGCCAAATACACTTCATGTACCCCTTTCTGCCCTCCCGCGTGCGAAAATCTTCCCTTCGAACTCCAGTCGACATTTGATTTTAAAGGTTTTATTATTCTGTTAAATCCATCCGTGTTTAATTGATTAATTTCTATTTTTCCAACTATATCACCCAACAACTTAGTCAATGAATACAGTCCAACTCCTTTTGTGATCAAATGATGTCTATGGTCATCCCACTCTTCTTCGAACGTATTTCTAACAGCTACCCAATATGATCGCAAAATAATGTACTTATTATCTATATTTCCAAAATCATTACTTTTTACTTGTGTTAAATATTTTGTTATAGATTTCTGCATCATTCTAAATGAGGTGCGTCGATGCAAACCTGAAATTGTTTTACCACCATACCGTATTAATTTATACCAAGGTGATTCTGGGTCCTCGTTCAATTTTCTTGCAATATATAAATGCGGAGCTTCATTTATAATGTCATTTACTAGCTGGCTTTCATGGTAATCAGTTAGTGAAGAAGATAATCCTTTTGCTTTACTATTAATAATTACAAATTGAGCCATTTCACTCCTAAGATCTAATCCGATGAAGGTCATAAATGCTAGCATGACCCCTTGATCATAAAGTTCCCCTAAACGGTGTTGGCAGTCAACTTGGGAAAAGCACTTCTTGTTTTCTCGTATGTGCAGGATGGCAAATTTATCAGACGTAACTTCAAGATCCCAAACATCCTGGCACTCTTTCCTCAAATTAAACGTCAATGGTATGGTGGAGCTACCGGGAGTTGTAATATATCTTTTAAAATCAAGGCTATGCCGCTTGTTATACGGCCGCTGGTACCCAATACCTGTTTCTTCCTGTAGTATGTCGGTAAATGAAAGGTGGTGAAGAGTTTTTGCCGGAGCAAACCCTAGAAATACTGGGAGGTCGCCACACTTCCCTACCACTCCATAAAAATTGAATATTGAAGGTTTTTTCTTCATTTTGAAGCATAATAATTCATTTTAATTTAATGTCAAGTTATTTTTATTGCGCTTCTAAAGATGTGATATAAATGCTTTGATAAGGTTGTTTGCATATTTTTAACATAGGGGATATGGAAAATGACTGAGAAACTTGTTGGCAGAACGTTAGCGAGCATCCTGCCAACGATTATAAGCGGACTTTATAGCGACAAATACGACATTGTGCGTGAGTATTGTCAGAATGCATATGACGCCATTTTACTTAAATATAAAACAACCGCAGCGAAAAACGGATTGATAACTATTACCATAAGTGGAAATGACATCCGAATCCACGATAATGGAACTGGGATGACAAAGGATGTTGTCAGGAAATTATCAACGATCGGTTATTCAACAAAGGACACTAATGACCAGGTTGGTTACCGTGGGATCGGTCGTTTATCAGGGATTTGTGGAGCAAGAAAAATACATTTTGTTACAAAAAGTAAAGATGAAAATGTTGAATACTTATTTGAAATAGATTCTGATGGGCTGACGAATGAGTTTTCAGATCGAGAAACAAAATTTTCAATGGATGCTGGGGAATTATTAGCAAAATATTCTTCGATGGAAGAGAAAATTCTCCAAGATACAAATAACGGTGAAAGTTATACAACAGTAGTACTACATCAAGTTTATGGAGACGCTGGTAAATTATTGGATCCAGTTAAACTTAAAGAGTATCTTGAATTAAATTTACCGTTACCTACAAACAAAGCATTTGAACACTCAAAAGACATTGAATCTTTATATTCAGAGCATTTGCCGAATTTCCCAAACATATCCATACAGCTAAACGGACAATTATTAACAAAACCATTTCATTTATTGGAAGAAAACAAATCATACGAACGAATGATTCTGAAAAACGCTAAAGGAAAAGTGCTTGCAGCTTCGTGGTATACCTGGGACCCGAACAAATCCGAGATGATAAATAATGAACGACTGCGTGGACTACGTTTTCGGCATAAAGGATTTACCATTGGGGATCCTGGGGATATGCGAAATTTACTTCGAACATCTCCCCAACAAATACCAGATTGGTTTTCAGGTGAAGTTATTGTTGTAGATGGAAGGGCACTCATATCCTCGGATCGGAGTCGTTTTGAAGACACAATATCGCGTTCAGAACTTAATATTGCAATGGAACATGTATTAGGAAAAAATCTTTCCTTAATAGCACGAGACAGAAGTTCAAAAATAAGCACAAAAAGATTTCTAGTTAAAGGGAAATTACAAATAGAATATTTAAATAAAATATTAACATCAGAAAAATACAAATCTAAAGAAGAACTTCAAAATATAGCTGACGAAGCAAATAATCTCGCCGAAAAAATTAAAAATAAAACTTACACTACTTCAACAAATAGAGATAAGAATAATCTTAGAGAGACAGTTAGTGACATATTAGAAAAAGCTCAAAAAGTCAGAAAAAAAGCAAAAGAGGAAAATGGAATTCACGACAAAGTCCAACTTTCAGAACAATCAAAAGCAATTCATAGTATTTTGAAAATTGCGATAAAAAAACATTGCAAAAATTGCAAATCAGCCAACGTGTTGTTAACAAAAATTGATAGCGACATTCTAAATGAGCTTAAATAATTTTCCGTTGGACCAGTTTTTCAAAAAACTTTTCACTAACACCTCTGCTGACAATTTTATAACTTGTAAAGATTCGTTTTTTAAACTAATTCCAAAGTACTATTTGGGGAAAACCGGAATTTTCGTAATAACAAATTCCACTGAAAGCAAATCTCGCCTTTACTCTTGGGTTGACAGAAATAAATTATCACTATTTAAAATACGAATATTTGATTACGACAATGTAAATACAAACATTATTAAATATCGTAATTGGTATAATATAGTTATAGTAGACAATCGCGATTTAAAATATTTAATATTTATTAATAATATACTTAAACTTAATGGATTAATAAACAAAAATATCCGATTTGTATTTTTGTCATCAATAACAAATTTATTGCCGTTAGCTTTAAGAAATAATCACTCGTTACTATATGGAAATTGGAGATACATTGATATTCAATTAAAAAAAACACCTTTACCGCATTCACTCAAAAGCAAACCTGGAAAGATTATTAAACGCTTCGATTCCATCGAAGAGGAGGAATCGGATGAGCAGGTTTTCTGAAGGAGACTCCTTTGATTCCGATGACATATTAGTAAACAATGATGAGGTACTAGACGAAGACTCATGGGCGACTGAGCTTAAACTGAGATTAGAAAATGCGATGGAAATATGGATAGCGAGCGCCTTTGTCGATACCAGGGCGGTTGATATTCTGGAAAGTGCCCTTCGTGCTGCCCCCCCAAATTCATCTCGAGAAATCCGCATACTTCTGGATAACGATTTCCACGAAAATCCGCTCGCCCGTGAAGTTATCATTAACAAACTATACTCTCTTCCAAATACAATCATTCGTCTCGCTGATACAAAGGGAAAATTTCATCCGAAATGTTATATATTTAACCAAGGTTCATATACAAGCGCATTAGTAGGGTCCATGAACTTTACAGGTGGTGCTTTAATAAATAATACTGAATTTGGTATTTTCTCGGATAAACCAGATGACATAAAGAAATGTAAAGGATTTTTTTTAAGACATTGGAGCAAAGGCAAAATTACAGAGAAAACAGAAAGGCTAACGTATACAGATCAAAAATTTAAAAACGGTGATACAGTTTCACATACGCCAACACAACGTATCGGGTCCATATTAAATAATAGATGGAATGAAAGCGCAAATTCATGGGAATACCATGTGTTTTTTGGCACCATTACCCCAGCATTGGTCCTAGAAAACGATTTAAAAAGACAACATATATTTTCTGTTCCAATACAACACTACAGTAATTTTAGAAACAATAATATTCAAAATGGAGATGATTTAAAATATTTTATTTTATCCTACCTGAATCAAAGATATTTAGTCCCAGCGGAAAATGGTTTTTATGGTCCTGTTACTTCGCGAATTCAGGACGTTTGGTACCAGAAAATACCTCTCTACAAGGTCCTGGACTCTCCATCTCCACGGCTTTTGATAGCAGACGAAGTGGGTCTAGGGAAAACTATTGAAGCAGGACTTATTCTGAAAGAATTAATGGCCAGGATGATAGGGTGTAAGAGAATACTAATTGTTTGCCCAAATATGTTATCGAATAAATGGGAACAGGAAATGCGTATTCGATTTAATATATTTTTTGAAATCTTGACTGGCAAAAAAGTGGCTGATTTTTTAAATGAGTTCATAGATAAAAAAGAAAGCATTACATTTAACGTTATCATACCGTATGAGTCTTTAGGAACTTCAAAAATATTAAATATAATCGAAAACCTAAACACACCTATCGACATTATAATTTGCGACGAAGCACACCACTTAAGGAATGATAACTTAAGGCATGCTACAGTTCGGAAAATTGCATTCCAAAATCGATGCATGCTCATGCTTACTGCGACCCCAATTAATTTGAACAACCGCGAACTTCGAGTATTGCTTGGGATTTTGGACCCCAACAAATACGGAATACTTGACCCTGACAAGTGGGATTCCTTTATTACACCAAACTCATACATTTCTAAGCTCTATTCATCTATAACAGATTGCATATTAAATAGAGATGGCGATGATGTTATGTTATCTGATGCGGTACATATAAATAATAATAAATTAAAAAAATACATATTAAAATCTAATCTTTATGGAAGCCTATATAATAAAGATCACAAACTTAAAATATCTTCTGTTTATATAGAAGAATCAAAATCGAATTCAATCATTCCAATTAGTATAGCAAGTGAATTAGCAGATAATATTTTAACATCTAATGTGTTTTCCCAGTCGATATCCAGGACACTCAAACGAGATGTCGGAGAGTTTAATCAAAGAGATGTAAAAACTATTAAAATATCACTTGACGAATCTGACGAAAAATTAATATTTTTAAAGCTCATCGCTCTTGCAAAAAAAACCCAAGAATATAATAAGACGCGAACATTCGCCGCACATGCGATCTTGCACCAGGCGAGTAGTTGCCTTCCAGTTGTCTCCTCACTTAGTGATATTTTTATCCCATCAAGCCAAGACAATGATCCCGATTCTGGAGACGCAGATGCTTTCTCCACCACGAAAAAATCAAAATCATGGACACCTTCGCAAAAACAGATTTCCTGTAAAGACTCGAAATTTGCTGAGCTAGAAAAAATTATATTTGAAGCAAAGAATGAAGACCAAAATTTTAAAGTTATCATATTTTGTATGTTTATTAAAACGATTAAATACCTAGAAGCCAGAATAAAAATTCTCTTCGGAAATGACATTTGTACGCTTATTTACGGAGATGTCCCACTTGAAGAAAGGTTAAATAGAATAAATTCATTTTCAAAGAATGGCTCACCCAATATTCTGATCTCTAGTGAGGTTGCAAGCGAAGGTGTAGATTTACAGTTTTGCCACATATTAGTTAACTATGACCTACCATGGAATCCAACTAAAGTAGAGCAACGCATTGGAAGAATAGACCGCTTTGGGCAAAAATCAGATAAAGTTATAATATTTAATTTAGTATTAGAAGGAACCATAGAGGAAATTATATATTTTAGGCTAGGACAAAGATTAGAAGATGCAAAGAACACACTTGGCCCAGTTGCAGAAGTATTAGGTAAAATGCAAAAAGAATTACCAGAAAAATTTTTACGCTCTAAATTCTCGGACGCCGAAAAAGAAAGATACACAAAAACGCTTGATTACAACCTAAAAAAAGCGAAAGAAAAACAGTCATCTCTTGAAAAAGAAAACCTAAGATTAGTTGTACATAACGACACATTAAAAAAAGAACTTGAGTCAAGATTTGAAAACATTGTGGACAATCATAATAATGTACCACAGTGTTTATTAAAATTATTGTCAGATATATTCATCATCATAATTAAAGATCAGGACACATATTTAAAAATTAAAGATTCGAAGGTCAAGCAAGTCACTATTGATATCTCAAGGTACTTAATTGCCAGAGATTTGCGCAACCACTTAAATCATCTTCTCCCAAAACTCACGGATGGGGAGTTTAAAATCACATTTGACCGTAATTTAGCATTAAATGCTAATGCAGAATATTTATGTATCGACCACCCATTTATACGTTTCTTATTAGAATCTAATAAGAAGAGAATCCAAAAAGATGTAATAAACTTTCTAACCACCAAAAACGATAAGCTATTAACAGGAAAATATATTTTAACGGAATACGAGTGTGCCGTTGCCATTGGGCCTATAAAGCAAGACTTTGTATACTCACAATCAGCCTATACGATTGAAAGAGATGCCGTAAACGAAATTTCTGACAGAAACATTATAAAAGAATTATTTAAATTTGATTTTTGGAATGCCGGCTCAAAGTTTGATATCAGCGAAGAGTGTTTAAAAATCATCAGTAACAATTCAAGAGAAACAGCCGAAAAAACTTTTTCAAATCACTATGATGGAATTAAAACAAGGCTTATTAAAAATTCGGAAAATCAAAAAAATGCGTATAACGAACTGTGCTTGAAAAACAGAATGCAATTAGAGCAAAGAATTACCACTGCTGTTAATCCGAATCAAAAGAAACATCTGTCTTTGCAACTTGATAATCTTGTAAATGAATTAAACTATATAATTTCTAGCCTGCCTAATCCTGACGATATAATATTTTCTCCGCGATTAATACTAATTACTGCGATTGAAAGGAGGTAGTTATGGGAGACCTTAAAATAAATAAAACTGGTGTGGGGTTTTTAATTGATGCCTCCGCGAAAACCTATGAGACTCTAGAAAAACAAATGCGTGAATTTATTAGCAATTCATTAGACGCAAAAGCTACAAAGGTTATTATTGAGTTTATACCTCACGATAATACTATAATTATAACTGACAATGGGGCTGGTATGAATAAGAACGAGTTCGAAGATAATTATCTTGTTATTGGATGTAGTAATAAGTACGGTGACCGCAACACTATAGGCAGAATTGGAGTTGGAAAATTCTCAGCTATTCCCCTTTGCGACACATTAATTGTACGAACCAGAAAATCTAATAGTAATCAGGTTTACCATGCCAAATTAAACTTAAAACAATTAAGAGAACCAGACAATAGAACAAAAGACATTGCCACGCTCGTCCTTGGTGCTGGAGAATATGTCAACCCAGCCGTTGACGATCCTGATGACACATTTTCCCCAAACAATAATTTTACAAAAATGATTTTAAAAGGATTACCTACAGATGTAAAAAATACATTTAGCGTGATTGAAGAATTCAAAAACTTAACTAGAAATCTTGGGAGAATATTACCTCTAAAATATAATGAAGAGAGCGTTGCAATAAAAAGTTTAAAAAGAATTGACCCTGAATTGGCGACAGAATTATTAGAACTATCAAATAATAGAAACATTAGCATTATAATACACTCTCCACTTTACCCGCAGGGGTATATATTATACCGTTCATTATTTGGTGACGAATTCGCGCAAGAAGGTGAATCTATTTTTGGTGAAGTTTACCCTATCAAATCTCCCGATGACACAAGCCCGGCTCCAATACGAATAACCGGATATTTAGCTGACATGACAACTGGTGCCCAAAAATATTCCAAATGGAAGGGATTAAATATTCGCATACAAAATACTACCGTAGCAGAAAATCAGTTCTTTGATTATAACGATACCCAAGCTCAAGCCAGAATAACCGGAGAAATACAAATTGTAAATGTAAACGAAGAAGAACTAATAACAATGAATCGTGCAGGATTCGTCACGTCATATCCACAATATGTAGAAATAAAAAATTGGCTCACGCAGCAACTCATCGATTTCGGGAAGGGTTATGTCCGAAGAAGAACAGAATTTAATGCAAAAATGAAACAGAAATCAAATCAACTTCGTATAAAATCAAATGTAGCTGAGTCTCTTGAGAGATCTATTACCGAAGTGTTTTCAGAGGAAAATGTTGACCTGAATTTGTTGTCAAAAGATAAATTAAAAAAAGAAAACGAGATTGATCAAGAGAAAGCACTATTAGATTCTTATCCAGATGAAATTCTTGAAGTTATCCCTGTCCCACAAAATGCCACTAACGAAATAAAATCAGACCCAATTCAAGGTAAATTTAGCATAAAAGTTCCAGAGAATTTCCTTGAATATACAATTAACATTGGCGACGAACAATATAATATCAAATATGTTGATCATGACGAAGAAGAACCTATTATTGATGTAAGCACAATTGATAAAACAATTAGGATTAATAATAATGCTCCACCAGTAAAGAATGGTACCCAGGCATTAGTTCTTGCATTAATATTATTAGAATATGCATTCGCAGCTTATCCAGATGACATGAAATCATTAAAGGAAAAAATTTACGATGCCATTATGTGTGCCTTTAAAGATTAATATAATTATTATTGATACATATTCAGCTCCATGATCCTCTTGGATCGCTCCGTATAGAATACCGATTCCATGTTGCCATTCTCTACGGAATCCCGCTCCTTGGGCCCGTCTCGATTGGTGCCGCACCAATAAGGGGAAGGAACACGGCAGCGAAAATGCCCCGAAATGCAAGTTCTACGTTGTAGCTAGGAGTTTGCCTTCCTTGTTCTGCATACGCCAAACGGCCGTTTCCTCGAGCCACAGGCCGCTGGAGATTGGGAGAAGAAGAGCTAGCAACTTAAAGATGCAGCGTGACTGCAATTTCATCTCCACCTTCTAGTAACCCGACTGCCCCCCGTCCACCCGAGGAGACAGCGCACCGAACAACACCCCAAGTTTTGTGAACTCCCGCACCACTTATCCCCTTCTACGACATGTATTGACAGAAGCATAAATATCATTAATAATGTCACCACTAATATCTCTGTCAGGTAGCATGCCTGATGGCACCGCGGAGGAGAGATATCATGGTTGCCCTCAAAGATCGCATTCGTGAATTGAGAAAGTTAATAAAACTCCCACAGAAGGGCCTGATCTCGTTTGGCGTCAAGCAGTCCTACCTTGCGAACCTTGAAGTGGGGAACATCGCAACTCCCTCCCCAGAAATGATCCCCCGGATTGCGGCTGGCCTTGGCCTGACGGTCCAGGAACTGGTGAAGGGTACGGAGTTTGAGGCCAGGATGCAGCAGGAACGGGCTTCCAACCGTGCCTTCTGCCCCAACAATCTTTGCCCCAAACTCCAGATCAACCGGTACCAATCCGGGATGTTCCTCCCCTACCGCTTCGGAATCGAAACCATCCAAACCTCTGGCGCGGAAATCTACGAGATGAATTTCTGCCCTTACTGCGGGGAAAAACTTCTCTCCGTTTGCCCCAATTCGAAATGTAAGAAACCGATCATCCTCCAAGACCCGGTCCAGACCCATTGCGTTCACTGCGGTGGGAGGATCTTTAAGAAACTGACGGAGAAGCAGGTTATGGCCGCGGAGCGGAAGGTTAAAAACTAACCGGAAAATCCTAACAAGGAGAAAGCGAGGAACATCATGGAAACCTATGAGCCCCTTCTGGGCGATGTTCTGACAAACGACAAGCAACTTTCTGACAAATCTTTGGGGAAGTCTCTGACCCGGCCACAGGCAATTCTTTGGAATACACCGGAACTAGCCGCCTATTTGAACGTAAAAGAGTCCACGATCCGGTACTGGGTGCACGTCAAATACATCGCCTACATCAAGTTTCAGGGCCTGGTCCGCTTCCGCAAGACGGACATTGACGCCTGGCTGGACCAACGAACGGTGCTGGAACGGACAAAAGCAGGACGGATGACGACCGCCAAGAAGATCAGCGAGGAGATCATGGAAGATCTCCAGAATAGGCCCCGCAGAGGCAGGGCGCCCCGTGCCAAGACATAATTCTTCTCTTCGCCTTGGCCAACGCTCCTCCGCCACCGGAAGCGTCCGGAGGACGATCCGGCGGCCCCGGAAGCCCAACGGCGTAGTTCGCCCCTCTCTTCCCGAGTTGGGTCTCTACCGGACTGTCGCGGAGCTTGCAAACGTCACCCCGTTCCCCGAATACGTCATCCGCAAGTGGATCCGAGAGAGATACATAAAACCGGTCCTGTACAGGGGGAGATGGTACTTCTCGAAAATTCAATTCTACCGTTGGTACCGTTCGTGCCTGGAAATCTTTCCCTTCTTCATGGACTCCCTCACGGCGGATTTTGGATATCCTGTGATCTTTGAGGACGGGGAATACAGACGGTTGTAAACTAATACAAGTCAGACGTGAGCGGTCGACGCGTCAACCCGTTAACCCCATAGCTCTCCTAGACGAGAAGGAGGTGATACCCCACACACGCTGCCCAAAGCGTGCCCACGAGGCTTTGGAGGCCGGTCA
>Ga0075800_1070_pt1 | contig 15688 bp, 9 predicted proteins | sample RifGroC2_FD_68451 | JGI IMG/M metagenome (GOLD analysis project Ga0075800, IMG submission 68451) | Microgenomates (Gottesmanbacteria) bacterium GW2011_GWC2_39_8
GGTCCGTTTTTCCGTCGGAATTGAAGATCAAGAAGATCTGATAAAAGATCTTTCCAGAACCTTAGAAAAAATTAAATCTTAAACTCTTTTTTCCATCTGTATTATCTCAACATTTTTAAAGAAATTTTTAACCCAATCGGTCTGGAAGGTATAAAATGTTTTGAAGATTTGGGTTTTAGTAATTGGCCAGACAATCCTGCTGCAATGACTGTGTTTTTTGTAATTTTCCCGTTTTTTCTCCAGGAGGAAACTTTTATTCGTTTATCTTCATAGTCAACAAAGATAGACAGGAGAAGAAGAAAGACCAAGAAGCAAAAGAGAATTATAACGGTGATGGCCATCCAGAATAATCATCGTATTTTCATCCGCGATTATAGGATCCTTGATGTAGCCATCATTTCTAATTTCTCTAACCAATTGTTTTAATCGATTGTTCCTGATTTTTTCGTGTTGTTTAAGCAGTGTGTTTTTGATTATTAAATATTTTTTTGACATATATCTCCTTAAAATTCAAAAATCTCCCTTGCGGGAGATTGGTGTTTGTAAAATATTTTTTAATGCTTATTAAATACAACAAAACCTCCCAAGTGAATGGTTTTGACAACAACAGCATGTTAAAAAGTTTATATACATATTATTCAATTAGTACTCATCCCAATTGGGATTGCTTCGTCGCTACACTCCTCGCAATGACATTGTTTTTTAAAACCTTCTTCGGTTAAATGGTCTGGGTTCTCTGGGTTTGGGCGGGTTTTTCAGGGCATCTTCACCAAATAACATGGAGAGATTGATTCTTCCCTGGTCGTCTATTTCGACAACCCTTACTTTCACTTTTTGTCCCAGTTGCACCACGGCTTCCGGATTTTGTACAAAACCTGTGGACATCTGTGAGACGTGAACCATACCTTCTTTGCCCGGAAGGATCTCGACAAATGCTCCGAATGGCAAAATCCTTTTAACTTCTCCTTCAAACTCTTCATTAGGTTGAACGACTCTGATGATGCTCGCTACCCAATCATAGGCTTTCTGGACACCGACCGGATCGGTGCCTGAAATGGTAACTTTACCATCATCATCGACATTTACATCGCATCCTGTTTCGGCAATTATCTGTCTGATCACTTTGCCTCCCGGTCCGATGACTTCTCCGATTTTCTCCTGCGGTACCATGATCATGGAAACTCGTGGAGCGTATTGGGAAAGTTCTTTTCTTGGTTCAGACAGTGTAGTCTGCATTTTTTCCAATATGAACTCTCTTCCGATCTTGGCTTTTTCCAGAGTTTCTTCTACCTGTTTATCTGTAATTCCGTCTACTTTGACATCCAGTTGGATAGCGGTAATTCCGTTTTTGGTTCCGGCAACTTTAAAGTCCATATCACCGCCAAAATCTTCAATGCCTATGATATCCGTCAATAGTACATATTCATCTCCTTTGGACATCATCCCTATAGCCAGTCCGGCAACGGGATCTTTGATTGGAACACCTGCGTCCATAAGTGAAAGGGTTGAGCCGCAGGTAGATGCCATTGATGTTGAACCGTTGGATGACATGACTTCTGAAACGAGTCTAATCGCATATGGAAATTTATCAGCTGGAGGCAAAACCGGTAAGATGGCTTTTTCAGCAAGTGCTCCGTGTCCAATTTCGCGTCGTGACGGAAAACCGACTCTACCTGTTTCTCCTACTGAATAAGGAGGCATACTATAGTGATGCATGTATCTTTTGGCACTTTCTCCCTCGGGACTTTCAATGAGCTGTTCCAGTGACGGTGATCCGAGGGTTGTAACCGTCAAAACCTGAGTTTGGCCTCTTTTGAAATGTGCTGATCCGTGTGTGCGGGGGAGAAGTCCGACTTCAGAAGATATGTCCCGAATTTGGTCGGCTTTCCGGCCGTCGGGTCTTTTGCCATTTTTCAGAATATTTTCGCGGACACTCTTTTTGAAAAGATAATCAAGAGCTTTTTCAATCTCTTTTTTGTCAAATTTTTCTTTATAATTTTCAAAAATCGTGTCTGAAAGAATTGCCAGATCATCGCTTTCATTTTCTTTGCTTACGCGGGCTAAGATACTGGCATTTACTTCTTTTTTATAGTTTTTTTCGAGTATGGCCAGTAAATCTTCATTTACTGACGATTCGGTAAAAGGTATTTTTTCTTTGCCTACTTCTTTTACTAAATCATTAATTAAATCGATCACGATCTGAGCTTCTTTTTTCCCGTACTTAATCGCTTTCAAAGTGATATCTTCCGGAATCTGGTTCATACCTGCTTCTAACATGAGTATCTTATCTTTTGTGGCTGTGACTACAACCTCAGCTTCCGCAAATACGCCTTCATTTTCCCTGGGATTTGTCAGGAAACTTATTTCGTTTCCGTTTTGCGGCGCGAGGTATCCAACTTTTACAGCCGCAACAGGGCCCTTCCAAGGGATAGGGGAAATTGCCAAAGAGGCAGAAGTGGCTATAACTCCCAGCATATCCGGATCGTTTTCACCATCGACCGAAAGTATTGTAATAATTACCTGAGTTTCGTTTTTAAATCCTTTGGGAAACAGCGGTCTGATAGAGCGGTCTACGATTCTGCCCTTCAGTACTGCATCATCTGAGGGTCTGCCTTCTCTTTTCACCCAGCGGCTTCCTTTGATTCTTCCTCCGGCATAAAGTCTTTCGACATACTCTACGTTTAACGGGAAATAATCCAGGTCGGGTCTTTCCCCGGAAGAGACAATGGTTACCAGTACCATGGTATCTCCGTATTTGGCAAGTACTGCAGAGGTAGCCTGTTCGGCAAAACGTCCGACTTCAAGTGTAAGTGTACGACCGCCGAGTTCGGCGGATTTGGTAGTAATTTTCATGATAATAGATGTGAGGAAAGTGAAAAGGTTGGAGAAGGGGTCTTATGAAGTTGGAAATTCGGGATAGTGTCCTAAATTTCTAACTCCACAAAGTACATCGATCTCGCCTAGACCTGCTTTCAGCTCACTTGGATAATTTTAACTTTTTAATTACGTCTTTATAACGATCGCTTGCTTTTTTCTGAAGATATGTCAGGAGCCTTCTTCTTTTAGAGACAAGTCCCAATAAACCGCGTCTTGAATGATCGTCTTTGGGATTGCCTTTGAGATGCTCGACCAATTTGTCGATTTTGAAAGTAAGGAGGGCTACCTGCACTTCAGGACTACCGGTGTCTCCTTTTTTCTGGGCAAATTCGTCGATGATTTTCTTTTTATCGTCTGAAGGTACTGCTGTTACCATAAAATTAAATATGATTACAATTTAAGAATAAGACATTATACAGTAATTTCAGACAAATCTCAACGGGAGGTTTAGGGCAAAATAAAATATTAAAAATTAAAAATTAAAAAGATAAGAGCGATTTAGATTATGTTAAAATCGGATTTATGGAAAAGACTTTGGAGATATTAAAGACGAGATTCGGGTACGGGGAGTTTCGGTTGGGGCAGGAGAAGATAATTGAGTCCGTTTTAGCAAGGAAGGATACTTTTGTACTGATGCCGACCGGGGGAGGGAAGTCACTTTGTTTTCAGATTCCGGCCCTTATCTTTGACGGTCTGACTTTGGTAATTTCCCCGCTTATTGCTCTCATGAAAGACCAGGTTGACGGGCTAAAATTAAATGGCATTGAAGCAGAATTTCTAAATTCAACGCTTTCTCAAAATAAAGAAAGGGAAATAGTCCAATCCCTGCTTGAAAATAAATTAAAGCTGCTTTATGTGGCTCCGGAAAGAATATATTCAGGAGACGGACAGTTTCTGGAGCTTCTGAAGAAAATTAAAATTTCTTTGATCGCTATCGACGAAGCTCACTGTATTTCCCATTGGGGACATGATTTCCGGCGCGAATATTTGCGTCTTTCCGCTTTTAAAGATACATTTCCTGATGTTCCGGTGATCGCTCTTACGGCAACCGCTGACACTTTAACCAGGAAAGATATATTGGAAAAACTGAAACTTGTCAGTCCCCAGACTTATATATCCAGTTTCAACAGGGAAAATATACATTATTTCATCGAGCCAAAAAGGCAAAGTTACCGTCGTTTGACTGAATATTTAAATAATCATAAAGATGACAGCGGGATTATCTACACTTTATCCCGGAAAAGCGCTGAGAATTTGGCGGAAAACTTGGATTTAGACGGATTTTCAGTCAAACCATATCATGCTGGACTCACCCGGGAAGAAAGGGAATTACATCAGGATTTATTTATTAAAGACGAGATCAGGATAATTGTGGCAACTATTGCTTTTGGACTGGGAGTGGATAAATCAAACGTGAGGTTTGTGATCCATATGGATGTGCCGAAAAATATAGAAGGTTATTATCAGGAGACCGGGCGGGCGGGGAGAGACGGGGTCAAAAGTGAGGCGATACTTTTCTATAGCCGGGGAGATATCATGAAACTTCGAAAATTTGCAGAGGTCGAAAATAATCCCAAGCAGACGGCGATAATGTTGGAAAAATTACGTAAGATGTCCAAACTTGCTGAAACCAGAATTTGCAGGAGAAAATATATCCTAAACTATTTCGGTGAAGAATATGAAGGGAACTGTAAAAGCTGCGATGTCTGTCTGACCGATGTCGAGAAATTTGACGGGACGACTATCGCCCAGAAAATTCTCTCTGCCGTTTTCCGCCTGGAAGAGCGTTTCGGAGTGGGTTATTTAGTCGATTTTTTACAGGGAAAAGATACTGCAAAAATCTGGAACGAACATAAAAGTATTAAAACATTTGGAGTTTCATCAGATATTTCCAAAGAGGATTTGAGGAGGTACATTTATGACCTAATTGAAATGTGCTATTTAACTCAAGATACAGGGAAATATCCTATTTTGAAACTGACGGAGAAAAGCAAAGCGGTACTTAAAGGTGAAGAAAAAGTAATGCTGGTCAAATCCACAGAAAGAAAAGAGACAGAAGCCAAAACTGTTTTGCCGTATGAAAAAGAATTATTTACCGTTCTCAAGTCAGTCCGGATGAAATTCCCGCCTATATAATTTTCTCCGACGCTACACTCATAGAACTGGCCACATATTTACCCCAGGAGTTTTCAGAACTTTCCCGGATATCCGGTTTCGGAGAAATTAAAACAAAAAAGTACGGAGAGATTTTCCTTGAAGAGGTGAAAAAATATTGCAATTCACATAACTTAAAATCCAGGACTCAAGAGAAGCCATCTTATAGAAGAAGAGAAGGTCGGAGAAGAAGTTACCGTTAATGCATCAATAGAAAATATTTTCCTAAAAAAAGTGTAGGTGTGAAGTTACGAGATAAAAATAGTTCCGGTTAAAACCCATTTTTTTATACTTTATTACTGTTTAGTAATAAAGTGAATACTGCCTTCTGTTTTTCAAAAATAATAGGGAAATTACAGATTTTTCGTTGAACGGCGAAAAAAGTGAAAAAAAGAAGGTGTAAAGCTATTCCACCCGACGGGTGGGAAAATTGTCGGAAAAGAAAAGATTAAAAGAGAAGGTGTCTAGCTAACCCACCTGGAGGGTGGGAACCGTAGGGTGGGTAAAGAGCAGTATAATTATATTAATTTAGCCTTTTTTAAATCTTGAATTTCTCGTTCTCTAAATCCTAGTATTCTTCTTGCTTTTTGTAAAACTTCATCTGGTAAAACTCGTCTTAATTTTGGAGTTGATGCGAAAATAACAACATTTTGTGTCCTTCCTCTAATAGCACTTCTTTTTTTCAAATTTTCTTTCATAGCTCTGGTTAGATCTCTCATGTTTGCCTCCCCATCAAATTTTCCTCCTAGAGTAAATCTTTTCGATGTGTCAAGTATTCTCACTTTTCCTGGTCCTGTTTTATTAACAATTGTGACAGAGTGACCAATTTTTCCATCGACTAACACATCAACAATAGCTACAGGTTCCTCCCCTATTTGAGTAAGGGGATGGTTTTTTATTTGTCTAACTACTTGTGGTGCAGAAGTAAGTCTTTTCTCTACAGAAATACCCAACCGACTATTTCTTGCAGCGTTGTGGGTTAACACATCACGAATAACAGCGGTAGAATTACGACCAGAAATTAAACTAGCTAATAAATTTCTCTCTCGGCCATTTAATATATCTTTCGCTGCGGATTGGGCTGTAACCATGCCACAAGTTCCTTTTCCTGCAATGGAGATTCTTTTATATTCTCTTTCAGCTGCCGCTATAGTCATTATTTCAAAAATTAGAGCAGGGTGGAGCCTTTGTAAATTTTGGGTTTAAGCCAGTCGGGAGGGGTGTCTTTTTGGTCTTTTTTCTGTTGATTTCCTGGTTGCTGGTTTTGGCCGGGTTGGGGCTGGCCTTGTTGAGGCGGATTTTGCTTCGGTTGTTGCGGCTGCTGATATTGCGGTTTGGGCTGCGGACTGGGTTGTCCGGGCTGTTGGTAATTGGGTTGAGGTTGCGGTTTAGGCTGATTTGGCTGGTATTGCTGTTGTTGACCATAATTAGGTTGTGGTTTATAAGCAGGTTTAGGCGCTGCGGGGGATTTAGGATAATTCGGTTGATTGTATGATTGATTATTTTGAGGCGGATTGTATGCAGGAGGATTATATCCCTGTGGAGAGTTATTCACAGGCTGATTATATTGCGGCTGATTATAATTTTGTTGTTGGTTTGTGACCGGCGGCGGGTTATAAGCAGGTTGACTCATAGGTTGTGGAGAAGCAGGGGGTTGGTTATAGTTTTGAACAGGAGGAGGATTATAAGCAGCAGGTGCAGGAGGCGGGTTTTGCGGTGGTGCATTATTTGGTGTATTAAATGAATAGGCAGGAGGCCTGTTTCCTGTGGGTTCCAGTCTTTTGGCCCCGGCATTATATAAATGGGCGACCATTTCAAAAGTTTTTCCGCCGCGGACATTGGTAAAGTTATTAGTCATTTCAGTAATGCCGGCAAGTAAATTGGTAGCAATATCTATATCGAGAGGTAAAGCCATGTCTTTGACAAATTGGACGGTCATTTCAGAAACTGAAGTCGCGTTGGCATCAACTATATTTACATTAGCGTATTTATTATTGTTGAAATGGTAGTCGATATTAATGATAGGCTTGTCGTTGTAAAATCCTTCATTTCCGGTATAGAGAGAACCCAGATCGTTAAAAGTAGGAACTCCGAGAGTGATGATGGTATCAAAAAGGCCCCCACCGCCATAAGAATAATTTACGTTATCCGGAGAAAGAGAGGGATAACCTTCGCGGGGTTCGATAATAAGGTTAAAAGTTTCGTTTTCGATATTGTAGCTGACTTTTTCGATGGAACCTTCCTGATAGGGGAAGGAAACTACGAGATTTTTGTCCGATCCACCGAGATTATTTTGAATTTTATCAGCTCCGACCAAATGGCTGATTTCGACAGTTGCCGGATTTTGGGAAACTACCACTGCATTTCGGTCTCCATTATTTAAAGCCAGATATAAAGCCAGTGCTGATGCCAGACTGTCAAATGTCGGATTTGCCGGGACCATAATAACTACTTCCTTGGCTGTATCTACCAGGTTTTTGGCATCTGCGATAGTTTGATCCCCCTGATAAAAGGGGGTATTAAAAACTAGCCTATAGATATTATACTATCTCCTACGGAAAAGTCAAGTTTATTGGATAATATGAGGCCCGCCTCTGTCCCGGGTTCGGCGTGACTTATGTTATCTTTTGCGTGACGAAGGGATTTGATTTTAGCGCGTCCTACCTCCACTTTACCCCTGAGTACTTTGATTTGGTCTCCGCGGCTGATCTTTCCGGATACTATTTTGACACCTGCAATTACTCCATCTTTCATATCAAACCGTGCCATAATCTGTGCTTCACCCAATATTTTATCAATTCCGCCTTCCCTTAAAGCCTTTACCACATCTTCAAGTTCATCCAGCATTTCATAAATTATGTTGTAAGTTTTGATGAGAACTTTTTCACTTTCGGCAAGTTTGGTGACCTGAGTGGATGGTTTCATATTAAACCCTATAACAAAGGCGCCCGCGGTTTTGGCAAGTAAAATATCGGATTCAGTGATGTTTCCGACTGCGGAAAGAAGTATTTCCAGATCATTCTGTTTTACGGTTCCTAAAATTGCTTCCAGAGAACCATAGGCGTCTGCTTTTATGATCACTTTCAGTCTCTTTTCTACTACTGCACTTGTCGGGGCGACTTCAATTTCAGTTGGCGGGAGAGGTTCTATTTCTTTCTTTTCTTCTTGGACTATAACCATTTCTCCTTTTTTCCAGACGCGGCTCCCGATTTTGGGTACTGATGAAAAGCCCAGGATTTCTACGGGATCGCCGGGCAAAGCTTCTTTGACTGATATTCTCTGGTCACTGAGCATTGCCTTAATTTTGCCTGAAACTTCCTCCGTCTCTAAAACATCACCGATTTCGAGTTTTCCTGTACGGATGATGATGGTGGCTACGGGTCCTTTATTTTTATCCAGGTTCGACTCGATAATTGTACCGGTAAACTGTTTGGTATCTTCTTTGTGTTCTTTCATCTCCCAGAAGAGGGAAATGATTTCAAGTAGGTCTTTGATTCCCGTGCCTTTTTTGGCTGATAGGGGGACAATGGGAACATCGCCTCCGTAACCCTCCAGTAAGACGTCTTGTTTAACCAGTTCTCCTTTAATTTTCTCAGGATTAGCCTCAGGAAGGTCTATTTTGTTTAAAGCTACGACAAAAGGGATACTGGCGTTTCTGATATGCTCTATAGACTCGATGGTTTGAGGCATCACTCCATCTGAAGCTGATACCACCAGGACTGCTATATCAGCGACTCCTGCGCCGCGGCTCCGCATTTTGGCAAATGCCGCATGTCCGGGGGTGTCAATAAAAGTTTTGTTTCAAGGATTGTCTGATAAGCGCCTATATGTTGGGTAATTCCTCCAAATTCTTTTTCAGTCACATTAGTTTTTCGGATGGTATCAAGGAGAGTAGTTTTGCCGTGATCTACGTGTCCAAGAACCACAACTACCGGGGGACGTAAATTTATTTTTGGTTCAATTTTTGCGGTTTTTTTTGACATGGTTAAAAATGATCATTAAAATTTGCTGAGGTCGGTATAAATTTGTTGGAAACTTTGCAAGTCGTTCGCGAAACAGTTGAAGTTATTTATGAATATTCTCTTCGTCGCTCACTTTCCCTTCGGTGCAAAGTTACCAAAAATTTATACACTCTCCGCAAATACCAAAATTGTTAGATTTTTTTAGTGGAAAATTACTTTTTGACTTCTTTGGTTTCGGCTTTTTTCCTTACCTTTTTTACAGGTTTGGCTGGTTTATCATTATCTTTAGAAACTGTTTTTTCTTCTTCGGCTGGTTTGGGTTCCGGTTTTTCTTCTACAGTTTTTTCTTCTTTTTTGGCTTTGGCTTTGGCTTTGGCTTTGGCTTCTTCTTTACCTTTGATATCAATTTTCCATCCGGAGAGTTTGGCGGCAAGTCTTACGTTTTGTCCTTCTTTGCCGATAGCCAGTGACAATTGATCATCCGGTACCAAAGCTAAAGCTGTTTTTCTTTTCTCATCCAGAACTACTTCTATATCTTTAGCCGGAGAAAGTGCGGAGATTATAAACTGTTTAGGATCATCACTCCACTGGATAATGTCTATTTTTTCATTTCCGCCAAGTTCATTGATGACTGCCCTGACGCGGACGCCTTTTTGGCCGACGCAGCTTCCTACAGGGTCAACACCGGATTGATTGGAATAGACGGCAATTTTAGTCCGGCTGCCGGGTTCTCTTGCTATTCCTTTGACTTCGACTGCACCACTGGCAACTTCCGGAACTTCTCTTCTGAAAAGACCTTCGACCAGTCCTTTGTGGGATCTGGAAACGATAATCTCACTGCCTCGTTGATTTTCCCTTATGCCTTCTATATAAAAGGTGAGCCTTTGGTTGATATGGTATCTTTCTTCTGCAATTTGTTCCTGGGGAGGCATTACACCCTCGGTTCTGCCTATATCCACGATTATATTCGGTCCATCAAATCGAAGAACCATACAATTGATGACGTTACCGACTTTTGTGGAATAATCTACCAAAATAGCCTTTTTTTCAGCCTCTCTGATCCTTTGTAAGATAACTTGTTTTGCAGTCTGAGCGGCAATTCTGCCAAAACCGGGCGGTGTAATGTCTTTATTTTCTTTTAAAACTTTGGCTTCTCCATTATTAGAATTTATTTCTACAGACAGTTGTTCCAACTCATCAGAACCATAGTCTTTGCGGTAAGCGGCAAGTATGGCTGCTTTAATCGTCTCGATCACCACGTCAGGATCAATACCTCTTTCTGTGGCAACCTGGTTTAGTGCTAATGCAAATTCGCTTTTTACTAATGCTGGCATAGTAGGAAATTTAAAATTTAAAAATAAAAATGCAAAAATTACGGCTTATTTAATATATATTAATAATGTATATATAAAAAATGGTGGGGACTTCCCACCAAACATTTGTAACTCTCAATATAACCCAAATTCTAGCACAATAAAAGGGTCTTGACAAGTAACGGCTTGAGCACTATAATTTTGACCACATCTAAACATTCCGAAGGCGTACAACACGGATAGTACGCTTGTTTTGTGGTTTGTACAAAGAGATTTTAAAAACTAAAAATACTGATGTCAAAAGATAACATTAACAACTCCCAACCTAACAATAATAGAATATCCTGGGGTGGCAAATACCTAAATCTACCTGAACTTAATTTGACCCACGTGCAAAAAGAGTCTTATCAATGGTTGATAGATATAGGCATAAAAGAGCTTCTCGAGGAAATAACTCCAATAGATGATTTTACCGGTAAAAACTGGTCTTTATATTTCAACAAACACAGCCTCGATAAACCCAGACTCAATCCCGAGGAATGTATAGCAAAAGGTCTTACCTATGATGTTCCGCTTAAAGTAGAAGCTACTTTAGTAAATAAACAGACAGGGAGATCTGTGACTCAGGAAGTCTTTTTGGGTGATATTCCAGCAATGACAGAAAATGGAACATTTATCATCAATGGCGTCGAAAGATGTATTGTAAATCAAATTGTAAGATCACCGGGAGCATATTTTACCAGTGATGTAGATCCTGTAACAGGAAGAATACTTTACGCCGGTGAAATACGACCTCTTTTTGGTTCATGGCTCGATTTTAATATTTCAAGAAATGATGTGATCACTGTCAGGATAGACAGGAGAAGGAAATTCGCTGCGACAACATTACTTAGAGCTATAGGAGTTGTGACCGATGAGGAAATTATAAAAGCTTTTTCCGAAGTAGATACTGATAAAGATCATCCTTACATAGGATCTACTATTGCAAAAGATCCCACAAGGACAAAAGAAGAAGCATTACTTGAAATATATAGAAAAATGAGACCTGGAGAACCGGTAGTTTTGGATAACGCAGAAGATCTTCTGAAAAACCTCTTTTTTGAAACGAGACGATATTCATTGGGTTCTGTAGGAAGATATAAAATTAACAAGAGATTGGGACTTAATATTCCAAATGAAAAAGCAAATTGGATTCTCACAAAAGATGATGTAGTGGGAATCATAAAAAGCCTGATCGATATTACAAAGAAAAAAGGCAATCCTGACGATATAGATCATCTCGGAAATAGAAGAATCAGAAGGGTCGGGGAGTTGGTCGCATCTAGTTCTTTCAGAGTAGGTTTTTTGAGACTGGAGCGGGCGGTAAAAGAGAGAATGAGTTTAGCTGGCACACAAATTGACATTACCCCTTCACAGATTGTAAATGCACGTCCGATAATAGCAGCTATTAATGATTTTTTCCGGACAAGTCAACTTTCTACAATTTTGGATCAAACTAATCCTCTTGCAGAAATTGATAATCTACGAAGAATTACAGTAATGGGAGTTGGAGGAATTTCCCGTGAGAGGGCATCATTTTCTATAAGAGATATTAATGCTTCACAATACAGCAGAATTTGTCCTGTAAGAAGTCCGGAAGGACCAAATATTGGTTTAGTTACCTATATGGCTCTATATACGAGAGTAAATGAATACGGATTTTTGGAAGCACCATATCGTAGGGTAGTTAAAGAAAAAAATAAAATGCGGGTGACTAACGAAGTTGTATATATAACAGCTGATGATGAACAGAATCATTATGTTACCCATGCAGATTTAAATATTGATAAAAATGGTTATATATTGGATGAAAGAATTCCTCTCAGATATAAAAATGAGTTTTTGGAGGGGGAAACTAATTTAGTTGAATATATAGATGTAGTACCACGACAGGTAGTTGGTCTTTCTGCATCGCTGATTCCTTTTCTTGCGCATGATGAAGCAAACAGAGCACTTATGGGCACCCACATGCAATGTCAGGCGGTGCCACTTATTAAACCAGCCGCCCCAATTGTGGGAACCGGAATGGAGATCGTGGTTCCTGAGGCAATGAAGAGAACAGTAAAATCACCGGAGGATGGAAAGATTATATATGTAGATTCACTTAGAGTGGAACTTAAAGGAAAAAGCGGCAAAGTTTACAATTTTGATCTTACTAAATTTAAAAGGACAGCTCAAAATACCAGTTTTTCCCAGAAGCCGATAGTAACAGTAGGAGATAAGGTAGTTAAAGATCAAATGATAATTGATGGTCCGGCTACAGATAATGGAGAACTGGCTTTGGGTCAAAATCTTCTTATAGCTTATGCATCATTTGAAGGATTGGGATATGAAGATGCTATTGTTATTTCTGACAGGTTGGTAAGAGAAGATGCCCTCACTTCTATAAATATAGAAGAGTATGAAACTGAGGTGGTAGATACGAAATTGGGAGTTGAAGAGACAACAAGAGATATTCCCAATGTAGGAGAAGAAGCACTGGCAAATCTTGATGAAGAAGGAATTGTGATAGTTGGAGCAGAGGTGGGTCCAAATGATATTTTGGTTGGGAAAATTGCTCCTAAAGGTGAAACTGAGCTTACTGCTGAAGAAAGATTGCTTCGGGCAATATTTGGTGAAAAAGCCAGAGAAGTAAGAGATACATCACTTCGCGTGCCACATGGGGAGAGAGGAGTGGTGATAGAAATTAAAGTTTTGGACAGAGAAAAAGGAGATGAACTTGAACCGGGAACAGTCAAGAAAATTATAGTCAAAGTCGCTCAAATAAGAAAAGTTGTTGTGGGTGACAAATTAGCCGGGAGACACGGAAATAAAGGTGTCATCAGTAGGATTGTACCTGCCTGTGATATGCCGTTCCTGGAAGATGGAACTCCTATAGATATCATAATTTCTCCTTTATCAGTACTTTCCAGAATGAATTTAGGTCAACTTTTGGAAGCACATCTGGGATGGGCTGCACAAAAAGGCAACTTTAAAGTAGCAGTACCTGTATTTGAAGGAGTTTTGGAAGATAAAATAGTCGAAGAACTTAAAAAACAAGGTCTTCCCGCTCATGGAAAAGCAATACTAAGAGACGGTAAATCAGGTGAACCTATAAAAGAACCAGTTGTTGTGGGTGTAGCCTACATGATGAAACTTATCCATATGGTAGAGGATAAAACTCATGCCAGGTCTACAGGACCTTATTCTTTGGTTACACAGCAGCCACTCGGAGGAAAAGCACAAATGGGAGGACAAAGGCTTGGAGAGATGGAAGTCTGGGCATTGGAGGCTCATAAAGCAGCGCACGTACTTCAGGAGATGCTTACGATAAAATCTGATGATGTAGTTGGAAGGGCCCGCGCTTTTGAGGCAATTGTCAAAGGGAATGATATTCCCGCATCAACAATTCCGGAATCATTTAAAGTATTAGTTAAAGAATTACAATCACTTGGACTAAATGTAGTTCCAACAGGCGCCGTAACGGCATCGACAAAAGCCGTTACCATAGAAGAGCAAGTAGAAGAAGTAAAGAAAGAGGAAGAGGCAAAAGAATTTGCTGAAATTGCCGGTGAAGAAACTGTTGCTGATAAAAATGAAATGAAAGTAGAAGAGAGTTAAAAATTTCAATTCTAAATCCGAAATCCTAAATACTAAACAAATTTGAATGACCAAAATTATAAACGTTTATAATTTTACAAATTTGAATTTAGTATTTGTTTAGGATTTAGAGTTTAGAAATTAGGATTTAAAAATATGGATAAAAAAGGAAATTTTTCAAATATTATTGATTTTTCCGGACTTAAAGTCACTTTAGCTTCTCCAGAACAGATATTGGGTTGGTCTTATGGAGAAGTGACAAAACCGGAAACTATTAATTATAGAACTCTTAAACCGGAAAAAGACGGCCTTTTTGACGAAAAAATCTTTGGTCCCACAAAAGATTGGGAATGTTACTGTGGAAAATACAAAAGAATCAGATATAGAGGGATTATATGCGATAAGTGCGGAGTTGAGGTAACCCAAAGTAAAGTCAGACGTGAAAGAATGGGTCATATCAAGCTTGCAGCTCCCGTTGCCCATGTGTGGTTTTTCAAAGGCAGCCCTTCAAAACTTTCTCTTATTCTAGATATCACACCAAAAGCTTTGGAAAATGTCATCTATTTCGCCCAATATTTAGTGACTGATGTAGACGAAAAGGGAAGAAAAGATGCGATTGTCTCCCTTGAGGAAAATTTCAAAAAGAAAAAAGAAGAAACTCAGAAAAAATATGATGAGATGAAAAAAGAAGTGGAGAAAGAATTTGAAATTGAAGTCACAAAACTTGAAGAAAGAATTAAAAATAAAGAAACCAAAGATCTGGCTGTACAAGAGTTGGAAATAACAAAAAAACAAAAATTGGCAGCTGTGACTGAGGAAGCGGGAAGTCAGAGAGACACAGCGGAGGAAATACTAAAAACTTTGGTTGATCTGGTAAAGAAACTTCGGGCATTATCACTTCTTACTGAAGACGAATTTCTCAAACTCAGGGAATATAATGCTACGGAATTTTTTAAAGTCGGAATGGGTGCAGAAAGTATTCTTGAAGTATTAAAGACTCTTGATTTGGGTAAACTGGTAGCCAGTCTTCGTGAAGAAGTCCAAAATTCTGTCGGTCAGAAAAAGGTCAAAGCCACAAAACGCCTTAGGACTATTGAAGGACTGAAGAAAAATTCGATATTTCCTTCATGGATGATCCTGATCACTCTGCCCGTCATTCCCCCGGATCTAAGACCCATGGTCCAGTTGACGGGAGGAAAATTTGCCACTTCAGATTTAAATGACCTTTACAGAAGAATCATCAACAGAAACAACAGACTTAAACATCTCATAGAATTAGGTGCGCCTGAGATAATTCTAAGAAATGAAAAAAGGATGCTTCAGGAAGCGGTAGATTCTCTTATTGATGCAAATCAAAGAGCCACAGGGAGAGCCGCGGCCAGACAGACGCTCAGGTCACTCTCCGACATGCTTCGCGGTAAACAGGGAAGATTCAGACAAAATCTTTTGGGTAAAAGAGTTGATTATTCAGGAAGAAGTGTCATTGTGGTCGGTCCAGAACTTTCACTTAGCCAGTGCGGCCTTCCGAAAGAAATGGCTTTGGAACTTTTCAAACCATTTGTACTGCGAGAACTCATTGTAAGGGGGATTGCCCCCAATGTCAAAAATGCCAAAAATATACTGGATAAACGGGAAGGTGAAGTTTTTGATATTTTGGAAGAAATAACCCGCAATCATCCTGTCCTGCTAAACCGTGCCCCGACACTTCACCGGTTATCCATTCAGGCATTTCAGCCCGTACTGATCGAAGGTAAAGCCATTCAG
>Ga0075800_1012_pt1 | contig 15328 bp, 19 predicted proteins | sample RifGroC2_FD_68451 | JGI IMG/M metagenome (GOLD analysis project Ga0075800, IMG submission 68451) | Microgenomates (Gottesmanbacteria) bacterium GW2011_GWC2_39_8
CTAAACTGGCCAAAGACAAACAGCTTGCTGGGTTTTCATTTGAAGGGAAATGGTTTGATATAGGGACTCCCCAGGCTTACGAAAAAGCCATCAAAGAGTGGAAGAAATAATCAAAAGAATTTCAGTCCGAAAATTTTATCCGCGATTTGTGTCATCCAGTAAGCAGTAAAAATGATAATGAATCCTATCACCGCATTAGTAACTTTGGACTTGGCCGATGACAGTTTTTTTTCGTCCCCAAGACTTGTCAGAAGTTCAAATCCTCCCCATATTAAGTAAACAAAAAGTAACACTCCAACGATTGGAAAAAGATAAACCAGAAGACCATTTACAACTCCGGCCAGATTGGTAAATTTCCCCCCGACCGGATCATCGATAGGTGTCTCCGCACCGGGTATCGTTAATGCAAGTAATTTCATTTTGTAAGAATGTGTCATTGCGAGGAACGAAGTGACGAAGTCACCGCAAATGCGGGATCCCGCTGTGGCGGGACAATCCCGTGCGGGATCGCCACGGCATTTCATGCCTCGCGATGACATTTTTTTATTTTGTAAATCCCGGAATTCTGAGTATGTCTACTCCTATTATACCTAAAAGAAAGACCGAGAAAATAATTAAAATAAGTCCCGAAACCGCCGATATCATTATCTCTTTTCCTTCATTGATCTTTTCCGCGCTTCCCATGGAAGTCAGAATTAGAAAAGCCCCGTAAAGAAAATAGAGAAAAGCTATCCCGCCTGCAAGACCAGTTCCATAAACAAAGACATAATCTTTCAAAATAGCAGAAACATCCGTTGGAATACACCCGATTGCTGTCCATGCATAATGTTTACTGTCCACGCAATTTACACATTTGGACTTTGACGGGTCACTATCAGGAATTACAGCACAGATGGGATTTAATGGGTGGATAGTAAGAGACGACTGTTGAGATTTCGTAAATCCCTGACAATCAGGACAAGCTGTATAGTATTTACCCGAGCATGAATCATTCCTAGTTGTCTCGGAACAAATAGGGTCAATTGAAGGGGTGGGTGTAGGAGTAAGCCAACCGCAAGGTTTCCCTTCACCGTCTTTATCGCAAACTGTAAATTTGGTTGAACAGGAAAGTTGTTTTGCTGTTTCACATGGATCTACACTGTATTCTGGACACATGAAAGATGGATCTTTATCATAAAAATTCAGTGTTAAAGTGTAAACTCCGTCTGATAAAGAATTCAAAGTAGTATTAATATTATTTCCATTTTGCGAAGCATTCGATGAGTATGATTCTTTTTCCGAGTTGCTTACATTGAACGAGGGGCTATAAACATTTTGGTTGTTAGAAGTTACAGAGATTGATATTGGTGTTGATGAAGTGATATTGGTCCTTGGGTTGAAATTCCACGCGCAATCAGTTGTTGTTTCTTTACCTTGATTTCCTGGTACTATCTGGTAAGTCATATTGTCACAACTTCCCGATCCGTATTTTTGCCATTTTTCGTTTAATCCTTGTCCTCCTCTTGAAATTTCAAGATTTAATTTATGAAGACCACCATTCCAAGGAGCATTATCGCGTTGTTCTAAGTTGTTAATCGTCCCACTTAAAGTCTTCGTATTCGAAAAGATTTCATGATAATCTTCCTTTGGTTGATAAGGTCCTCTTACAAATCCACTATCTGCCCAAATTTTATATCTTCCGGTATTAGGCAAATTAATTGTGTATTTGATTGACTGAGTTTCATCAGAGGCAAAAGGTCCAGGACCAGGAATTATTGATCCGTCTTTCCTGACAGCGTCAAACGTAAAGGTGCACTCATTTGCGGCGTAAACAGTTTCCTTTTTTATGGAAAGTAAGAAAGAGGAAGTGATGAGAAATATGAGAATGATTTTTTTCATTTTAAAATGTTGACAGATACAGGTTTATTACTTATAATATTAACATCATGATGAGAGGACTACCAAAGGGTTTCGTCCCGCGGGAATGCCTCTCATTTTAGTTTCTTTTTAAATAGACCTATATTGACGATAAATTTGCTGAATTTTCTAAGAAGTGAAGAATATTTGAGATTGGGTACAATCACTTTTTCCAACTTATTCTTATCTGCCAGATATTCAATCAGACAGTGAAAATCTCCATCCCCTGAAATAATAATTGCTTTATAATAATTTTGAAATTCGATCATCGAATGCAGTACAAGTTCAGCATCGACATTGCCCTTAATTTTTATTCCGTCCTTTTCTGACACTTTTAATACAGGCTTAAAGATAAGTATATATCCGTCTTTTTGGAGAGAAGTATAAAGCTTTTCGTTCGTTGTGATATATCCGATGAATAGAAAAGCTTTGTCTACGCGGTATTTTTCTTTTAAAAATATCCTGAATTTGGTGAAGTTCAATTTCCATCCCTGACTCTTGACACCTAAATGCAAATTTTGGCTATCAATGAAGGCGAAAATTTTTTTATTTCTCTCTCTCATATATTATGCAAACCCAGGAATTCGTAAAATGTCAAAGCCGACGACTTTCAGGAGAAAGACGGAAAAAAGGATAAGAAGAAGACCGACGATTGAGGAGATGAAGATTTCCTTGCCGCTGTTTAATCTTTCGGGATTGCCCGAAGACATGAGTATTACCGCTCCACCATAAAGAAGAGCAAGGAAGGAGATTCCCCCGGCTATGGAAAGCAGGAAAGAAAAAATTGATTTCAGGAAGCCTTCCGGAGAAGTGGAGACACATCCGATCACTGTCCAATAAGCATTTTCTGTAGGAATATCGCCTTCATAAAGACAGGAATGGCAACTGTTCCAGTTGGAAGGAGCCGGCTGGCCTTGACATAGTCCGCAAAGGTCGCAGGTTGGCGGTCCGGAGGTGGGAGTTTGAGCAAAAACAGGAGATTTAAAAACAAAGAAAAGTATAATTAAAACATAAAGCCATTTAGCCGTTGAACCATTTAACCGTAAAACAATCTTTTTGAGCATTAGTTTGAGTGTAACAAAAAGCTGGTATAATTTAAATAACAGTTGTCATTGCGAGGAGTTTTCCCACGCCCCTTTGGGCTCGCGATGAGATTGAATAATAAATGAAAAAGCTGCTCATACTTATATTATTGCTTCCACTGCTTTTTGTTGGCCGTCAGGTATACAGTGACGATTGTGATACTAGTTCTGTCAGTAATCTGAATGAGAGTCAGGTAAAGGAAATGATAGGCAAATGCCAAAAGAATTGGGAGATGATTGTAAATGCGAAAAAGCCTCACGAAGAATCTCTTAGGCAGATGGAAAAACAGCTTGCGGCTTTTCAAGCGAGGCTAAATACTATTGCTTCTGATTTAAAACAAAAGGAAATAAAGATAAACGAGGGGGATGCCCTCCTTGGCAAACAGGAAGAAATATTGGCTCACCGCGTAAGGCAATTCTATATCAAAAGTTTTTATAACACCCCGCTGCTTCTTATTTTTTCTGAAAATAAATCCAATGTTGAAGACGTCGTCCGGGTTTTAGCTTATCAGCAGGCTACCACAAATGATGATAAAAAAACGATCATCAAAATTGCCCTCTACATCAAAAATTTGGAGGATAAAAAGAAACAGTTGGAGACGGAGAAAAACCAACTTTCATCTTTGCAAACCAATGTTTCCGAACAAGCTGGTAAAGTAAAAAAATTACTCACGGAAGCAAATGCATATCAGGTTAAACTGGAAGGGCAGATTTCACAGCTTAGCGCCAGACAAGAACAGCTTTTGGCGGAAAAATATGCCGGAAGTAATTATCCTATGAGTGTAGGTGAAACTGAGCCTTCTCGGCCAGTGGATGACAGAACTATAGATCCCGGGTTTCGTCCCGCTTTTGACTTTTTCACTTTCGGTTATCCGCATAGGGTCGGTATGAGCCAGTTTGGCGCGTTTGGACGGGCTAAAGCCGGACAAAACGCAGAGACTATACTTAAGGCTTATTACAATAATGTCAGAATTGAAAAAAGGGATAATCTCATGGGGAATATAAACGTAAACGGATATGGTAGTAAATCTTTTGAAGACGAATATCTGAAAGGGATAGGTGAAGTTCCTTCTATATGGGCTGAGAAGGGCGGTTATGAAGCTTTGAAAGTCCAGGCAATCGCCGCCAGGTCTTATGCCGTCTCTTATACCAATAACGGACAGGGATCTATTTGTACTACCCAAGAGTGTCAGGTTTATATAGGCCATAATAAAGGAGGGGATTGGGAAAGAGCCGTGAATGATACCAGAGGTGTAGTCATAGTGAGTAACGATACAAATGAAGTAATTAAGGCATGGTATGCATCTACTGCCGGCGGGTATACGAGGACCTCAGCCGATGTTTGGGGAAGAAGCACACCCTTTACAAAGAGACTGGCTGATCTTGATGGAGCGGGCAAGGCTTATGAAGGACCCAGTTACGGTGATTCACCTTGGTTTTATGTAGCTTGGGGAAGCCGGAGCGAATATGGAAATTCAGCATGGCTCAAAAGTGAAGAGGTGGCTGATATTACAAATGCACTCATGTTATATAAAGCAGATGGAGGAACTTTAATTCATCTATCCCAACCGGATAAATCAAACGGAGACACATGGTCTTCCGACAGGGTAAAAGAGGAACTACGAAACAGGGGGAAAAATCCTTATAATAGCGTTTCTGATGTAGACACTTCATCCTGGAGAAACGGAAATGGGATTACTTCGACAGTTATAATTCATGGTGATGCGGGAGATAATACTTTTGACGGAGGAGATTATAAATACGTTTTCAATATCAGAGCACCGGCTAATGTCCATCTGAAGACCGCTTTGTATAATGTAGAAAAGAAGTGATAAAATGAATTGACGTGCCAGACATATTCACTGCCGGTAAATCATCCAGTCAAGTAAATAACAGTTCCAGCTCGAAACGGAGAGCGGTTCTTCCGATTTCTAAACCTAAACAGGAAATGTCTACTCCGATGTCGATGCCGACAATTACTAATTTTCAAAAAAAATCCGCGCCTTTTTCTTCTTTCCAGTTTATGCCGGAAAAAATACGGTTTGAGACTCAGGAAGCGGGAGAACAGATAATTCTGCTTCTGAGGAAGCATTGGATAACTACATTGCCTTGGATTGCCTCCGGTCTGATTCTTTTTATCACTCCTCCGATTATTTTTCCGATAATCGGTTTGTCGGGAATGCTTCCCGGTTTTATTCCCTCCGGTTATCTCAGTTTTATTTTCGCTGGCTGGTATCTTTTGTCTTTTGGTTTTGTTCTGGTAAATTTTATTCTTTGGTATTTCAGTGTGGATATCGTGACGGAAGAAAGGATAATCGATATCAGTTTCAGCAATATACTTTATAAAAAATTATCAGAAACCAGAATCAGGAAGCTGGAAGACGTAAGTATGCGTACGGGAGGTTTTATCCGGTCTGTTTTGGACTTTGGTGATGTGCATCTGCAGACAGCAGGTAATGAAGAAAATTTTGAGTTTCTGGCGGTACCTCATCCCAGGGAAATTGTAAGAATTGTAAATGAACTTATGGGTAAGGAAGAAGAGGAGGGAGAAAAATGAATTTTGAACAATTACTTGCTTCTCTTATCAATTTTTCACCGTTTTTACTTATCAAAGTGCTGGTTTTGATTTTGACTTTTTTTTATATCTTAGTAGCCTTTGTAATTTTTAGGCAAACTTCGCTTATGACGAAAGTAGTTGAGGCTGAGGTTTCGTCGATGATAGAACTGATTACTGGGGTTCATTTTCTTAGTGCTATCTTCGTTTTTATATTAGGTCTTGTTATTCTATAAATATGAACTTTGTAGTAACTACTGCCAAAATAGCAGGTGAAATAAACGAAGAAAACTGGGGTCAAGTCTATGATAAAGACGGCAACTTCATTATTCTCCAGACCAAAAGGACAGATCTTTCCGCAACAGAACTTGGTAAGGAAATTCTCACACAACTGATTGATAAAATCGGGGCAGTAGAGCCGCGGAATCTTGCCGGACTTAAAAAAATTCTTGATGAAGCCTTAAATTTGCCTGAGATCATCAGTCTGACTTTATCCATTATAGAAAGCGAAGTTCTTTATGTGGCAGGTCTTCATGGGGGAGAGGTTATACTCAAAAGAGGAGACAAGGAAGTGGTAATTGCAACTGGTGAGGAGAGCGCTTCGGGTTTTATCCAAAAAGGAGATATCATACTTTTTTCTTCATTAAAATTTTCGGAAATTATTCCTGGTGACGCCCAAAAAGAATTACTTCGTAAAGCAACTATTGAGGAAATTTCTGAAAACATGGCACAGGTGGTTATAGAAAAAGAAAATTCTGAAGGAAGCGCTGCGCTTATTGTCCATATTACGGACATCCAAAAGATTTCTGAAACGATAGCGGAAGAAGTAAGTCCAATTATTGAAGAAAAGGCGGAAGATTATTCCGAAGTTGGAGGTGAAGAAGCCACGCCCAGGTCTTTTTCTTTACCCTTACACAGTCCCCGTCAGATATTCAGAAAGGTCAGGCAATATCTATTTCAGGAAGAGTTTGAAAACGAAGAAGAAAATAAATCAAAAAAATTACTCAGTAAAATTGCCTTAATATTACTTCTCGTGCTTTTTATAAGTATTTTCTTTGGGGTGAAAAAAGATCAGGTCCCGACAAAAAATGATTTTTCCGCAAAGCTTGAACTTGTCCAGCACAAGTATGATGAGGCTACAAGCCTGATGGATCTAAATCCTATTCGTGCCAGGACAGTACTAAGTGATGCCAGGGGGACTATTTTGGAACTTAAGAAACTTTATCAGAAGGGGGATAACGGTAAAATTCTGGATGACTGGCTTGCCAAAATTATGGATAAAGAAGGGCAGGCGGCAAAGGATTATAAACTGAAAGATTTATCCGTCTTTTATGACCTGAATCTGCTCAGGGAGGGAGGGCAGGGGAAGGAAATTGTTTTGTATAAGAAGAAAGCAATGATTCTGGACAAATCCGGGATCATTTACAGTTTGGGTATGGAGGATAAAAAGGGTGAGATAATTGCCGGTTCGTCCATCAAAAATGCTTCTGCCATAACGATACATGGCGGGCAGGGATACATTTTGGGAAGCGACGGGATTACTCAGATGGATTTGGGTTCAAAAGCATCCAAAATTGCAGTAAAAAAAGACGACGCTTGGGGAAATATCAGCATAATGCGTTCTTTCGGAGGAAATCTTTATTTAGTGGATAATGCCAAAGGATCCGTCTGGAAGTATGTTTCGACTGAATCCGGATTTACTGAAAGAAGAAGTTATTTAAATCCTGATGTCTCACCTGATTTATCTCCGGTTTCCGGGATGGCAATTGACGGATCTCTCTGGTTACTTTCAGGAGAGGGTACTCTCAAATTTACTTCCGGACGGCCTGACCAGTTTTCCTACAAAGGTTTGACGGAGACGATCTCATCTGGCGGGAAAATTTTTACCGATGACAATTCCAAAAGTGTTTATATTCTCGATTCCAAAGCAGGTAAAGTTTTCGTTTTTGACAAAGACGGTACATACCAGTCCGCTTACGGTGCAGATGAGATAAAAGGAGCTTCCGGACTAGTTGTGATTGAGGATCTTAAAAAGATATTTATCCTGAAAAACAGCAAAATTTACACTGTTGACATTAAATAATTCACGAATAATACGAATTTCTCGCGAATAAACACGAATTTGTGGGTATTCGTGGTATCATTCGTGATATTCGTGAATTTTTTATGACAAGAATAGTAAACCGCCAGATATCACGTGACTATCAGATTCTGGATACTTTTGAGGCCGGAATGCATCTTATTGGTGCAGAGGTAAAGTCTATCAAAGGGGGCCGGATGAGTCTGGCAGGAGCATTTGTCAAAATTATAGGCAGTGAAATATATCTGGTGAACGCGGAAATATTTCCTTACCCATTTGCCCGTCCAGAAGGATATCAGACGAGGCGGAGCCGCAAGCTTCTTCTTCACAAGAGGGAAATATTGAATCTGAAAATAAAAATGGGCTCCTCCAATTTGACCTTAGTCCCCCTGGAGTGCTATACTACGCATGGATTTATCAAACTGAAAATAGGACTGGCCAAAGGCAAAAAAGCCTACGAAAAAAGGGACGAACTTAAAAAAAGAGATCTGCAAAGAGAAATCCAAAGAGAATTTCGGGGAAAGATAAAATAAGGGGACGTATTGTTCGACAGGTTATAGCTCTTTTAAATTGCAAGCCGAGGTGATTGATACTCGTTAATCTCAATCAAAAAATAAATGCTGATGAATTTTCATCTGCTGGTGAGTTTTTAGCCGCACAAATGGGCGTTAAATACGCCTATGCTGGTTAAACAATGAGCCCATCCTTAATTTCTTTTTTCCGGTGAGGAGTTAAGGGTGTAAATAAAGCCGGGACGTCAGGAGAAAAATGACTGGTTTTCTCCGGAGACTATTTCAGTCAAAACCTTTGGGGGTTCCGTTGTCTGTTTCGGTCCCAAAGGAATAAACAGACTAAGCTTGTAGAAATTTAATTGAACTGGATCTGGACGAGAGTTCATTACTCTCCGTCTCCACCGCGACTCGTGTAAACATTATTTACGTTTTGCTTTTCTTATCTCTTCGATTATTTCCTTTTTTACCTCTTTTGCCCTATTTGTGATTTCCAGTTCTATATCTACAGTCGTTTCCGTTTTGAGATATGTCAAAAGTTGGCTGTCGTGGGGGGCTTTGGTAAATTTGCTCAGGAAATGCGGATGTTTTTCTTTAGGTAAATGGGTGAGGATGACATCAAGGGTGTGCTGGTGAATTATTTGATCTACTAAGAGGATAAGTTCCGCACGTTCTTTAGTCGTCAGATCATGAATATCGATTTCCGTGACTACTTCCTCAAGCATCACTAAATTGTCATAAAATATTTTTGCCATAATTATTTTTGGGATAAATAATTGGTTACCTGTTTACTGATTGGTCCCAGAGCTACTTTATCATTTCCGTCGTCGACAAAAAAGAGTATTACCGGGCCTTTCTGCATACCGGTATTTAGTTCAAGTTCCGCCATGACTTCCGGCGATCCCCCGAAATGTTTTCCTGTCCAGTCGGCAGGTCCTGCATCGGCAACCACTGCAACTACCGCTTTTCCATTTACCGGATTTATCAAGATTACTTTCCTGTGTTTATACCAGTCGCGAAGATATGTCAGTCTTTGTGTCCAGTCTTTCAGATACAAAGTCTGGACGGCCACATAATATTTTTCTTTATTTTCCAGATCCGAAGTCAATTCATTTCTACTTTCCGCAAAATATCCCCACGCTCCCAACCCCGGTGTTATTCCTGAACCTAAGTATTGTCCGTGCTGTTCGACTGTGTCTCCGGGATACCTGGGTAAATGTTGTTCTGCACCAATGAGTCCGAAGCTATGATTAAGACGGTTTCCGTTCAGTTCGGCATGAGCGCCAATCCCAAGGGTGTCGGATATGATTGAGCTGATCTTTTCTTCCTGTTCGTTACTAAGAGGTTGTACCTGGTCAGGAAGTACTTTTTTTATTTGTTCGGAGAGCCACTTACTTAAGTCTCTGGGGGCTGTAATTGTTTGTTTATGAGCTGTAGAAGTGGTCAGTTGTGGGGAAGTAAGTATAAGAGTCCCGGCCAGTGCTCCCGCAGTAAGCAGTTTCGTTGCTTGTTCTCTGATTAGCGCGGGGTTAAATCCGGTTTCGGCAAGGAGTTTGACTGTTTCCGGATGGTGGACTTCCAGAATTTTGCCGGCTTCCTGATTTTTTTGCTCAAGACGGGTTTTGAGTGCATGTGTGTCTAATAGTTGTTTTGTCATTGGCGATATTATTTATAATATTACTAAGAGGAGTGTGTTTTGTGAATATATTAGATTTATTTTTTCCGAGAATTTGTTTTGGGTGCGGACATATAGGCAAATATTTTTGCCGGAAATGTTCACTGCAAATCCGGTATTTTTCTCCCCAAATCTGTCCTGTCTGCACAAGACCTGCTTTTGACGGTGTAACCCATGATTTTTGCCGGTCACGTTATACTTTGGACGGCCTGACGAGCATTTTCCGTTATGAAGGAATCATAAAAATAGGCGTAAAAAAGATTAAGTATAAATGGGCTTATGATATCTGCCGGGAAATTATTTCATTGCTTCCCCCCAACCTGGAATTGCCGATTAACAGATATTCGGACACCAATCATATATTAATTCCGGTTCCTTTGCATCCAAAAAGGCTCAGATGGAGAGGTTTTAACCAGGCGGAAATTTTGGGAAAAATAATTGCAGAAAATACAGGCTGGCAGATTAAAAAGGATATTATTATCCGCGGGAAGGAAACCAAAAATCAGGCAGATCTCAAAAGAAATGAAAGACTGAAAAATATGATCGGAGCCTTTTCCATAAATCCCAAATACAAATCAGCAGATCTTAGGGAAACAAATTTTATCGTTTTTGATGATGTCTGGACAACAGGAGCCACTCTCCGAAACTGCTCAAATGTCCTCAAAAGATTTGGCGCCGGAAAAGTCTGGGGCCTGACTCTGGCTCATGGATAGTTTGTGTAAAACTATCAGAGATAGCAAAAGTAAAAATGTTGAGTTTAGTAGGATTATTGCAAGAGTTTATATACCCTTGCATAATGATTATTAACAGCTTATCATATTATCATGAAGTTCTATTCCTCGGATATTGTTGAGAAAATCAGAGAAGAAAGACGGAAGGGATTTACGTTAAGACAATTAGGAGAGAAGTTTAACATTCCCAACAATACAATATCTATTTGGGTACGTGATATTAAATCCCATACTAATTCTTTTTTAGTTGCGAGGAAACGGGAAGAAAGCTCAAGAAACGAATTAAAAAGGGTAGGCGATAACTTTAAAATAGATAAAACAACAGCTCAGATATTGGTGTCTATACTGTACTGGTGCGAGGGGTCAAAATATCCTGCCACGAACAATCTCTCATTTTCCAATAGTGATTATTATCTGGTAAAACTATATATTGAATTGTTACGAATAGGATTTAATATTAATGAAAGAAAATTCAGAGCACGTTTACAGATTCATACTACTCATAACTATAAAAAGGAACTTACATTTTGGAGTAAATTGCTAAAAATTTCAAAAAAACAATTTGAACGGCCGACCGTTACTAATCCGACCAAAAATATGAAAAGATTGAGTTATCGTGGAACGTGCACAATTAAATATTATGATGTAAAATTACAACTCAATATAATGGGGATATACGAGGCGTTAGGAAAAAGAGTTATATCCGGAGGGTTGCCAGAGCGGTAATGGAGCGGCTTGCTAAGCCGTGACGGTGAATAACCGTCCACAGGTTCAAATCCTGTACCCTCCGCCTTCGTCCGCCATAGTCACAGGCTTGCATGATTTTATTTATAAATAATTTTTTTTCAGAGTTCTCAAAACTCATACCAATTATTTTTCCAAAATAAAAGTATGAAAGTATACAAAAATAAAGAACATAAAGAAGAGATTCAAGTGGATATTGTCAGGGCTTTTACCAGGAACGGACTGGGAGGAAATATTTAAAGAATATGCAAATAGAATAAAAAAAAGTCAGGTTAAAGCTGGGATTGCCTAAATTTCCAATATTTAGAACGTAACAGAAAAAGGCTTTAATTAGATGAATATTGGATTTTTACGTTTTTCTTACTCTTTTCTTATATTCTCCTTTCTATTTTCAAGTTATAGTAAATTCATTAGCAAAAATTTTGGAGAAAATTTATGAATTCAAAAAATATTATTTTAGGGGCTGTCATTTTGGTAATTTTAGCCGGAGGGTACTTTTTGATGAAAGGACAGTCGAGTAAAGTTGCAAATAGCAATCCTCTCCAAGTGAATCAGGAAAATATCAATATTCCGGCAAATACAGAGCCGACTAAAGAAGTTCAAAAACCGGAAGGTATGACTGTAGAATACAGCGAGAACGGTTTTTCGCCTCAAATGGTTTTGGTCAAAGCCGGTTCTACTGTCACTTTTGTGAATAAAGGCTCTGACCTGATGTGGGTAGCCTCATCACCGCATCCGCAGCACACTGATCTTGCAGGTTTTGATGCTTTGAAAGGATACAAAACAGGGGAATCTTATACTTATACTTTCACCCAAATTGGTACGTGGAAGTTTCATAATCATTTAAACCCCAAAGACTTCGGTTCCGTAGTCGTAGAACCCTAAGGGCTCGTTCGTAAATAACTTCTGAGTTTTACGAATACGGCCCTTTGTGCCGCACCGATATAGTCAAGTTATTATCGGATGCGGCCTAAAAGAAACTACTCTTTCAGCTTTTTCGTGATAAAATAGTGAGCGTGGGAGAGGTCACATAGTGGCCTAGTGTAGCGGTTTACTAAACCGCCGTCCTCACAAGGGACCGCGAGTTCGAATCTCGCCCTCTCCGCCTTCGCTTCGCCGTAGCTCGACAGAGCGTAGGCGAGCTTCCATCGTTTGAACAATAAAACTAATTTATTTCAATCATAACAGCGAAGCTTCGGCGAGACTATGTCCGCTTTTAGCTCGGCGAAGTTTTTACCGTAGTCGTCTTTCACCTAGACGAAACTTTAGTGAAGTCAGCTATAATCAAATTATGTCTTGGTATGTTTATATACTGAAGTGTAATGATGAACGATCATATATTGGTTGTACGGATAATCTAAAAGATAGAATTGACAGGCATCAAAAAGGCCAAGTTTCCGCCACAAAAGACAGACTTCCAATTAAACTAATTTCTTATTTCGCTTTCTCCAACATATATACCGCTTTCAATTTTGAAAAATATCTCAAATCCGGTTCAGGAAGGGCATTTATAAAGAAACATAGTATAATTGGAGTGGAAATATGAAATTAAGTATTTTATTTTTAACCTGTGCAAATAATGAGGAAGCAGATAAAATAGCTGTTGCCCTACTGGAAAAGAGATTAGTTTTTTGTGTCAAAAAACAACCTGTTTCCTCATCCTTTTTATGGAAAGGAAAAATAGAATCATCTGATGAAATTTTGTTGATAATAGAGTCATTGGAGGGTAATTTCAAGAAAATAGATAAGGAAGTGTCAAAATTGCATAGTTATGATACTTACGTGCTAATTGCCGTTCCAGTATTTCAGACAACTAAAAATGTGGAAAACTGGGTGAAGGATGAGTTAGAGAAATAGGTTATAATACTGTAAATGGTTCTCCTGATACGACCCTCTTAAAACTTTTCAGAATCGAACTTATTTGACGCGTTTTACGATATAATATACGGAATGGAATTGATAATAATTATTTTTCTGATTATCATTAGCGGAATTTTCGCTATGACTGAAATAGCGATTATATCGTCCCGCAAATCAAAACTGAAACAAATGGCAGAGAAGGGTAATATTGATGCCAGAAAAGCTCTTGAATTGGCCAATAATCCAAATAGCTTTCTATCTACGGTACAAATAGGGATCACCTTTGTCGGAATATTTGCCGGAGCTTTTGGAGGGGAGACATTGGTGCGTTCTCTTTCATACTCGTTATCCCGAATGCCCTTTATTGGTAATAATAGTGAAATTATTGCTCTTCTTATTGTTGTGTCCATTATTACTTATTTGTCTTTGGTAATTGGAGAGCTGGTACCAAAACGTCTTGGTTTAGGGAGTCCCGAAAAAATCGCCTCATTTATGGCAAAATATATGCAGATTTTATCCTCCATAAGCTCTCCTCTTATTAATCTTCTGAGTGTTTCTACAGAATGGATATTGAGAATATTTAAAATAAAACCATATGTAGAATCACAAATTACGGAAGATGAGATCAAAATACTTATCAAGGAAGGAGCGCGAATAGGAGTGTTTAACCTAACTGAGAAAGATATTGTAGAAAGAACTTTCCGGTTAAGTGATAAGAAAGCAAATATGCTTATGACTTCCCGCAAAGAGATCAAATGGCTTGATATCACAAAAAGTAGTAAATTGCTCAGAGAAACAATCTCCAAGAATTCATTCTCTTACTTCCCTGTTTGCAGGGATTATTTAGACAGGGTAATAGGTGTTGTCCGCACAAAGGAAATACTCACAAACTACCTTACTGACGAAAAACTAAATCTGCAGAAGTTTATGCACAAACCATTATTTGTTCCCGAAAGTATGTATGCATTGAAGGTTCTTGAGCTTTTTAAAAAGTCGGGAGTACACATAGCAATGGTTGTGGATGAATACGGCAATATCGAGGGTTTGTTATCAATAACAGATCTTCTGGAAGCGATTGTCGGTGATATTTCAACAATAGACGAACTGCAGGAGGCAGAAATATCACCAAGAGATGATGGAACCTGGTTTGTTGATGGTTTAGTGTTAATTGACGAGTTTAAAGAATACTTTCATATACGAAAGTTTCCTGAAGAAAGGTCCGGGATATTCCAGACTATTGGCGGTTTTGTTATGCATAAAATAGGACATGTCCCCAAAGCGGGTAATGCGTTTGAACTTGATGGTTTCAGGTATGAAGTAGTAGATATGGACGGAAACAGGATTGATAAGATACTTGTAAAAACAAATATTAAGAATAAAGGAGCTAAATGAAGATTTTAAAGTCAACGGTGGCATATCTAATGAGAATCCCGATTAGAATATTAAATGGTTAGGGAAACATATTAACTATTTTATAGATCGCTACTAAATTTATATTTGGAATAAGCTAAATTAATATAACTCTTATAACACCATTGTTGGTAGTCACTTACACATAGGATAAACTAATTGTTATACTAATTAAGATGAGTTACTGGCAGCATTGGAAATATAAACATCTCACCTTCTTTTTCATAAGTATCATTTTTGTTGCTTTTCTTACCAGACTGGAATTATTTCATCAAACTCTTATTCATCTTGGTAATTACGGATATATAGGTGCATTTTTTGCTGGTATTCTGTTTGTCTCTACTTATACTGTCAGCATTGGAGCATTATTACTTCTGATATTGGCAGAATACTTAAATCCAATCGAGATTGCCCTAATTGCAGGAATAGGAGCAGTTCTTGGTGACTATACAATCTTTAGACTGGTAAAAGACAATTTAGTGGACGAACTGGCAGATATCTATAATAAATTCGGGGGTAAACATTTATCACATCTTTTGCATACCCGTTATTTCAGTTGGACATTGCCTGTAATTGGTGCATTAATCATTGCTTCACCTCTACCTGATGAAATGGGAGTGGGGTTAATGGGTATAAGTAGGATGAGTACATATAAATTCCTTATCCTTTCCTTTATACTTAATTCAATAGGAATATTTATTGTTGTTTCAGCTTCTGTATTGGTAAAACCTTAACAATAGCTAAGTTTTGAATATACTAGGGAGACCCGAAATAGGTTATAACACTG
>Ga0075800_1049_pt1 | contig 15234 bp, 18 predicted proteins | sample RifGroC2_FD_68451 | JGI IMG/M metagenome (GOLD analysis project Ga0075800, IMG submission 68451) | Microgenomates (Gottesmanbacteria) bacterium GW2011_GWC2_39_8
GTAAAATTTATAGGATCAAGTCGTATGGAAAAATCTAGATCTTCCCCATATTGTGGGATGTTTTCGTCGAATAATAATTTGTTTATTAAGATATCTTTTCTCCATATAGACAGATTTTTTGGATCTATTATTCCGGTTTCACCCATAACTCTAAGCTGATCATATAAATCGTTTTGGTATTTGTCCAAAATTGAAAAAAAACTTTTCGTATAAAGTATATTCTTAGATACTCCTTGAACAACCTTATTATTATGTCTGATAAAACTTTTAATAATATTATCTGTCCATTTATTTTCAACTATACAATCGCTATCTAAGAAAGTAATAATGTCGCCTTTTGCTGCCTTTATTCCTAAATTTCTGGCAAAGGATGGGCCGATTTTATTTTCTGTGAGATATATAACAGGAAGACGGTTAGAAAATGAATAAGCTATAGTCTTAATATCTTCAGAGACTCCGTTGTCTACTACAATTATTTCTCTTATGTCTTTCTGTCCCAGAAGTGACTCTATACACATTCTTAAGAGATGGGGTCGACCTTTTACCGGTATAATGATTGAAATATCCACTTGACAACTAACTCACTTTCTTAATAAGCTATAATAGCAATGAAAGTTAAAAAAGACAACCCAAAAAAACCGTACAAAAAGCCTGAAGTCAAAGTAGAAAAAATAGAAATCTATACTTGGTGATTTTATATCCTCTTCATTGACCAAATTTTTCCTATTTATTTAAATTATCCTGTTATATAATAGAATTAATGTTATTTCTCCCGCGGGAATTAAAATTATTATTATCTCTTCCACAAGGTTCGAAATTTAACGTAATTTCGAAGAAATTCAGTATGTTACCGGTTATCAAACCTGGAGACGTACTTGATGTAGAAAAAATATCCTACAGAAATATTAAAATTTATGACATAATAGCCTTCTATACCGATAATCCTCCGTTTCTCATAGCTCATAGGGTGATAAAGAAGAAAAATATTGATTCGAATATAAATATATTTTTAACTAAGGGCGATAATAATAATGATCAAGATAAATGGTTAGTAGATGAAAAGCATTATATAGGGAAAGTAATTTTGCCGAAAAGAAATTTAAAAAAAGATATTATTAAATTCTTTAAAAAATGGTTAAAAATGTTCTATCTAAATACTTATATCACTTTACTTCTGTTATAAGTGCCCCCTCAATCTCTGTTTTTGGGAACTCCAAATTGAGTATTTCGCCCACTTTTACTTTTTGCAGGAAGGGGAAATAAAGGCCATTTTCGGATTTGTTTAATATAAGTTCAAGATCGAGTGTCATGTCGCGCTTGAAAGGGTTTTTGGCTGCGACTATTCTACCGTCGATTGTATTTACAGGTTGGTCGGCCAGCTCAACTGTTTTATTAATTACTTTGGCTAAGACTTCGTCTTTTTCCTTAATTTCATCTCCTATTGATACTGCGTCGGCTTGCCAAGGCCAAATAGACTTTTCCGTAATTGAAACGATCCTTTTAACCTTTTCATTTTTGGGGGTGTCGGGAGTTGATATGATCATTCCCGATAAATAATTATTTCCCAAATTTAATTCTATTGGTCCTCCGGCAGAAACAGGATTATTTTTAAATTTATATCTTTTAAGTTTTGGATCATATACGGTTTTAATATCTGTCTCGATGACCAAATATTTTCTGTTATCAGGCGCCCAATACTTTTCTACGTTTTTGATGATGGCAATATTATTGCCAAGATTATCTTTCTCCGTATCGCCTGTATTAAAGATATCCGCGTTCCATATAGGTACGGATCCAAGCCGTCCGGGGTCTTTGTAGTAAGAACTGGCTTGAATTCTGACTTTTATCCATTTATTTGTTTCGGAACTGACATTATTTTTAAATACAAATAATAATGCTACTACACCTACGAGGATGAGCAAATTAAATGCATCTACTCTTATATATTTTCCAAATATTTTCATAGTTCTAATAGTTTGGCCAGACCTGCATAATTATACGACTGTATTTGTCCGTAATAAAGTCCCTGATATACCTTATATGTACACGGTCCCAGGGTTTAATATATATAAATTTATAAGGTATCAGAAGGCCGCTGGGACTGGCATAAGCTGCAATGGAAGCATTTTTAAGCTCTTCGCTGGATAGCGTAATGGGAAAATACTCTTTTTGGTCAGGCCTTCACCCTTCCTTCAATTCTGGTATCCAGGTATACCTTGAAAGTCATCCTTTTTGGTATAAGGGACAGGAAATTGACAAAATCGGAAGATAATGCGCGAGATTGTTTTATAAGATCAGGAGTTGGTGTCGAAGATGGAATAACTGAGTTTGTTATCGGTGATTGGGCAGGTGGTGTATTTTTTATTGCGAAATAATAACCCGCGGTAAATGAAACCGTAATTGTCAGTAAAAAGAGAATAAGCATGTAGACTCGCTTCATAATTGAGGTTATCTGGTAAGGTCTATAAGAATGCGCAGCCGTCTGGTTTCATTATTGAACAGATTTTTGTCGATCATGGCGATCAGCCAGTCGTTGAGTTTGATTTTGCCGATGTCATAAGGAATAGTTTGGTTTGGTTGCCCAATTTTGGCTGAAACAGTAGCCATACTCATTTCATTAGGCGAAAGTTGTAAAGACATAGTTTTAGTCTTGTTTTTATCGCGAAGCTCCCATCCGCTGGGTAATATTTTATTCACTCTTCCCTCTACTGCTATCGAAGCGTTTGCCTGAGTAGTGATTTTTTCGGGAAGTGAGGTTAATAGTTTGAGTGAATCATAGGAGATAATGTATGTCTTTCCCATGACAGGAATGGATTGTAACGGTTTAGTGTCAGGATTCAGCGGAGTGACAGTCGGAATAACAGTGGGTTTAATATTTGTTACACCGGTGAAAGAAAAGTTATTGATACCCAGATAATAACCCCCTACCCCACTTACAATAGTTATGGTCAGAACAAATATAGTGAGGAATACAAATAGATATAATTTATTTGCCATAAGTAAACTAATGTTATAATAATGAATTAGTGAAATATAAGCAACAAGTTTAATTGTCATTGCGAGCGTAGCGAAGTCACCGCCAAGGCGGGATCCCGCTGTGGCGGGACAATCTTCCGGACGGGATCGCCACGGCATTTCATGCCTCGCGATGACATTTTCTATCAGAAGTCTGAATTGTTATGGGAATACTTACGACTTGCAGGTTTTTGGCGGGTGGTGATAAAATACAACAATGACCAAATTAAATGTTATTTCTGATCCGCAAATACTGAGGGGAAAACCTGTTATTGAAGGAACACGTATTGCGGTGGAAACGATCATGGATCTTCTGGCTTCAGGAATGGATATAAAGGATATCTTACTGGAGTATCCTCAACTGTCAAAAGAAAAAATTCAGAAAGCGATATTATTTGCCACACAACAACTAAAAGATGAAGAGATATACCCGCTAATAGATAAAGATGGAAAAATTGAGTTTTACTCTGTAACATGAAACTCCTGTGTGATGAAAACGTTCCTCTGTCGGTTATCTCATATCTTCGTTCAGTTTTGAAATACGATGTTAAGAGTATAACTGTGCATTATAGTTCAGGAAAGGAGGACTTTAATCACGTTTGACAAAGATTTTTTAACTTTTAAGGGGATAAGGACTAAAATTATTATTTTAAGTTTTTCCAAAACCAGACCCAAAGACATTATCCCTTATCTTAAAGCTTTCATGGAAAAAGTTGAAGAAATCACTAAAAGAAAAAAGTGTTTTATAATCAGACTGAACAAGCAAAGCTTAGTATTGTCCAAACCAGTGACATCATCATGTTCCTGACGTAATTTTTTTGAAAAGACTGGGTTCTAATTGATTTTACTATGGATAAGTTATTGAATCTGATCACAAACAAAAAGGGAGAACTTGACAAATTGAGGCCACTTCCTCCGGAACTGGTGAAAAATCTTGAGGACTGGTTCCGGGTGGAGTTGACCTACTCGTCAAATGCTATAGAAGGAAATACACTTTCGCGTGCGGAAACTGCTTTAGTGATAGAAAAAGGAATAACTGTTGACGGAAAAACGCTGAACGAGCATCTGGAAGCTATAAATCACGCACAGGCTCTAAGTTATATTAAGACGCTTGAAACTGAAAAAAGAAAGGATCTCAAAGAGGCGGACATAATGGACATTCACCGGATTATATTAAGCAGGATTGATGACAGTAATGCAGGCAGGTACAGAACGGTGCCCGTCAGAATAGCAGGATCTACAGCAATAATGCCAAATCCGGTAAAAGTTCCTGAACTTATGAATGAATTTATCAATTGGTTAAATGCTCAAAATTCAGATAACGTTGCAAAAATAGCGGCTGAAGCCCATTATAAACTCGTTTCTATACATCCGTTTGTTGACGGAAATGGAAGGACAGCACGGCTTCTCATGAATCTGCTTCTTATGCAGGAAGGATATCCTCCCGCTATTATCAGAAAGGAAGACAGGAGAATTTATATTAATGCAATTGAAAAAGCACAACTCGGAGGTGCCGATCAGGACTATTATAATCTCATATATAACTCGATAATACGCTCATTCGACATTTACCTTGACTCCCTAAAAATATCCCTTTAACTTCCTTTCCAGTATTATTTCCTTGTTTTCTTTTTTAGGAAGCGGGAGGTTAAGAGCTTACGATATGGGCTGATATATCAAGAACTGTCTGTATTGCCACTTCCAAGTGTCTTTCCGCTGCTGCATAATATGTTTCATCAGTAATGAGTTTTTCTTCGGGAATGGATTTAAACTCTGTTTCCAATACTCTTACTCTTTTTCTGAGTTCAGCCAGAAGAGAATTAATTCTTTCAATATCTGGCATTAAATTCTCCTTTCAGGGCTCTGTTTTTTAAATTTTCATAATAATCGACATAAAATGGAAGCATATCAAAATAATTATTAAATAAATTTACCTCGAATACAACTCTTTCTGAAGAATTATTATCAATAATAAGAATTCCTTCATCCAGCACTCTTTTTGCAAAATTGATACTTGTAATATTCAGATCCTGTATTTCTACCTCATTTTCCAGGATACCTGAAAGCTCTTCCTGATATTTAATCCTGAAACTTAGATGATCCTCCTGATTTTTGGAGAAAAGCAACGCCAGATCAATATCGCTGTCTTTTTTCTCAGTCCCTTTTGCATAGGAGCCGTATAAATAAGCAGCTGTAACTTCTTTTTTCCCCTTAAAATAATTTTTTACCTTCTCTTTAATTTTTTCCCGTATGTTTTCCATGCTTTATAGTATACTCCACCATATAAAAATTGCAAAATCCGGAAGGTTATTTTATTCCCCGGAAATGGCTTATCAACGTAAAGAATGTCTTATAGGAAAAATTTTCATAATAAAAAATGACCCAATTTTAACTTATTTTATACATATATTATATGTATTATATCAACAATCCCCTATTTAGCGGAAATTATTTCATATCTTCCTAAGACCCTATAGTCTTGACAAAGAAGAAAAGAAAGTTTATAATAGTTATATCGTTAAATAGTTGAATGGCTTAATAATAATAATCATGTTAGATAAAATTCTAATGTTTATAAATTTTATTAAAGTTTAGTAATTTCACTATCGTCCCACCATCGGGACGATTTTTTTATATGAGAAAAGAATGGAGAAGAAATCAAGATAATCAGAGAAAGTTGAGAAGTCCAATTAGAGGTCTGGCATTACCTCACGCTGATCCAGAAGAATTTATGACGAAATTCAGAGAAGAACCAACTTGGATTGCGTCGGGTACTGGAAGACCACTTAGACTTATTGGACTAGAAACAGGTGATGGAAGAGTAAGAAGAAGCGGCGTTAAAGTCATGAGAAGCGTAAGAATGAATCCAATTAGTCATGAAAAGCTTGTGAAGAATGTGACAGCGGCAGGAAGAAGAAATAATAGAGTTCTCAATGCAGGGGCGATAGACGTAGTAAATAGAAGAGGTGGAAATAATTACGAAAGAAAAACAAAGAACAGAAATAACGGAAAACCAGAAAAAGGAAAAGGAATACCAATATGGGTAAAAGCAACAGGAACAGGAGCAGCAGTACTTGCTGTGGGTTGCACTGCGGCTGTTGCTGACTATGCGCCTATTCCTACAGGTACACCCACATTAGCTGATATAAGAGCAGCTTTGCAACAAGCTGCAGATTCAACTCCATTTTTTACAGAAACGCCAGAAGCTACCCCTACTTCCACTGCAACTGCTACTCGTGAGCCTGTATTTAAAGTTAGGCCAACAAGGATACCTATAGGTGGAGGTGGACAAGAAGTTTCTACTGATGTTACAAAGCAATTTGATAATGCAGAAAAAATTTTAGGCGCAGATCCTGATTTGATGTCCAGTTCAGGTGAAATTTTAGGCGAGATGAATACGGAGGATGGGCCAGTGTTTCTAGCTAGGTATAGGGGTTCGGAAAAGACAAGCGAGACGAGTAGTGCCACTCAGGATAAATATGTCCTAATATTACCAAATGGTGCTGTGACATATCTTTCCGCTAAGTATCCAGATCTAATTTGGACTATTGACAAAATACAAGGGAAAATAATTCAAACAGATCTTAAAACAAAAATACTTTGGGGTGAAACTGATTTGGATGGAAGATATAAGGAATATGCTTCGGGTACTGTAAATAACAATAAAGGGCTATTCGTTTACATGGATGCAGAAGGAAAGACTGTAGATAATGATGTAAGTTTTCCAAATTACGCAAGACTTCGTGTAGTAGAAGTGGTGAAGAAGAACGGACTCGACCCCGGCGTCTTTGCTGGTAATCCTATATATAGGTTTGTCAGTCCGGCTGATATAGCAGCAGGTAAAATAGATCTTAATGAACCGGCGATACAAGCTGCCAAGGAAGCGCCTGCAACCCCGACGACCGCTCCAACTAAAGCTCCAGCGACGGCGACAGCAACTTCAGTCGCAACAGCTCCAGCAAGACAGGCAGGACCGCCATTTAATCTAGAGATGCCAGGAGGATTACAAGCTATAGATTTAAATTCGATAACATCATCAAGTAGTAATGATTTATTTAAAAGAATTTGGCCAACGGATACTTATAAAGCTCATTATGGTGTAGCTTATATACAGCCAGGCGATGTTTCTGATTGGTCAAAAGGTGTTCAAAGACAATATCCGAAAGAAGATAAAGATTTTATAGTCTTTGAAGTAGTGAGTGGAAATTGGTCTCCTCATGTAGAAAAAGACAGTACAAATGGTATGAGTTATTTAGTAGTTGACGTAATTTTTAAAGAGGGACCAATGAAATTAATGGTAAATAAAGTTCCGACAAACAATAAAGCTATTTATGGTGCTTTTAGTAGAAATGGGTCTTTTGGAGGTATTACTTCTTCTAATGTTAGACTTGATGAAACCTCATTTGACAGTATTTTTTCTCCAGGAAAAAGAGTTGCTATGGAAATGAATAAAACGAGTCCAAGATATAGCATTGCTAAACAAAAATTTAATTCCGGAGATTTAAAACCCAGTTATATTGATTTTAGCGGTAGTGGTGGTATTTGGGTAGCCTCTTCTTATTGATTTTTTTTGATGTGGGTATTAGATTAAAGTAAATGCCAAAAAAAATCAAGAGTACTTTTCAGGGATTTTTCATACTTGTTCCTTTCTTTTTATTATTTGTTCTTAAAACAGAAATAATTTCTGCACAACATCCCACAGGAGGTGGAGTTAGTGAGTATTGTGGTGACGGAATTTGTGGTGGAGGTGAAACATGTGAAAGTTGTCCTTCTGGGGATTCCGGTGGTGATTGTTCCCCATGTCCATCTGATAATAGGCAGGTTTGGTGTTCTAATACAAGTTCGTGTGACCCTGGATATGATGTTTCCTGTGTTGGTGATTGTCAAAGCGGTACCAGTTGTACATGTTCTCCTCTTGCTGGAGGCGGTGGTGGCGGTGGGGGGCCGGTTTGTGCTGATGATTCCGGGTGTTCGGGAAGTGCGGTTTGTCCAATAGGGCTTTCGGGGTATTTATATTGTAATGAGGGCGGGTGCGAATCTTATTGTGGTCCTTCAGGCGGCGGTTCGGGTGGAGGGGATCCGGGGTCGCCTCCTCCGGCGGCTGATCCTGTTTGTTCTAATTCTCCGGAATCGCCTGTACTTTCTTCCCCTGCTTCGGGAACACTAGTCGGTTCGTTGTCTTCCCAGACCATCACATGGAATCAGATTACCAATTGGGGGGCAAGTTGTTTTGCTGATGCATATTATTTGTATTTTGATACGAATGCTACACCTACAACACAAGTCTGCAGAATTTTCCCCGGAGAAACCATGTCTTGTCTCTCTCCGACATTGTCTGATAATACGACTTACTATTATCGTGTCGGGGCGAGAAATAGTTCAGGATATATCGGGTATTCTGCCACGTGGTGGCTCCGGACAGCCAGGCCTGTGGTTTCCGGGACTTTGTTTGATGATGCTAATGTTGATCAGTGTAAGGACGCGGGGGAAAATGCAATTTCTAATGGAGCGGGAGTGACAGTTACTCTCAGCGGTAATGCCTGTACGAAAATGAGTGACACCACATTTCAGTGTGTTGTCGATGCGGGTAATGGACAGGGATTGGTTGCCGGTAACTATACTCCTTATTATGGCCTCCAGAGTGGATGCAGCGATAATGCCTGTGGGGTACTTAACTGTACTTTAAATCTTGCAGCAGGAGATAATATTACCAGAAATATCGGTTTGGTACTCCCCTTCTGGTGGCAGACCAAAAACGGGCACGTTTATACAGGCGGGTCTCTTTCATCTTCTATCCCTGCAAATCCGGCAGATTATGATACGGGAGCGGCATCGAGCAAATATTTTGTCCTGGATGAGCCAGGGGTAGTTACCTCTACAGGATCACAAGACTTCGGGCAAAATGGAGGCTCAGTTTCTTCTGGTACATGGAATTTGAATACTTATACAAATGCCAATACTACATATAATTATGCATATTTCAAAGAAATGTTGAAAGATAAACTTACTGCATTCGGAAGCGGTGGAACGATTGCGGGAGGAAACAGTAATACACTTTCCGGAGGAATTCTGACAGATCCGGCAACAGGAACGACTCATGACGTAAACAGTACAACAGGCAATAATATTTTTGATATAGACGGGGATTTGACCGTGACTGACACGGCTGCGCTTACAGGTTCCCCTCCTTTTGTCGGAGTATTCCTGGTTTCAGGGAAAATTAACATCACGACAAATAATATTGCTCCGGCCAGCGGGTATCTGACATTTGTATCACAGGATGACATAAGCGTAGATCCTCTGGTCACTCTGATTAACGGACTGTATGTCACGAACGGCATTTTTCATAGCGGCGTAACAGTCGATAAGGGATTAAAAGTAGTTGGCAGCATGGTGGCATATGGAGGTGTGGATTTACAGAGACAACAGACTGCCGGTTCTACCAAACCTTCGGAATATTTCGTATACGATCCGAGTTTCCTTCTCTATATGCCGACTATTTTAGGTAAATCAACATATTTGCAGAGAGAATAGTATGAAAAATCAAAAATCAAAAATCAAAAATCAAAAATACAAGTTAAAAGTAAAAAGTTATTGCCAGGGGCAGACGATTTTGTTGGTATTATTGGTAATTACTGTAGTACTCACGATCGCACTGTCACTTATTACCCGGTCGATTACGGATGTATCGATGAGCAGGAAGATAGAGGAGACAAACAGGGCGTTTTCGGCGGCTGAGGCGGGAATTGAAGAATCGCTCCGTTTGGGAGGTGTAACGTTATCCTCTTCGAACTTGTCAAATAATACTTCGTACCAGGTAACCTCTACCCGGTATGTAAATCTGACTGAGTTTGTTTTTCCTACAGTCACCGATAAGGATGAGGCTTCCCAGATATTCCTGTCTTCCTATCCTGCCTACAATGATCCATATACAGGTACAAATATTACTGTCTATTGGGGAAATGCTGCATGCGGCGTGTCTACACAGGCAGCTTTATCGGTAGATGTGATCTACGGAGAGGCTACTCCATTTTCTGTAAAAAGATATGCAGTAGATCCCTGCGGTAGGGGTAATGGGTTTAGTAATGTTGTAGGCGGCGGAGGGACGGTAGGTGGAAATAACTTTCAATTTTCCAAAACGATAGACCTGACAGGACTTACGGGATTGAAATTTGCCAGAGTCAGGGCATTTTATGCCAAAACTCAACTTGGAGTAAAAAATGACGGAACTGCAGCTCTCCTTCCTGACCAGGGAACTTTACTTACTTCCCAGGGGCAGATAGCCCCTACCCCGGGAGCAGGATCAAGTGTAGTCCGTACGGTGAAAATGTACCTGAGTCATCCTGTACTTCCCGGTATTTTTGATTATGTATTTTATTCAGGAGCAGCCGTGACAAAGTAACCACCGTTGACTTTTCTCTTACCTCATTTTATGCTTGTTATATAGTTATTAAGGCAAAAGTTAAAGGGCAAAAGTTAAAAGTGCAAGTAAAAAGTTAAAAGTAAAAAAACTTTTGATCTTTGATTTTTGAATTTTGATTTTTTATAGTGTCTGCCCATTCGCAAACTGTCATAGGTCTGGATTTCGGAAGCCATTTCATAAAGGGTGTGGAACTCCGTGAAAATCAGGGACATTTTTCTCTCCTTTCGCTCGGACAAATTGCTACGCCTCCAAAGGGTTTATTCTCGGATCTTCCAATAGATGAGCAGGTTATGATCGATACTGTTATTCGTCTGATAAAAGAGATGAAAGTATCTACAAAGCTGGTAAATACCGCTCTTCCGGAATCACAGGTATTTACGCGAGTTATAGAGGTCCCCAGGGTATCTGATAAAGAGCTTTCGTCCGCTTTGCAGTGGGAAGCGGAACAATACATTCCGCTGCCCTTGGAGGAGGTGAACCTGGATTATGCAGTGATTAACGAAAATATGACTGACCGCGAAAAAATGGAAATACTTCTGGTCGCAGCCCCCCTTAAATTGATAGAAAAATATACCAGGATACTTGAATCGGCAGGACTAAATCCTGCGTCTCTTGAGACTGAAATTATTGCGGCAGCAAGAGCACTATCTCCCGTAATGGCAAAAGATGCTCCCACACTTCTGATGAATATAGGTTCTTCAATGACTGATATTGCTGTCGTAAATAATTCTCTGATAAACTTTACCAGGACTTTATCCATTGGCGGGGAAATGATCATCAAGTCCATATCCCAGGAGTTGGGGTTTTCTATGGTCCAATCAGAAGAATATATCAAAGCATACGGTATAGAAAAAGATAAACTGGAAGGGAAAATATTTGCTGCAGCCAAAACAGTGGTCGATTCGCTTATAGAAGAAGTCAAAAAAACCATTTCTTATTATAAAGAAAAGCACAACGATAAAGAGATTAAATCACTTGTATTATCGGGGGGAGTAGCAAAAATGCCCGGACTTGTTTTTTATATTGCCTCTGAGGTGGGTCTGGAAACGCAAATCGGCAATCCTATTATGAGCATCTCAAAAGATGAAAAAATATTCGGAAAGTTGGGAGCAGAGGTGGTATCTTATAGCGTAGCCTGCGGGCTGGCCCTGAAAGAAATTTAAAAATTAAAAATTAAAAATTAAAAATGGAAAATGAAAGGCAAAAATTCAAAATTGAATTTAAAAGAAGACTTTATAATTGGGTATTGAGATTAATTAAATTTATTGACGGTCTACCCAGAAGCCCTATAAACGATATTATAGGTAAGCAATTACTAAGAAGCGGTACGAGTATTTTGGCTAACTATACGGAAGCATATTCTGCGTGTTCTAAAAAAGATTTTCTTAACTTTTTCAGTTACTCTTTAAAATCATCAAATGAATCAGAAATGTGGCTAAATCTCCTAAAAGATACAGGTAAGGGTAATCTTGATGAGTTGAAGTGGTTAACCCAGGAGTTATCGGAACTTTCAAAGATATTAGCGAAAAGTATATTAACATTAAAGGGAAAAAAGTAATTTTAATTTTTAATTTTTCCATTTTAAATTAGTCATGAAATCAATAAATCTCTTACTTTATAAGAAAAAGTCCAATTTTGTCCTTCTCAAATACGAAAAGCCGATTTTTTATATTTCTGTTTCACTACTTTCATTATTTATCATCGTTTCTGTCTTCAGCATTGTAGCCGGTATCATATTCATGAATGAAATCAATATAAAAAAAACAACAGAAAGAGAACTTAGAAATTCAATACAAAGTTCTCATGTGGAAGAAGGTTTATATTTGGCACTGTTCAATAAAACATCAGAAGTAAGTAAAATTCTGTCGACAAATCCTAAACTGGAGGAGAAATTAAATGAAATTTATAAACTGACAGGAGTTGGTGGAATTAAAGTTTCATCATTGAACGTGGACCGTGATCTGCATACACACATTACAATGGTTTCGGATAGCGCTCAAAGTCTGGATAATTTCATTTCCGCTTTTGAACAGGAACAAAATCATTTGAGTAATATTAGAGTGTCAGGGATTAGCCGTGATAAAACAGGTTTATATACATTTTCACTGGATTTCTCTTTCAAAAAAAGCTGATATGAATACCAAATTATTGCTCAGAATGATAGATCCGTATAAAAAATTGATTTTTTCACTTATATCGGTAGTAGTGGTGTTGTATCTGACTGTAAATTTTCTGATGCCCAAACTAAATGATATATTTGAGATACAAAAACAAAATAAAAGTGAATCTGAACTTGTAAAAACACTCGGAGACAAATTGTCCATTCTCAAAGGTATAAATAAAGAAGATACTAAACTTCAGCTAGAAAAGATCAGTCTGATCCTTCCTGATGAAAAAAATATTCCTTATCTGTTTACTACACTTGATTTCCTGGCTGAGAAAACAGGTATAAATTTTGAAAGCATAGATTTCAAATCCGGGTCAATTCTCAAAGCGGAAGCGCCAATTTCAAGAAAAGTTCCGGTCAGAGGGAGAGCTGAGACTTACAGGATGATTGAAATTACGGCCAATTTTAAAGGGACTGAAGAACAAACTAACGATTTTCTTACTAATATGTATGCATTAAAGTCCAGGGTCTTTTTACCAAAAAGAGTAAATATTAAAATAAAAGAGGATAATATCAGAAGTGTAAATGTATTATTTGAAACTTATTACTCTCCCCTTATTAATACTCTTGGAGATGTAGGGAGCGCACTCCCTAAATTTAGCCCAAGTCTAAATAATATTTTAAGTCAGGCAGTGCAGGAAGAAATATACGAGGGTGAACAGGGCGTTGCCGTGTCTACTGCGCCAAAGTCAAATTTATTTACTTATTAATCTTATCCCTGATTTTTTCCGTTCTTTTTAAAGCCTCTCTTTCGCGCCACTTTACAATTTCCTTATGATTACCCGAAAGAAGGACTTCGGGAACTTTAAAACCTTTGTAGTCTTCGGGTCTGGTAAATTGAGGCGGTTCCAGAAGATTATAATCCAATTTATTTGAGAATGATTCGTTTTCAGTCGCTTCGCTTTTGAGTACTCCCGGGATAAGTCTCGTTACAGAGTCTACAATGACCATGGATGGTATTTCTCCTCCTGTCAAGACATAATCACCGACGGAGACGGATTCATCAACGAAGTTTTCGATACGCTGATCATATCCTTCGTAATGTCCGGCAATAAGTATCAGATGATCAAGCCCGGAATATTTTCTCGCCATTTTCTGGTTATACACTTTCCCCGCCGGATCCAACAATACAATTCTTTCCTTAATTTTTAATTTTAAATTTTTAATTTTTAATTTTTCAATCGCTCTATCAAGTATGTCTACTTTCATGACCATACCTACCCCCCCGCCGTAAGGATGATCATCAACAGTTTTATATCGATCATTGGCAAAATCACGAATATTGACTGTTTCAAGTTTTAGAAATTTCCGGTCAACTGCACGTTTGATGATGGAGGAGTTAAAAGGAGAAACAAACATTTCGGGGAAAAGAGTCAGGATAGTGATGGTCACGGGAATTATTCCTTTTCCAAAAGTTCAATCCGGACTAATTTTCCTTCTTTTACTGCCGGAATTTTGACAATTGTCCTGATTGCCTTGATGATTTTACCTTCTTTTCCGATAACTTTACCCATGTCTTCTTTGGCGAGAGTTACTTCATACAAATACGCGTTTTCCCCGGTTTCCTTTTCTTCGATTTGGACTTGTTCGGGAAAGTCGACAAGTTTTCCCAAGATAAAGCTAAGAAGATCTTTCATGTTTTTATTTTTTGATTAAGACTGCAACCGCTTCAGAAACCAGAGCACCTTTGGATATCCAGTAGTCTATACGATCTTTTTTCAAGGTCACTTTAGCCGGGTTTTCCATCGGATCATAAGTACCCAACTGTTCCAAAGCACTGGCATCTCTCCTTTTGTGGGAATCAATAGCGATCACTCTGTATTTAGGATCATCCCTTTTTCCGATTCTTGTAAGTCTGATTTTTACTGACACTATATTAATTTAAAATTGAAAAATTAAAATGGAAAAATATCCTATTCTAATTTTTAATCTTTAATTTTTAAATTTTCAATTATGCCATTATATTACACTTTATGGTATTTCTCAAGGGCACTTCGAGCTGCTTCCTGTTCTGCTTCCTGTTTGTTTCTTCCGTCGCCTGTTCCGTAAAGTTTATCTCCGACGTATACTCCTACGGTGAACTTCTTGGCATGATCAGGTCCTTCTTCTTTCATGACTTTGTACACAGGAGAAATCCTGGTTTTTTCCTGTACTTCTTCCTGAAAGCTGCTTTTGGCGTCTTTGTAAAGCTTATTTTCCAGTATATCCCCAAGCAATGGGAAAAGGAATTGATTGAGGATCTTCCTCGGTTCCTCAATTCCGCTATCGAGGAATATCGCTCCGATGAAAGCCTCAAAAGTATCGGCCAGAAGAGAAGTATTGTTTCTTCCACCACCTTCTTCTTCTCCACGACTAAGATAAAGGTATTTCCCAAGTTCCAATTTCTGTGAAATAAGCGCGAGAGTTTTGGTCTTGACAATTGCGCTCCTTAGATTGGTAAGCTCTCCCTCAGGTTTATCCGGAAATTCTTTATACAGATAGGAAGAAACTAAAAATGACAATATGCTGTCACCCAAAAATTCCAATCGTTCGTTTGACTCCATGGTTTCTTTGGCTTCATTTAGATATGATCTATGGATAAACGCTTTTCTTATGAGGTCTTCGTCTTTGAATTTTACCCCTGTATTTT
>Ga0075800_1066_pt1 | contig 14803 bp, 19 predicted proteins | sample RifGroC2_FD_68451 | JGI IMG/M metagenome (GOLD analysis project Ga0075800, IMG submission 68451) | Microgenomates (Gottesmanbacteria) bacterium GW2011_GWC2_39_8
TGCATTTTTATATATATTATCAATTACTGATAGCTGGTCTTTATATAAAAGTTCCGGCTGAGTAGACTGGAAATATACATTCCTATTATGAGGTAAATTACTTTCTAATAGAGTAAGGTTACGGACAATAATTAGAAGAATTATTATAAGGGAAAGAAAAAGGCTTTTCTTCCGTATGGAAGATATTAAAAAACTTAATGACAGAATTGCAGGTATCGTGATCAATATATAAAAGTGTCTGAGTACCTGATGTTTCAATAAGATAAGTAAAAATAACGGAATAAAAAGCCATATCAAAATCAGACCGTATTTTCGAGCCTTAAAAAACATTCTTATCAGTAAAGGCAGAAGTATCATCAAAATAATTACAGCTATTATGTATGGAACGCCGGTATAAAATGAAAAAGTATCGATAAATAATGTGATGGAAGAAATTAATGACTCTTTAAAGGAAATGTAATACCCTACGGAACCTTTAAGCAAATTCATTAGAGATTTGCTAATCAGGAAATCGTGCCTTAAGTCAAAAAAAAGAAAGTTGATACAGGCAAAAAAAACAGCTATAACCAAAGATATGACTGTAAGCAATTTATTTCTTAAAATATTTCGGTAATATATGAGCAGAGAAAAAGAAGTAATAAATGCGAAAAAAAAGTAATTTAAAAACTCTACCTGCCCCAACAATGCATAAGTTATCCCTGCAGGAATTAAATAATATTTTTTTCCTTTTATGAATTTTATCAGAAAAAAATAAAGTAAGGCGGATAAAGGTATTGTCATTGGAGGGTTAGACAACCAGCGTGAATCAACAATTGCCCCGTAAGAAAAAGTAAAAAGCACTATCGAAACTGAGGATAAAAATTTGTCGGAAAATAGTTCTTCCGACAAAAAATACAGCACGAATACCGTCAGCGAGTGGAATAAAATTAAAAATAATAAAACTAAAAAAGGATCTCCATGGAAAATCAAAAAAGGGATTGCCGAAAGATAATAAAATAGAGGACCATGAAAGATTCCGTCTATATCTGTCTTTGGACCGATTAATGTAAATTTATGATTTACTACAATATCTTTAATTACCAAAAAATCCCTTCCCTGCTCCGGTCCGAAAAAAAGATGTGAAGGCAGAAAATAAATTCTAAGCATAAATGCTACAGGAATAAACAATAACAACAGGAATATGTATTTATTTCGCAGTTTCATATGAAAGAAAGTCTCATGGACAATGATATCTACTTCTGATATTTTAATCTTGTACAGATTATATGACTAGTCGCAAATTGAGACTGTTTTTTCTTTTATTTTTTGTTCTCGTGCTGTCCCTTGCACTCAGAATCTATCTCCTTAATAAAATACCGAACAGCATCAGTGGAGATGAGGCATCTTTAGGTTATAACGCTTATTCCATTTTAAAAACTGGAAAAGACGAATTTGGCTATAAACTGCCTTTATATTTCCGCTCTTTTGACGATTATAAAAATCCGGTCTTCGGTTATATCCTTGTCCCGTTTATAGGTGCTCTGGGTTTGAATGAATGGTCCATAAGACTTCCCTCCGTATTTACCGGCTTTGGGGTGGTGCTGCTTTTTTTTCTGATTACAAAAGAATTAACGAAAAACAATAAGCTTTCACTTTTAACTTCCTTTACTGCTGCAATTTCTCCCTGGCTTATTTACTACAGCAGGGTAGCTATTGAAATAGAGACAGCTTTATTTCTATCACTTCTGGGTATATACCTATTTTTAAAAGGAAAAAATAATAATTTATTTTATGTTTTTTCTTTTATCATTTTCGGGATAGCTTTTTATACTTATCACTCGAATAAACTCTGGCTGGCTCTTTTTATTCCTGTTCTTCTTATTATTAATAAAAAATTTAATAAATTTATCGCTTTGGGAGTCTTATTATTACTATTAATAGCTTTTCCATATCTTGGGTTACTTTCTTCTTCAAAAATTGCCCTTCGACCTTACGCTATCAGCATCTTTGCAGATAAAGGACCATCATACAGCGATGCCCAATTAATTGCAGGGGACCAGCAAAATAAATTTATAGGCGGCCAACTGGTACATAACAGGAGATTTACTTACATAAACCAAGCGTTAAAAGGCTACTTAATGATCTTAAATCCCCAAATCCTATTTGATAGTATCCAACTCGGAAACACGAGACTGGTTTATCTTTGGCAAATTCCCTTTATGTTACTAACATTACTTACTATCTCGGCAAACCCGCAGTTATTACTGATTTTTCTTACCTGGCTAATTTTAGGATTTCTTCCTGGTGCTTTAACTTGGCTGCCGGTTTATGACAGAAGGATAATAATAAATAGCTATCCTATTATTTTTTTCACATGTTATGGAATAGTTTATTTCCTGTCAAAAACTCACAATAAACTGAAAAAAGTATTCTCCATAATGTTTACTTTTGTCATTTCCATTTCTTTCTTCTTTTATGCCCATAATTTTTATCTTCACGGGCAAAAGGAAGTGATAGAACTTTGGGGAAATGGTATGAAGGAACTGGTGTTCAATACTGAAAAATACCAGGATAAGTATAAAAGAATTATAGTCTCCAGAAGTTTAAATGAACCGCTGACTTATTTTCTCTTCTACAAAAAATATTCTCCTCAACTTTATATATCACAGGGAGGGACAAAATCCGGAGGATATCTGGAAGAAGGCAAGATGGGTAAATATAGTTTCAAGGAAATTACTTCAAAAGATTGGGACTTATCGACCTTATATGTTTGGAAATATGAGAACCCTGTCTCTTGTTTTAGAATTCTTCAAACTGTCTATCTGACCAACGGTAGGCCATTAGCAAATATCGGTACCTACGACCCCATTTTCACTAAATGCAAATAATTTTCTCTCCTTTTGCCCAAAGAATAAGAAGAAGCTGCTGTCACTAAGTGGTTCCTACCTAAACGAAATTCAATGTTTCCCTTTTTCTAAATATTATTAAAATCCGTTCTGCGAATAACCCGAAACATCAGTAACCCCACTCGTTTTGCATTTTGGTTAAAGCATCAATCCTATCGGACTCTGACTTTATTATCTGAGCTGCCAAGTCTTTCAATTGCGAGTGTTTTGATAATTTTTGAGCTTCTTTGGCCATATTTATGGCGCCTTGACTGTTTTCAATCATCGCTGAAATAAATGCCCTGTCAAAGTCATCTCCTGTTTTATCACTAAGAGCTCCCGTCTGTGGAATGATCACATTATTCTGAGGAGGTCCTCCTCCTATTCCTACCTGAGATATTGGAGATATGTGAGTATTTACGAAAAAAAAACTTGCGGCAAAAAAAAATAGAAGAACCAAAATAAATGAGCCCGATAAATAAATTAAGGCAGGTTTTCTCATAGGAATAGTATAATATCCAGAAGAGAAAAGCCAGATCAAAGAAGATTAAGAAAAAAGTAAGAAGATATTATTTTTCTTCTAAATCAAAAACTAAACCCAGGTCACAGATTGGATCAACATATTTCTGGACCAGTTCTTTATGCAAAGAATGCGGAACATAATTGTCACGTGCTTTGGGAGAATCGAAAGTCATGATAAATCCGTGAGTATACCCCTTCCCGAAATTTTCAATACTTACCGATGGCCCCCATACATATTTTACTACCCCCGGAATCTTTTCTTTTAAAATTTCCAGTTCTTTTGCCAGAGTATTAATTTGTTCATCAGTTGTCCCCGGATAGAATTTAAATAAGACTATATGGTGTATCATGTTTTTTCATTTACCTTTCTGACTTCCAAATGGTTTATAACCATGTCATCAGGCTGACTTAGCATAAATAGTATTATTTTTGCAATATTTTCTTTTTTCATCATCCATCCGTAATCCTTTCCGAAATTATACCCGGCTGCGTCAAAAATATTGGTATCCATCCCATTAGGATAAAACCCCATTACCCGGACATTTGTTTGGATTAATTTTTGACTTAATGAATCCGTAAATCCCCGGACCGCATATTTGGTAGCTGCATATATCCCCCATTTATTACCTGGCTCCACACCGGCAACTGAAATTACGTTAAAAATCTGACCTTTATTTTTCGCCTGCATTATCGGGACGACTTTATTTGATACGAAAACCACCCCCAGAGTATTTATTCCGAACATTTGGACTGTCTTTTCACTTGTACAATCCTCATCTTCATAATACACCCCGGCATTATTTACCAATATGTCAATTGTTCCGAAATCGCAGACGACCGAGTCTATTGTTCGTCCAACCGCTTCCGGATTAGAGACATCACAAATGTAATAATTCGTCTCTGTCTTATTGGATAATTCCTCCACTGCTTGTTTGAGTTTCTGTTCCCCTCTTGCTATTAATGCCAATTTGGCGCCTTTCTCAGCCAGTTCCAATGCAACAGCTTTTCCCAACCCTTCACTGCCTCCGGTTATTACTACTACTTTACCTTTCAAATTATCCATACGATTATTTTAAGTTCTGCTAATTGCTATCATACTTATCTCCAGTTTTGCACCAAGAGGAAGCTCTTTGACACAAACTGTTTCCCGTGCAGGATAAGGTGGTGAAAAATATGAACCATAGACTTCGTTGATTTTTCCGTAAGAAGACATGTCCGTGACAAAAATCGAGCTTTTTATTACATTTTCAAATGTGAGACCTCCCGCTTCCAAAATAGACTTCAAATTTTTCATCACCTGATGAGCCTGCTCTTCTATTGTCCCTTCCAATAACTTTCCTTCCGGAGTGAGATAAATCTGACCCGAAGTAACTACCAGATTTCCGGAAATTACCGCTTGGGAAAAAGGGCCTGTAGCCTTTGGTGCTTTTGCGGTTTCAATTTTCGTTTTCATAATAGGAAAATTATATCACATCGTATTTTAATCAATCTTACTTATATTTAATGTGTTTATTACAATCCGAGGCTAACATTAATAATATGAAGTTAAATAAACTTACTCCGGAAGAAGAAAGAGTGCTTGTAGGTAAAAGTACCGAAAGGCCTTTTACAGGAGAATATGACGATTTTTTCGAAGAGGGTACTTATATTTGCCGAAGATGCAATTCTCCATTATATTTATCCACATCTAAATTTCATTCCGGCTGCGGATGGCCGAGTTTCGACCAGGAAATTCCAGGAGCAGTCAAGAGAATTTCGGATGACGAAATCAGAACAGAAATACTCTGCGCCAAATGCGGTGGACATTTAGGTCATGTATTTATAGGCGAGGGTTACACTACCAAAAACACCCGGCACTGCGTCAATTCTTTATCAATGAAATTTAAACCAAAAGATGAAAAATAATCTTGAAATAGCTGTTTTTGGTGGAGGATGTTTCTGGTGTACGGAAGCAATATTCTCTGAACTTAAAGGAATAATCAATGTTATTTCCGGATATGCAGGAGGAAAAATGGATAAGCCCTCGTATTTTGACGTTTCCTCAGAAAAAACAGGACACGCGGAAGTCGTCAAAATCGAATTTGACCCCGAAATTATTTCTTATGACGATCTTCTGGAAATATTCTGGAACGTACATGATCCGACATCACTCAACAGACAGGGAAATGATACGGGGACCGAGTATCGTTCGATAATTTTATACACCGACAAAATACAGAAGAAAAAAGCACTAAAGTCTTTGGAGGATTTGGAGAAATCAGAAGTACTAGGGAAACCTGTTGTTACTGAAATTAAAGCTTTGGATAAATTCTACGAAGCCGAATCCTACCACAAAAATTATTATCAAAAAAATTCCAACGAACCTTACTGCGAGTTCGTCATCTCTCCAAAGTTAAGGCATCTCAGAGAAAAATACGGAAATAGACTTAAAGTTAAGAATTCCGGGAATTTATACGCATGACATATCTTACCCGACAAATGTGAGAGCTTTCCCCTGTTTATTAGCTCTTCCTGTCCGGCCGATTCTGTGAATGTAATCGGTGTAAGTAGCCGGCTCGTCGAAGTTTATAACATGAGAAACATTTTCAATATCCAAACCGCGGGCAGCCACATCAGTAGCTACTAACACCTGTAAATGATTTTGCTTAAATTGATTTAAGGCCCTGATACGCTGATTTTGAGATTTATTACCATGTATTGATGCTGCGGTAATACCGATGCTTTGCAATTTAACAGCCAATCTCTCTACTCCCCATTTAGTTCTCCCGAATATCAGCACTTTTTTGAATTCTTCCTGTTTTAAAAGTTCTGAAAGTTTCAGTATTTTTTCTTCTTTTCCATTTACTTTAATTATATCCTGGTCTACATTCTCCGCTGTTTCATGGGTTTTGACGGATACCGTCACAGGAGTTTTCATAAAAGAATTAATTATTCCTGTTATCTCAGATGAAAGAGTGGCCGAGAAGAAAAGAGATTGTTTGATCGCAGGAAGGAGTGAAATCATATATTTTATCTCATGTACAAAACCGATATCGAGCATCCTGTCAACTTCATCCAGTACAATAGTCTGATATTGACTCAGGTCCAAAAATCTTCTGGTAATCATATCTTTCAGTCTTCCCGGAGTACCTATCACTATGTTTGGCCTTCGTTTCAAATCCCAGATTTGCTTGCTTGAACTGGCTCCACCGATAATGAGAACCGAATAAATATTCATAAACCTGGAAAGCTGCCTGAATTCTTCATCTATCTGGACAGCCAGTTCCCTGGTCGGAATAATGATGAGACTTTTTTCTGCCCTGTTTTGTAATATCTTATTAATGATAGGGATAAGAAACGCCGCAGTTTTCCCGGTACCGGTGTTGGCAATACCTACCACATCTTTTCCTTGCAATATGAGTGGAATCGTCCGGTCCTGAATCGGGGTCGGCGTAATATATCCCTTACTGATAATATTTTGTTTTAAGCGGGCATCAACAGGAAAATCTTCAAAACGGTGAGATACTGTTTGAACTTCCGTTTCGCTTTTCACTACGGCTTTATTTATGTATTTTGAAGGGTGAACTTTGGCTGTGCCGTAATTGCCACGATTTCCGGAATTATTTCTCTTTCCGTAAAACCTTTGCCCTGAAAATCCTCTGAATTTTGGTTTTGAAAATGATCGATGATACATATGTTTAACTGATTTGCTTTTTAAACCAATAAACCTGCCTAAATGAGAAATCTTTTAAAAGGGAGAAAGATACGAAGAAAAAATTGAGGTATCTTTATCTTGCAGTTAAAACTAAATCAAATTTAAACAGATTTATTGATTTAATTAAGCAGTCTTTAATAAATCTGTAACTGGAAGTATAACATACCCTTATCAAGTTGTCAATACACTATAGGATAGCCCATTCCAGAACTAAGATTAGAAGTTGGGGAGTTATATATATTATGATGTAGCCAGTGAAAAACAAAGCTCAGGACTCCGCTCTCGTTAGATTCATGGTAAAAAGGGGTCTTATTCAGGATTTTGAGTTTGATTCGGTCGATACCGAAAATTCTTGGGAAAAACATGATGGGACTCATCATAAAAATTATCACACTGATTCTTAATCTGGTAGCACAAAATCAGGGTAACGTTTTTGCTTTTATCATCATGAAAAATCACGCTCATCTTATGCCTTGGATTAAGATAAAAAATAATATCCCGGTTTACAGAAAGTAAATCAGAAAAAGAGCATTTCATGCACTATTTATATTATCATTTTATACTATCATTTCTCATATATAAACTTATCTCTCTTTACTTTAATACATAACAGTAATAAAGTATAAACATGACAAAAGTTTCCAGAATTCCCTTGGATCGCCAAATCGAGTTCGATTTAAAAAATGATTTTTGGCATGCTCTGGGAAAATTAAATAAAGCAGAAGTCGAGCTTCTTTTTAGAGAAATATTATCACCAACCGAGATAATAATGCTGGCGAAAAGGCTGGAAATTCTAAAGCAGCTTTTAAAAAAATACCGTTATCAGGATATAAAAGAATCTATCAGAGCGACAGAACCTACCATTGCCAAAGTCAGTCTGACTCTTCAAAGATCCAGTAGTCATTTCCGCGATCTGGTAATCAAACTAATAAAAGATGATAAAAGACGTTGGGAAGAATTTAAAAATAAAAGAAAACCTCAATGGAGAGGTCGAATGATATTTTCTTCCAAGTAAATAATACTTTATTACTGTTTAGTAATAAAGTATTAATCTGAATATTTAGATGTAGATTTTGGCTTATTCTGTCGGCTCATTCTACTTTCCAAGCACAGGGGGTGGTATGCTTAAATAGACGGAATACCAACCAAAATATACAGGGCGGATTTTGCCTTCAGAGTGATAGTCTTCCCAAAAGGGAAAATCATCACGGTGATTGCTTTACTTTCTCTTGTTGTTGGCAGTGTTATTACTCTCGTAAAGAAAAAACATTCACAATGAATGCTCTATTGATAATTGACGTTCAAAACTATTTTATTAATGAAATTTCCAAAGGGCTCCCCGGAAAGATCGCCGGTTTTATAGAAAAGAACAAATTTGACTTTATCTTATTTTCCCAATTTTTCAATACTCTTAATTCTTTTTACTACAGACTCCATCACTGGGACAAAATGTTTGCTTCCCCGGATACTGACATTGTTCCCGAACTTGGAAAATATGTCGGAAAAGAAAATGTTTTTAAAAAATACAAATTTTCTGTTTTTACCGCACAGGGATTTCCTGAATATCTGAAACTGCATTATATCAATCAACTGTTCATTTGCGGTATGGACACGGATGCCTGTATCTATATGTCGGAAATGGAAGCAGTCGAAAAAGGATATGATGCAAAAGTAATAAAAGACCTGTCCTTGTCACAAAGGGGTAATAAATATCATCTGAAAGGAATCGAACTGCTGATAAAAAATTTAGGGAAACAATCTGTCATCACTTCAGATAACTACCGATACCCATAATTTAAAAATCCATCACATATATTTATTTATTCAAAGAGTCTTCAATATTCGAAGACCATTTGTTGAAAAGGTAAAGAATGAAATAGCCAGTGATATCCTTAGAAGACAAACTAAAGGACATTCTTTCTGGTTTGAAGTTCCATCCAAAGCCATTATCCAACTCTCATCGGAATTTTGATATTAGCCTTTTCCTTAGTTAGATCCTTATCCAATCAGAGAAAGTTTAAACGGTAGCTGGCAAATATGAAAAATAGTCTATCTAAAAAGGTCAGATTTTAAAAATATATTCTCCCCCGATTCTTATAATTTTCCCGGCAACAGGATCGGCAAAATGCGAACCGATAAGAAGTGTTTCTGTATTTGCTATATCATGCAAAAACTTTTTCCGTGTTTCTATCGTTTGCTCAGGATAAGTATCTGCCAACGTAGTCCAGTCAGGGAAAGCAATCTGGCAGGGGTGATGGAGTACATCACCGGAAATAATAGCTTCCTCCCCTTGTGACCTGATAAGTATACTTACATGGTGAGGAGTGTGACCAGGAGTAGAAATAAAACTGATATTAGGGTCAATTTGAAAGTCCTGAGGGACAAATTTGGCCAAACCTGCATCAACTACAGGAATGACCGAATCATCTATTCCGTTAAAATCATCAATCATTTCCTTAGCAGGTTTTTTCACCCAATAGTCATATTCTTTTTTGGAAAAAAGATATTTTGCGTGGGGAAAAGTTGGAATCCACTTTCCGTCTTTCCGGTAAGTGTTCCATCCCACATGGTCAAAATGTAGATGGGTACAGGCAACTATATCAATTGTCTCAGGTGAAATATCATTATCTTCAAATCTTTTAAGAAAATCAGTATTTAGGTTTCCCCATGTAGGTATATTCGGCCGGTCTTTTCCGTTGCCGTTACAGGTATCAATCAGGATATTTTTACCGTTGGAACAAATTAAAAAAGACTGGACCCGGGCTTTAAGTGTGCCTTTCTCATCCGCAAAGTCAGGCGCCATCCAATGAGTCGCCTGAATTTTATCTGTTTTAGCCTGAGGAATAAAAGTAGAAAAAAGTTCGTTGTCTTCCATTTCCGGTATCTGTACAATTTCTACATCCCCGACTACCCATCTTAAAAGATTATTCATATACTTTTATCTTATTACTTCTTCTTTATCTTTCAAAGTAAACAAATCTTATCTTTTATTCTTTCCTCTTTCTGCCACTAAATATTCATTTTCCCCGAAACTATCCATATTCTTTTATCCTTTAAGGCGATTTAAACGGAAAAATCAAACCCCTGTTCATCCAAGTACAGGAATATAAAAAATTTCCCTTATTAGAAAGACTGCTGGAATTGGAATTTATAAAAAAATTTTCATAAAGGATATATTATGTTTAAAACTATTTCCGATATTATCATCTGGTCTGAAAATTACAAGGAACTGGTGAAGTGGTATGAAGAGAAATTAGGACTGGTAAGAATCGGGGAAGTGGATCATCCGGAAGATAAAGCAATAGGTTTTAGCATTGGTCAAGTGGAACTTTGGGTAGGATATCATGACAAAGTAAAAGGAAAAAATAAAGACAAATACAGAATAATGTTTAATTTGGTAGTCGAAAGTGTATCTGAAACCTATACTGTATTATCGGCCAAAGGAGTAGAATTTATCGCAAAACCATTTAAAGCTCCAACTTTCGATAAATATTTTGCAACTTTTGAAGATATAGATGGAAATATTTTGCAGCTTATTGGAGATAAGTAATCTCGAAAATCTTTACAAAAGATATTCGTAATACTTGTAATACTTGGATTCTTCTAAAAGAGCCATCATTTCCTTATTTGTAGATTTTATGCGTGCCGCTATGCATACCTATGGCGAGCAAAAGAATTACTGATCGCTGTTCTTTATCGTAATCCCAAATGAGTCGTATTTCTCCCGTGACCCATGAACTCCACCGGACACCATACTGCGTATTAACCTTGTGTGACTTTAAAGAAGGATGCGTAGGATTCATCATGAGTTTTTCGAGTGCTACCCGTAATCGTTTCTTTATTATTTCCTGACTTCCAATTACTTTATCGCGACTCACGATATAGGAGGTTGTAGCATGGAGTGTATACATTTCATTATTTCAAACCAGCTAATGCATTTAGTCCTTTTTTATCATTGGGTTTAACTACAATATAATTCCCTTCTTTCAGATCTTGGAAACTTTTGCCTATGTATGCATTGGTTTCCTCGTCAAGAGTTGGTAAGTGTTCAATATTTTCTTCAATATCGTCAAGAACCACATGACGCACATACTCCGTAAATGGTACGCCAAGACTACTGGCTCGTGCGATGGCCTTGTTATAAAGCTTCGTCGAGAAGGTAATAAGTTTTTGTACCCGTTCTGTATTAGTTGTTTGTGTTTGCATAAATTCTGCCTCCTAAATATATTCTAATGATATTTAGCATATATTATGCTATGTTTTTGCAAATTTGTCAACCATCAACGCTACCATATACAGATGAAAAAGAATTTTTATTTTTCAAAAGATAAAACTTTTATATTACACAGTTCTCTCATCCCATGATCACCATGCTGACTGCCAAGAGTGGAATTTTTTACCCCTCCGAAAGGGTTACAGGGAAGAAATTGACTGGTATTATTCAGTTCTACATTACTGCACTCAAACAAACTTGCTACCCTTTTCGCTCTCTTTTTATCTTCTGTAAAAATACTGGCACCTAATCCATATTCAGTATCATTTGCCAAAGAAACAACCTCTTCTTCTGTCTCAAAAGATATTGTCGGCAATATCGGCGCAAACACTTCTTCTTTCCAGACTCTCATATCTTTTGTGACCTTTGTTAATAAGGTAGGAGGAAAAAACCCGCCTTTAAGGTTTCCCGGAACTTTTAGTTGCCCGGTTATTTTGGCGCCTTTTGCAATTGCATCGTCTAACTGGTCCGTGGCAAGTAGTTTCTGTTTTTCTGAAACCAGTGTCCCAAAATCCGTTTTTTCATCTTCAGGATCACCTATTACTTTCTCCTTGAGTAAATTATTCAGTGCGTCAGCAACTTTTTCGAAAACATCTTTATGAACAATTAAACGTTTTATTGCGTCACAATTCTGACCGCAATTGTTGAAACGTCCGGCAAAAATCCTACCGATAATTTTATCTATATTTGCATCTTTAAAAACTATACCAGGATTTGACCCTCCCATTTCCAAAAAATGTTTTATGAAACGGTCGGATGTAATTTCCAAAATCCCTCTCCCTGTATCCGAACTTCCGGAGAAACAGACAAGATTAATGTCTTGGTTAAGAAGAAAAGCGCCTGACTCTCCATCTCCATAAATCTGAGAATACACTCCTTTCGGTAGTCCTATTTTCTGTATTAATCCGTCAAGGTACATGGCAATAAGAGGACATTCTTCGGAATGTTTTACGATCACCGGATTTCCTGCTATAAGATTGGAAAAAAGCTTCCAGGAGAGCATCCCGAAAGGAGAATTCCAGGGAAGAATAGCTGCTGCTATACCTGATGGTTCATAGACAATTTTATGAATTGAATTTTTATCTTCGAATGTAATTTCGTCTTTTAATATTCTTTCAGCATTATCTAACATCCATCTGCTGTATGACTGGAAGAATCCAACTTCGGCTTTTGTTTGTCTGATCGGTTTGCCAACTTCTTCCGTAATTCTCCGAGCTATTTCGTCTTTTTGCTCTCCAAATATATCGTATAGTTTATTCAGATAAACCAGCCTTCGTCGCAAACCGATATTTTTCCAGACAAACAATGCTTCTCTGGCATTATTGACAAATTTCTTTATCTCCTCTTTGCCCGAAACTTCCACGGTTCCCAAGACAGAATAATTTTTGCCGGGATTTGTAGAGATTAATTTCATAGTATGATCTACCTTCCAAGAATCGCGAGCGATGCTTTTATTGACGGATTGCCGGTATTTATCAGTTTTACTTTTTCCCCGTAACTGTTGTATAGAGGAGTCAAAAACTCATCTGCCCACGAAGGAGTAAGTACTAAGACATCCGTAAAATCGACAGTTACCTCTTCACCAGGAACGGTTTCATTTAATACGGGTTGAAAGGCCAGCCAGGCTTCTTTTCCGGATGGCCGTGATACCAAAGTCTTACCGAATTTTTTCAGTTGAATAATCATATTCCTCCTTCAAAACTTATTTGAGCAAAACAGCCTCTTATAAAAGTATTTGCCTGTTTTACCTCCACCTCTTTATCATACTGTTTTAAATACAGATAAGCATCACCTGTTTGAAAATAAAGAGTAAACGGATTCTTTACAATCACTTCTTTCACAAATTTAAGTCCGTTTCCGCGTGCTTCCGGAAGTCTGCCTGAAATTGTTTCTGTAAATGCTGTTTTTAATGCACCCTGAAAGTCTACCAGTTCCGGTTTGACTCTTTTGAGAGTCTTTAAAATACCCTGTCCTCGATCAGCTAAAACTACAATTCTTTTCCTCAAAGAATAAGAAAAAATGATACCAGTAACATCGGGCCAGTTTCCCAAATTATGGTCAAAAGAATTATTCCCTATTTCACCGGAAACAGCTGTTATGAGTGATGTTGTCGAAATTGACATTTCCATACTGAGTTTGGCCTGAAAACTTTCGAGTCGAGCTTGAAACACATCTCTTGTTTGACAATACATATAAGATTCAGGTTCAACAGCAAAAGACGATTCCACCCATTTTTTGGCAATGCTATATTGGTCCTTGGTAAACTGTTCTATGTCAGACAAATTGTAAAACCTATGTCCCCTCGGACCACTTCTAACCGATGATAATTGTCCTGCACTATCCCACCTTCTTAGGGTATCAATTGAAACACCAAGTCGTCTTGCGGCCTCGCTAATAGGAATTAGTTTATTCATAAGTTATTGTTCTAATCTATGTATAAATAATCATTTCTACGCAAATCTATGCATATTTTACCATATCTATGCAAATCATGCTACTTACTACTCTAAATTACGGTCAGAGCACAAAAAAACCTTGCGTGAAGCAAGGTTTTTTGTATCGTTTATAATTACGATTATGCGAGTTTTACATTTTTTGCACTTGGGCCTTTTGGACCGTCTACTACATCAAATGTGACTGCAGCTCCGACTTGAAGAGCATCAAATGTGACGCCGACCAAATCTTTTGAATGGAAAAAAAGATCTTTGACTTCCCCTTCTCGGGATATAAATCCAAATCCTCTGTCCGTTTTCGTTTTTACTGTTCCGTTCATAGTTTTTTTTGAATAGATTTTAATTAAATCTATTTGTACCTCCTTTCGATAGCTATTATAACATAAAATAGCCCCTGTCATTCTTCAACGGATTTTTATAGCTATTTTTACACTGGAGATAAGGTATTTTATTTGTGGATATAAGCGCAGGCGTCAATGTCCGGATCGAAAAGTTCTATCATATCGGGTTCACCTCTGGGAAAAATACGGGCCCCTTTTATCATTTTCCCGTCAAGAAGAGATCGTTTTAGTTCACTATATTTCTCCGGTTCCAGGTAAAAATCCAGGTCGCCCACCTGAGCTCTGTAGGGATCCGGTTTAGTGTCATACGGTAAAATTTAGAAAAAAACAGTTTTTCAAATTTAATCACTGTTGATATAATAATTTTATGGACGACTTTAAACTAATACCCACAAACGGAGAGCCCTCGTCAGAAGATAAAAAGATCATTATTGAGGGAATGATAGCTTACCATGAAAGTAAGGGGCATATAAGAAAAGAAAAAGATGATTATTTTTCCATTGTTTTAAAAAATACAAAGAATGAAACTGTCGGAGCGATTGTCGTATCTTTCCGTTGGGAAGCAATGCATATTGAGACTCTGTGGATTGATCAATCATTGAGAAATCAGGGTTTGGGTACAAAACTAATGGAAGCAGTTGAAAAAGAAGCAATTA
>Ga0075800_1029_pt1 | contig 14257 bp, 14 predicted proteins | sample RifGroC2_FD_68451 | JGI IMG/M metagenome (GOLD analysis project Ga0075800, IMG submission 68451) | Microgenomates (Gottesmanbacteria) bacterium GW2011_GWC2_39_8
AACGATAGCTTTCATAATTAAGTCAAAAGTTAAAAATTAAAAGTCAAAAGTTTCTTTACTTTTAACTTTTAACTTGAATTTTTGACTTTTTACTTTTGACTTTTTACTTAGATTCCTTTTTATTAAAATCTTTGATTATGTTCACTATATATTCTACTTCATTTTCCTGCATTTCAGGATAGAGTGGCAGGGATAATATCTCTTTGGCATATTTTTCCGTCACCGGAAAATCTCCATTTTTATAACCCAATATATCTTTTACCCCTTTTTGGAGATGTACAGGGATCGGATAATGTACTCCTGCCCCTACCCCGTTTTTATGTAAAAACTGAAGAAGCTGATCCCTCTTTTTGGCTCTTATCACATAAAGATGAAAGTTAGAAAGATTACCGTCCGGAATTTTTGGAAGAACTACAGGAGAGCTGGCGAGTAATTTATCATAAAGGGCTGCAATTTTTCTCCTTTTCTTATTCCAGTTATCCAGATGTTTAAGCTTGACAGATAATACAGCAGCCTGGATAGTATCAAGCCTGCTGTTGTACCCGAAAATATTATGTTTATACTTTTCCGTCTGACCGATATTTCTCATCGCACGAAGTTTATTTGCAAGCGTAGAATTATCTGTTACCACACATCCCGCATCTCCATATGCCCCCAGATTTTTACCGGGATAAAAAGAAAAAGCTGCCAGATCACCAAACCTTCCGCATTTCTTTTTATTGATCAAAGAGCCATGCGCCTGACACGCATCTTCCAAAACAGATACATGTTTTTTCTTTGCAATCTCCATTATTTCCCGCATCGGGGCAGGACAACCATAAAGGTGGACAGGCAATATTACTTTTGTTTTTTTATTAATTGCTTTTCGTAATCTTTCCGGATCCATCTGGTAAGTATCAGGGTTTATCTCTATAAGAACAGGTCTTGCTCCCAGTTCCAGAATCGGCAAAATCGTGGATATAAATGTATTGGGAACTGTAATCACTTCATCTCCGGGACCCACTCCGAGGACTCTAAGGGCCAGAAGAATCGCATGGGAACCTGACCCCATCCCGATGCAGTGTTTGACTCCTAAATAACGCGCAAATTCTTTTTCGAATTTCTCCACTTCATCACCCAGAATAAAATCAGCACGACCCACCACACCGGCAATTGCCTCGTCTATGTCTTTTTTAATTGTCTTGTATTGAGCCTGTAGGTTGACTAGTGGAATATGCATATCAATAATTTTAAGTTAAGATGTCATTGCGAGGAGTCTTCGACGAAGCAATCCCCTTATGTTCAGGGGATCGCCACGCCGTCAGAACGGTCTCGCGATGACATAAATGCGTAAGTCATAATTATTCATATCATTAGCGTATTAGCTTTACTTAATCTTCCTAATTTCTCTTGCCGGGTTTCCGGCTACTACTGTCCAGTCAGGCACGTCTTTCGTCACGACCGACCCGGCTCCAATCATCGCTCCCTCACCGACGGTCACTCCGCAAAGTATAGTCGCGTTTGCCCCAATTGAAGCTTTTTTTTTAATAACAGTCTTTTTTACTTTCCAGTCACAAACTGCTTTTAATGTCCCATCATCATTGGTCGCCCTGGGAAAAATATCGTTGACAAAACATACATGGGGACCGATAAAAACTTCGTCTTCTATGATGATCCCCTCAGGGATAAAAGCCCCCGCCTGGATTTTCACCCTTTTGCCAATTTTGACATCCGGCTTTATCTCGACAAACGCTCCAATCGTCGTCTCATCCCCGATTTCACACCCGTATAAATTTACCAGCTCCGGATGGTAGATCTTTACATTTTTTCCCAACTTTACATCTTTTTTTACTGACATCAAATTTATTTTGCGGGGAGTCTGAAAATTTTATGATCTTTGCGCCGAAGGGAAAGCGAGCGACGATGAGTTGAATAACAACTTCAACTGTATCGCGAGCGGCTCGCAAAGTCATAAAATTTTTATACGACCTCAGCAAAATTACATTATAATCTTACCTTTTTCCCCGTCCTTATAGCCCGGGTTGCTCCTTCCAACACTTCCATCACTCCCATCGCAAACTCCCCGCCGCTTTTGGCCTCCCGCCGCTCACTTATGGCCTCCACGAATTCTTTGATAAGAAGACCTAATGGCTCGACTATGTCCACTTTTGGAAGCCAGACATCTCCGGTCCGGTAACCGATTTTTATCTGTTCTTTAAGTTTCTCGCTGATAATTTCCTTCACTACTCCTTTATCGTAAATCCTCACTTTTTCTGCAGGCTCCACATCATCGTAAACTACCATTTTTTTCGTGCCGATGATCTGCATCTGCCTTATCTTAAGCGGAGATAACCAGCTGACATGAACATGAGCTATGACATCCCTCAGATAATGCGCCGTAATGTATGCTACATCCTCCTGTTTGTTAAAATGCGATTTCCCTGTGGCATGCAGGAATTTGGGTTTTTCTCCAAGTAAAAACTGGATTATGGAAAAATCGTGGGCAGCCAGATCAAACACGACATTTACATCAGACTGGAAAAGCCCCAGGTTAGCCCGGGTAGAATCTATATAAAGTATGTCCCCCAATTCTCCCCTGTTTATCAGGTCTTTGATTTTCAGTACCGATCCGTTAAATAAAAATGTGTGATCTACCATGACAATTCTTTTATGCTTTTTCCCGAGTAACAAAATATCAGACGCTTCGCGGCCGGACATCGTCATCGGCTTTTCGATAAGGACATCTTTCCCTGAGCTTACAGCCCTTTTCGCCAAAGGAAAATGGGTTTTGGTCGGGGTGGCAATAATTACTCCGTCCACCTTCGGGTCTTTTATCACTTTTTCAAAATCAGTAGTCGTAACAAGCGATGGATATCTGTTTTTAGCCAGAGCCAGCCTTTCAGAAGAAAGATCCGCACAGTACGCTACTTCCACATAAGGAGATTCAAAAAGATTTCGAAGAAGATTCGTCCCCCAGTACCCGTACCCGATAAGCGCAATTCGTTTCATATAAATAATGCAACCAAATTCTATACCACTTCACCCGAAAATTACATAATCAAAATGAGATATAATTATTAAACAATGAAAACTTCCATACATTATTACGTCACAAAAACAGGGAAAAAAGTTGTTCAGGAATTTATTGACTCTTTAGATAAGATTCAGCAAGCCAAAATCATCAGGATTATTAATACTATTGAGATTTATGGACTCCGATCTGTTATTCCACATCTTAAAAAACTTGTTGGAACACCTCTATGGGAGATAAGGATTTTGGGAAAAGATAATATTAGAATCTTTTATATTGCTCCTACTCAGGATAGTATTGTTATTCTTCATGGATTTATTAAAAAGAAACAAAAAACTGACTCCAAAGAAATCTCAATTGCCATAGCGAGAATAAGTGATCTTGGCAAAACTCTGTCTTGACTTTGATATCAAATATGATATCATAGATATATGAGAAAATTACCTACTTTTGAAGAAGATCTGAAAGAAAGGCTTAAAGATCCCGAATTTAAAAAAGCCTGGGAGGACTCAGAACCTGAGTATCTTTCTCAAAGGGAACTTGCCAAAAAGATGGGCACTTCACAAGCTGCAATTGCCAGAGTGGAAGGTATGAGCGCCAATCCTTCCCTCTCATTTCTCAAACGGCTGGCATCTGCTCTCGGAACCAAACTTCAGATTTCCCTCTAAGTGTATGTTCAAGTTATTATCGGATGCGGCCTAAGATTACCGAAGACTATGTTTCCGTCTGTTCTAATGTTTCGAAACATTAGAACAAGAGCAGTTAAAAAGCTTTTCGTCTTTTCCTCTTATCAATCTCATTATTTATCCTCAAAGCTTTCCAGTTTTGTCCCTTCGGGGGTAGTATGTCATTTAAAAACTCATCAACTTTACCCCAGAAATCTTCCAGTTTCTCTTTACCCTTTATTTTCTCTATCACACGGGTATAGCCCTCCCCTTTTGCCTTAAGGGAAGAATTGACTTTATTTACAGTACCCAGGCTTACCCTGAGTATCTGGCATATAAGCCTCTGTTCATACCCTTTATTGAGTAAAAAGGCGATGGAAAGTCTTTTTGAAAGCATTACTCTTTCTGTAGGAGACAGGAGGTCTTCAATAAATATATTTACTTCCTCGGAAGTCTGTACTCCGGCTACCGCATCCAGGAAAATTTCAAAAACTCTTTTTTCTATATCTTTAGACAGTGGATAACGCGATACTTGTGTCATATTGTTCTAATGTTTCGAAACAATAGAACAAGAATAACACTACTTATATTTTTTATCAAGGAGAATAGGCCGTCAGACGATATTTTTTCTGGAAAGCCGTCTTAAGTTCTTTCAGCTCTTATCAAAAAGCAAAGATTGAAGAACTTCCTGCGTAGTAACCAAGTCTACATTTTTCACCAATATCAGTATTTCCCCTCCGATCGTATGGAAAGAATGGATGGAGATTCCCATATCTGACAATGTTGATGTAATAAGACCATACACTCCCGGAACTCCACGAAGCTCTATAGGAAAATTCACGGAAATAAAACCAAGATTATCAGTATAATTATTAATTAAATTTTTAATTTTCTTTTTCAAAAGATCTTTCAATGGATGATCTGTCATCACCACTATCTCCTTCTCCCCTTCCACCATCGTCACGAAATGTTTCGTTTTTGAAATTTGGTAAACAATTTCGAGACACCGTTTTCGATTTTCCTGATTTTTATTAAGAATAATTTCGTGGATATTAGTACGAGTCACAAGCTGTAGAGAATACTTGGAAAAATCAAAAGGACTGACAGAAACCTGAGGTTGTTTTGCTATATACCTTCTCAAATCCATTGAAAGAGCAGCAACAGAAACAGACTCACCTGTCTTTTTGCTATTTTCTTTTATCAATTTAGCAAGAGCCACAAAGTTCACCAATCCATTTCTGGCATACCGCGTGATCAAAGGATATTTTCGAAGAAGAAACGATGCTTTATTTGACATATGAAATTTTATTTGATATACTTCTGTAATTATTATAACATTATTGTTAATTTATTAACAAGAGGAGAATTTATGAAATCAGCGATAATCATCGATTCGGAACAGCCTATCGGGCTTTTGGCCAACGCAGTGGCATGCATTGCATCAGGAATCTTTCTCAATGGATCCGATCTTGTAGGCCCGGAGATAAAAGGACAGGACTAAAACTTTGCTTGAACTTACAAGACGGGCTCAGTCTCTAGGGCTTAAATATATGGCTTTTACCAGAGAAGCACAAAGCACTACAGATTATGATGCATATGAAAAATCTGTTACCGGCCTTCCTTTGGAATCTGTCCATCTTATGGGACTTGGTGTAGTAGGAGAAGACAACATCGTAAATTCCCTTGTAGGCAGCCTCCCTATGCTTCGCTAGCATATGCTTTTTGTGGTCCGATCGGACCATGTTTTGCTTAAGCTAATTTAAAAATGGGACGTCAATACTGTTTACGATCGTGAAGTTGTTTGAAAGATAATCGGTGATGAGGTTTGCTTTATTGGCTAATTAGCTGATTGAGTTATTGGGTTATTGGGTTATTTTTTTATGGCTTCGACGAAGAATTGTTTGCCGAACAGAAGCTGTAATACTCTTGATTTTAAATATATTTTTAATAAAAATGGCGACATCGGTAATCGGGATTTTGTGCTGTAGGGCAGAAAAGGGCTTTTTAGGGTTTTTATCTTAAAGCCAACGGCCGTTAATACTTCTATCAAACTTTTTTCGGTAATTGGAGTCTTATGATCAAAAAAATCCCAGTACTCTCCTCCTACCCTTTTGATATCCGGCTGCATGATAAGTAGCTTTCCACTCTCCCTCAAAAGATTGAAAATCTTTTTTAAAAGATCAAACACCTCTTCTTTGCTTCCCAAATGTTCAAGTAAATTACTGGCAAAAAATACTGTCGGATGGACTTTCCTGAGAGATGAATCTATAGAGGAAATCGGAGAAATTATTGTTTTTACATATTTATTTGCTTTTGTTTCAATATCAGGATTTATATCGAGGGCAATTTTTTCTTTTGCATTTATATTATTGCAAAATTCGCAGCTTCCGGCCCCCAAGTCTACTACAACATCATCTTTCCCGATATATTGTTGCAGAAAATCTTCACAAAGCACTTTCCAAAGCTCATTTTTCCTCACTCTCTCGTATTTGGAAAATCTCGCCTTATATAATTTGTCTATATCTGTCATTTTTTTAATTTTTTATTTTTAATTTTTAAATTATTTTATCCTTTCCCATATCATCGGATCATCTGTTGGGGAAAAATGCGTTTTAATATAATCCGCTTCCTTCTGTGAAAAACGATCAAAAGGAGATCCCGGTGTAAATACTATCAGTTTCGTTTTATTTTTTTCCATATCCTCTATAAATGAAGGAAGCATGTCGCGAAGCGCCGGAATATATTCCAGAAAGTTATTGCAGCAGTTATAATACCCGTCCCGGCGAAAAATATAAAGGCCTTTGAAATCAAATATCCTGTCATCTGCATTGGTCCTTCTCAGTTCCTCTCCGGCAATTTTTATGATTTCGTCGTTGGTCCAAAGTGCTTTATTTATCCATGCATCATATCCGCTTTTAGCAAAAATAAAGAGTAATGATACAAGATATAATAAAGCCAAAAATTTGAGCTTTTTCAAAAGCAAATTATATGGCTCCCAAAATATTTTCGCGACTATTATCGCCATAAAAGGGAAAACCGGAAGGAAATACTGCTGGAACCCGGTCCGTATAAAAAATGTGTACAGGAACAGAAGTATAAGTGGCAGGGGCAGTATAGAATATTTTATTTTTCCTTTAATATTTTTTTGGGAAAAGGCCAAAACAGTAAAAAGAGCAATTCCGAGAAACATTATCAGAAACAGGAAATTGTTTAAAAACCACGGCAGTCCTTTATAAGTTCCATATATCACGTCGTTGGGTCTGAAATAAAAAATGATGTTCTGCGGAAACCAGAGATTCTGCTGGACCAGATACGCATAAAGAAAAATGGATTTGAGTCCCATCGTGAGATTATTCGTCAGCAACAAATATAGAAGAACAGGAACTGAGGGGATTAAAAAACCCGCCAGTATTATCTTAATTTCATCAATTATCTCTCTCCGGTTAATTTTTCTCCAGAAGGATATTATAAGGTACGAGATCCCCAGTCCTGCCAGTCCGGGGACGATCTTGAGAAGCAGCCAAAAAGAAATTCCCAGAAACAGTCCCGAAAGAAAAAAGGCTTTAAAATAATCGGAGGGTCTGACCCTCGGAAGGGTCAGACCCTGAACGAAAAAATATGTACCCAAAACAAATACCGGGATCATCAGATTGTCCGGACGGAGTTCTATTTGTTTTTCTATAGAAAGCGGTATCACAAGAAGAGTAAGAACGGATAACAATCCGACCTCTTTCCCGAAAAGCAGTTTTCCCAACTTATAAGTAACCAGCATTGTAAAAAGGAAAAGAATGAACGCATAAAATCTGGCAACAGTATAGATTGCAAGATTTTCTCCCATTATCCTGAAAAACGGAACCAGTGTGTAGTGGAAAAAAGGGGTAAAGTGCATGTAAAAATCCCTGTACGGAAGCTCCCCCACCGAAAGAAGGTATCCATAGTGCAGATGAAAAACTTCATCTGCATTGTAAAGCCTTTTTAATCCCTCATCGAGACGAAAATAGACCAAGGGTAGTACTGTTATAGAGAGCAATAAAAAATATAGTTTCTTCATAAAAAATCAAAAGGCAAAAGTCAAAAGGCAAAATTCCAGGTCCCTCCAAAATTTCTGATGAAATTTTACAGGGTAAACAAAAATCAAAAGTGAAAAACTTTTAACTTTTTACTTGCACTTTTAACTTTTAACCTTTGACTTTTGACTTAGAGCGCCCTATAAATTCTCACCGTGCTATTCTTATAAATTTCCTTAAAAAAAGGGTAAAAGGTCGAGAGGTCTTCCACTTTCCCCCACTCCCTTTCTACCGGTCCGTAGAAGACCAGGCTTATGTTGTTATTTCTTAACCAGAACTCTGCATCCGGGTTGTTACCCGCATAAAACCTTTCGGCTTCCGTAATTTTCCTTTCAAGAAATGGAGTATTGGCGTGACCCATAAAAACAGTATTTCCCGCATAGGCAGGGATAAAATTACCCGTGGCAATATATCCCAGGACAACATAATTTTTATCCGTATGATCCCGTAGGAATCTCATACCGTCCATAAACTCTGCAGTCGGATTGGCCAGATACACACCGTCAGGAACAGCTGGATACGAGGCTATAATTCTCTGGTCAGCCTGTTCAATAAGCCAGAGCCTGGTCGAAATCATGAAGTTAATTCCCATTATTATTGGAAATAGTGCCAAGAGACCTGTCAGAATATATAAAGGCAATCTTATACTCCATTTCAGCCTTTTGGAAAACGCCCAAAATTGGATAGTCAAATAACCAGCGAGAATTCCTAAAGGTATATGCATCGCCGACTCAGTAAACCGGAGAGGGCTTTGGGCAGGGATATAGGAGAATACTTTAAACAATAACCCAAGACCCAAAACCCAGGAAACCATTGGAAATAATTTCTTTTCCCGTTTTAATAATACTACAAACATTCCCAAAATCCCCAGTATGAGCAGAGGTCCCAAGGCCTTGAGGTATTCGTTGAAATTAAAAGGGAGCGGATGGATAAGATCAAACTCCACCAGCTTTTTCCAGGGATATATTTTTGTGATAAGTTGGATGTATAGAAGAGAAGGAATTGAGAATAAAAAGAATATTATTCGGGGAATTAATGTCCGTTGGTTTTCAGCTTTAACGGAATCGGAGTGATTGAGAACTATTTCAAACACACTCAAGACGAAGAAAATTGCGTAAAGGGTAATTACTGCCGATGGGAAAATTATTCCCAGGATAAATCCGCCCACGCCCCATAACATCCAATTAGTCCAATTGGACTTATTGGTCAAATTCCCAAGCTTCCATACAAAAAATAGAATTCCCAATTGTCCGAGTAATATATGCGGGATAAAAGTAATTCTCTGAAAAGTGTCTATCGCCGACCACCAGGACATGTAGTTTCCGAACCTGGGCCAACCTTTCACCCAGACGACAGCAGACGGCCAGCTGGACGCTGTCACCACCAAAAGAAATATCATCACCTGCATCCATAATTTACGGGTTTTAAAAATATCACTGATATAAAGGGAGATTAAATATAAAAGTGAAAATCCTAATATTGCGCGTAGAACGTTATAGATAACCGGAGGAGTTAGTCCAATCATTCCTCCGAGCTTTCCCATATAAAGGTAAAATACCTGGAGGAGTGATCCGCTGTGCGGCTCTGCCGTATATTTTTCAACCACTGTCCAATGGCCCTCCTGCCCTTCCCTGATCCTGGATAAATAGAAGTTGTAATCATATGTGTAATTGTGTTCAATTACCGCCTCTTTCCCCTCCGCCACATTCCCCCTATTTACATACTGATAAATCGTCTGCGAAAAAGAGAATATGACGAGAAAGATTGATAATAAAGCAAAAAACAGCTTTCCAATTGTTACATTGTTAAATTGTTTCATTGTTGAATTGATTCTACTTCATATATCCTCAGTTTTTCACTGGCAAAAACCTCTTTTGTCCCAAGCGTTTTCAGAAATTCTTCATTTGGGGGAGGAGTATCCAGGCTGAAAAAAATATAGGAAACATTATACTTGTCAATCATATTTTTGGAAAAAATCATATTATCCTGCCGGAAAAATTTCCCGACTTCCTGATCTTTCTCCGCGCTTTTGTAAGTGAGAGTCGGATGGCCCACCACCACTTTATTATGAGCATAGGCAGGGATAAGATTTCCCATATACCCCTGGGACAAAACTACGGAATTTTCCGGTGTATTTCGGTCCAGCCAGGCAAAAGCGGGGAAAATATCTTTGGGAATATATATATTGTAGACGTTCGGATCAAACACACCAAAATCATGAACCAGTGTCCCGTATATCGAAATTCCGCTATAAAGAAAAAGAGAAATTAATAAACTGAAAAGTAATTTCTTTCCGCCAATCCTCCTGGTAACCTCAAATATCCCCTCGGCGGCTAATATGGCTATCGGTATATAATGTCCCCACTCAAATAATCTTTGGTTTGAAACAGGAAGAAGACCGGGGAGTATAAATAATCCTATGAAAGGAACGATAAACCATATCAGAGTCACAACTTTTATGGTGCTAATTTTCTGTCTGACCCAAAAAAATATCCCCGCAACTGCCGGGAAAAATAAAGGTCCAATGCCGCCCAGATAATCCGGAAATGTGACTGCAAAAACCCACTTCCTCTCCTCATCCCGGACGGCCGTCCATGGAAAATTGGTATTTTGCAGCCAGTTAAGATAAAAAACTGTTAGAACAAACGCGGCAAAGAACGAGGTCCGACCTCGCAGGAGGCGCAAAGAAGCCCATAGTCGAAAGCCGGACCTATTTGCATGAAGAATAAATCCGCTAAAAAAAACTATCATTCCTAATCCCAAAAAAGTACCGGGATTAGTCAGTCCGGAGAGTATCGTAAAAAATGCAATTAAGAAATTCTCCCGCAAGGCAATGCCTTGTGACAAGGCATTGCCTTGTAGGATTGGAGCGGATCTTTTTTTTCCGAAAAGAAAAATTAAGACCAAAACCATCGAGATATAGGAAAGAAGATGGTGCGGCAGAAATATTGCCCTATGAAGTGTATCAAAGCTCGTCCAGTTGCCGAAAGCATTTTCTACCAACAACTTCCCCCCATCATTTCTCACAAACCAAAAGGTAGAGGAAAAAGAAACAAAAAGAAAGGAAACGACTCGTTTTACTTTACTCTCAGGATAAACGAGCCGGATAAATTTATAGATCACGGCAAGAAGAACTATACCGAAAACTATTCTCGAAAGAGTGTATGTAAGAGGCAGATTGCTTCCCAGAAAGACTGATAATTTACCAAGTATCGGAAACAGTGTCATCCCCAGCCTCGGAGTAAAATTTTCGGGAGTAAATCTGGAAATGACAAGTAAATTACCGTCCAGACCCTGTTTCATAAGATGAAGATAATAAAAATAGTCCAGCCGGAAATTATGGATAAGGGGAAATACAGTATCGGAACCGGAAAGCGCAACCCAGTACAGTAATGGAAGGACTGCTAAAGATATAAGTGTAAATATTATTATTGCAACTGCAACCCATTCCCGGTAAAGCACTTTCATAATAATTAGCTTATGCAAATAGTGGTCCGATCGGACCATGTTTTCTATTAAATATATCTTTTAAAATAGATCAGGGATAAGAATATCAACGAGACAATAGAAAGTATTTTCGCGGTTGACCGGATTGGAGTGCCTCCGAAAAAGACTTCCACTTTATGAATACCTTTCGGAATATTTAAACTCATTCTTCCATCTTCCTCAAGACCCGGCAAAACGGGACTTTGGTCTATTTTCCCTATCCACCCCGGGAAATAAAAAGTATTAACCCGGACTTTTGTACCTTCCTCCGAAGTAATGTTAAAAGCTAGCTGCTCAGTGATGTTTTTTTCCACTTTTATATTCCCTCTGCCTTCAATAATTTCCACTTTGGGAAGCACTTCTCCTGTTTGGTCTAACTTTGTCAACAAATCAGTATCGGCCGTTGGCGGCAGAAACTCCGTGTAGGCCATGCTTTTAAAAGTCCAGGGGGCTAGTATCCCAGTCTGCTCTGTCTGAAAGTATGAGGTAGGAAAGTTAAAATAGTCTATTTTTGGCCTCGTGTATATAAACCCTTGCCATATAAAGGCAAAAATCAAAAGGCAAAAGGCAAAAGTTTTTAACTTAAGTGACCTGGGTGACTTAAGTAAGTAGTCTATAAAAATTCCACTAAGTATCGCCCCCATAAAAGTATTTATAAATAAAAAGCGGTAAGGGTATGCCACCATATTCATCCCGGGAATATTATTCCAGAGAAACGCGGAACTCGCTCGGGTCAGAAAAAGAGAAAAGAAAAACCAGAATAGAGAGAATATCATTATTCTATGGTTACATTGCTTCATGGTTACCTCACCCTGACCCCTCGGGGTGAAACCTCGAGGGGAAAATTTGACAATGAAACAATATAACAATGAAACAATGGCTATTACTAAATTCGGTATTCCAATTGCAAAAGAATAATATCCCGGTTGTTTAAGGAGAAGGAGATCCAGGCTATTTCTGACAATGGGGGCCACACTTTGGAAAAAAAAGTTTCTTTTCCCGGCTTCTTCTGCCGCCAGCTTTACATAATTTATATAACGGCTTTCAAAAAGCGCAGGCAGCCAAAACCAGGCAGTGACAAGGATTGCAGAAATAAGTGAATAACAAATGAAAAGGAGTGATTTTTTATTTTTATAGCCCATAAAGGGAATGAATGTTATGAGAACCACAGAGGAAATTAAAACAAACAGGTTATGAGTCAGTATAAAAGCCGCATAGCTCACTATTGTCAGAAAAATCCATAATCGTTTCGGCTCTCGCGAAAGTTTAGTCACCGCCCAAAAAAGCATGGGCAAAACGACAAAAGAAAGTATCTCTCCCCAATCCCCGTAAAGATAAATTGAGAGCAGATGGTAAGGGATGTACGCATAAACTATTGATCCAACCAGTGACGCCCACTCACCCAGATATTCCTTTAAAAAGAGATACATAAAAAAAGAAGAGAAAATAATTGTGATGGCCATAAAAATCTCTGAAGAAAGAAGGAAACCAAAACCCAGAAGATGTATAAGCTCTGTCAAATAATAAGGCAGCAGGTATATAAAGTTGAAAACCGGCGCCCCCAGCCCATGGCCCGCGAGTCCTGCCCAACGCGGAAAAAGGTTTCCTTCGGAAATACTCCTGTCAAGGTTTACCAGACGGAAAAGATGCGCCAGATTATCAGCCGAACCCAAAATCTCTTTCGTAAATAGAGGAAAAATAACAGGGATTAAAAATAGGAAAATAAATAATATTTTTTTCATTTAATGCTCCCTCTTGACGATATACGCCGGGCTTATTACAATTTTAGCATTAAACCATTCTTTTATTAATCTTGAATTATTATGGAAAATCGGGAAGAAACAGAAGATATTGATATCAAAAAAGTAGCCATATTTACGGCTGTCGGTGTAGTGATACTGGGAGCTGTGACATACGGAAGTTATCTATATTCCCAAAACCGGTCAGGCGGACTTACTATTCCGGGAGGAGTTACGTACCTCGGTCCCACGGAAGTGAAACAGCAACCTCCTACCGCCCCTACCCGTTTCACTGTGGCACCTTCTGTCACATGGTCAGACTTCGGCGGTAAAATTTATCCTTATATTTTCAAATATCCTTCCACTTTGCCCATGGTAGTTTTTCCGGGTGATACCACAGATAGCGTTGCTATCGCCTGGGGCAATATCCCTCCGCAAAATAACATATTGGTAAATGTAGAAATCATAAGCAGCAGGGATCCTAAATATGTAGAAATGTCCAAGCTGGAATACGTAAGGAATTGGTATAAATTTTTCTCCGGCTTAAAAGGAGTAGCAAAAGTTACACCATTTACCAATACACAGGGAATGAAGGGATACACAGCATCTTATATCAACTGGGCTAATGAATCACCAAATACCGATGTCTTCTTTGAAGTACCGGGTAGAAAAGATGTCATGCTCCACTTTGCCAATGGAATTCTCGACCCGGAAGTATTTAACCGCATTATCGATTCGGTAAAATACGAGGCCAACCAATTCTACGCCACACCGACACCGGATAAATAAAATTTTAACTTTTCATTCCACACCTTGACCTATAGTGTTAATTAGCGTATAATTCTCCTTATTTTCCCTTATCTGCCCGGAAACGGTTCCGGGTTATTTTTGGAAAAATAAGAACTTTGAAATTTGAAGAAAATATATAGGAGGCCAAAATGACTACTCGACGGATTTTTTTCGGAACGATCGCGCTCATCGCCCTGATAGTGGTTTCAGGGTTTGTTAGAGCGCTGGAACGGTCCCCATCGGACATTCGTATGGTCCTTTGGGGAGGAGGAACGTTAGGAGGTCTATTCCTAACGTTCTTATTTGGGTATTGGCTCTGGGAGCCAAAACCCAAAAGAAGTCGGAAGAAGCTGAGCCCTAAGATGATTTTCATTGCCACAATCGGAGGAGCGATTGTAGTAGTGATCATGTCAGAGTTTATCCGACATGATCCCAGCTCTTTTTTCTACGCAGTAGCAATTTCGTTCGTCTTATTTTCGATCCCCATGGGGATCTGGTTTA
>Ga0075800_1083_pt1 | contig 13680 bp, 15 predicted proteins | sample RifGroC2_FD_68451 | JGI IMG/M metagenome (GOLD analysis project Ga0075800, IMG submission 68451) | Microgenomates (Gottesmanbacteria) bacterium GW2011_GWC2_39_8
ATCTTCACGCATTGCTCTGGATTGTCCCTCAAATTGGTTTTTAAGTTTTTCCAAAACTTTTTCTTCCGCCATAGTTGTGGCTTCCATCAGTTCTTTTTTGTGTTTTTCTCTTTCGGAAGCCACAGCCTGCTCTTCCAAATCATGTTTGATAGCGTCAGACAGTTCAAATTCTTTGAAACAATACGGGCATTTTATTCCGGTGATCATAACTCGTATGTTAACCTGACGGAAGTAAAAAAACAACCCTCCGAGATATGTACTCTAGAGGGTTGCCTTATTATTACGGATGGGTTTGTGCTTTAAATTTTTTTTAAGATTATTTTTAAGGCGGGACTCCTGATATACTAAAAAAACTGCGGTTTGTTTCAGTATCCACCCCTCTAACCCACTTTGACAACCCTTCGGGTTGCAAAGTGGAATAAGATGGGTATATATTTTTCATTTTTGATTTAAAACCAGTCTAAATCCGCTTTATAAATAAACATCAGGAATAATATGAGAAAAATGTAAGACCCGAAAAATAGTACTTGATTTAATCTTATTTTCTGTTTTATAGTAGATAAACTATGGATACATTAAATGATAAAAGTCCGGTGGAAAACGAAACTATTGAACTGACCACGGAACCTGTTCCGGGACAAGCAGGAGTACTTCTGAATATTGAGAATCTCGTCAAAAGCCACATCACAAATATCGATACGTTAAAAGTAGAGATCAAAAAACAGAAAGAAATGATGGACGATATTTTTGCCAATGATGAAACTTTTAAAATTCACTCGGAAAAAGCCAAAGAAGCGACTAAAATCAAAACCCAAACTAAATCCCAGATCATGAAAAGGACGGATGTCGCTGCTATAAATGAAAAGATCAAGGGAATGAGGATGGATCTGAAAGAACTTGAAGGAGCATTATCCGATTATCTGCGGGAATACCAGAAAATGTCGGGCGCCAATGAGATAGAAGGCGAAGATGGTGAAGTACGGGAAATTATTTTAACTGGTAAAGTCATAAAAAAGTCATCCCAATACAAAAGGTAAATATTATTCAGATTCACCTACCAAAACTCCTTTTGTTATCCCCGTAATTTTTACATCTAAAATACACCCTGTTAAATCTTTTTCTGTTTTGATATAAGCAGGTGTCTGATTTTCGAGTAACACGGATTGCACACTTTCCCTTCTATCTTTCAAAAACAGGGCTTTATAAACTCTACCTATATGTTTTTCTAAATGTAAGGCATATTTCTTCTTTCCCAATGAAATAAGTGCCCGGGATCTTTTTTGCTGCATGGATGCACCAACGCATGACAATCTTTTAGCCATATGATAAGCAGCAGTTTTTTCTCTTATCGAAAATCGGAAAACATGTAATTTGTCTATCGGTGATTTTTCCAGAAAATTATAGGTATCCTCAAAATCCTGATCATCTTCTTCCAGAAATCCGGTAATAATATCCGTTCCGATAAAGGCCGTAGAATTTATCTTTTTGATTTCAAACAGTTTTACCAGTATTTCATCCCTTTTGTATCCCCTTTTCATCAGGTTTAATATTTTGTCCGATCCGGACTGTAAGGGGATATGAAAATAATTTACAAGTCTGCCTGAAGAATTTATTTTTTTATAATATTCCAGGAAATCAGAAGTGATACTCCACGGATGGATAGAACCGAGTGATACTCTCTGGACAGAAGTTGATTTAATTAATTGATCAATCAAAGTAATGAAATTTTCTCCTGTATCGTACCCGAATGCTTCAGTATTAATTGCGGTCAATATTAATTCTTTAATAGTTTTTTCATTGGTTTTAATTATTCTTATAAGTTCACTGATTTTTCTGGATTTGGGAATCCCGCGAAGATATGGCACTATGCAGTATGAACAAAATCTTTGGCAACCATCCTGGATTTTGAGTATGTATCTTCCCGAATCAATAAATTTGTCTTTCACGGCATACTTTTCGGATACCGTTTTATTCGTATTAAATTTGTTTAACAAGAGTTCGGCAACATATTCCTTATTGGTATTATCAATAAATTCATCTGCTCCAAAAACTTTAACTTTATCCTTAATCCATTTCGTCGCAGCACAACCCGTCACAATAATTTTACTTAAGGGAAATTTCTTCCTGGCTTGATAAATATGTTGCCTGGCCTCCCTCTCTGCTTTCTCAGTCACGGCACAGGTATTTATAATGTATAAAAATGGATTATTTAAGTCGTAAACGAAACCCGAAGATAATAATTTTCTGTCCAGTTCTTCCCTTTCTGCCTGGTTTACCCGACACCCGAAACTGAAACTGGCAAAAGTTTTAATTTTCATCTTTGAAGAAAATTTTCTATTAGTAGCTTCCGCTCCCCGGGTGGCATAAAGGATTTAAAATTTCTGTTCTTCCTCTGCCGGACAATTTCATAAAGGAAAATTGCTCCCGTTACTGAAAGATTTAAACTTTGCACCATCCCGGACATGGGCAGAATCAAATGTTTGTCTGCCATCTCTATAGCTTTTGCAGATAAACCGCGATGTTCATTACCCAAAACCAAAGCGACTTTTTCCGGAAACTTATAATTAAAAAGGTTTTCCGCTTTTTCGGAAAGTACGGTAGCAATTATCCGGTAATCATTCTTCTTGAGGTGATTTAAACATTCTTCTGTAGAATTATACGTGATGAAATCCAGCCATTTATGTGCCGAAGAAGACGAAGATTGTCCTATTCTGCGGGGTGCAAACAGTTTGAATACCCAATCCGTCACAAGTACGAAATACCGCCTCGGCATTATGCGGGTCATGTATGTCTTCCAACACCAATACCAAATCTTTCTGTCTTTGGGAAACTACTTTTTCTATTTTTGACAACCTTTTTTCTGTTACCATAATTATCTGGAAGGATTATAATATATACCCATCTTACTCCGGTTTGCAACCCGAAGGGGTTTATCCTAAAAAATCTCGCAAGATTTTTAAGGGCAGCAAAGCGGATTAGATGGGTGGTTTATCCTGATAAATCTCGCAAGATTTTCAGGGATACTGAAACAAACCGCAGTTTTTTTAGTATAGTTCGGAATTTAAAGAAATATGATGAAAGATACGGATAAATATCTAATCAAAGCCGTTCAGGAAGGAAACATTCTCTCTTATGAAATATTGGTAAAAAAATACCAGGGGAAACTAATTTCATTTGTAAAAAAATATGTATGGAATGAAAAGGACGCTGAAGAGATAGTCCAGGATACATTCTTTTCCATATATCGAAACATAGAAAAAGTGGATATTGAAAGAAAATTTTCCTCTTATCTTTTTACCGCAGCCAAAAACACCTCTGTTTCCTTTTTACGCACAAACAAGCTGGAAACCAGACTAAATGAACAGTCTGTTTCGCAAAAACATGACATTGTAGATGGAATGGAAAAAGAAGAAACAAAGAAAGAAATCAAAATGGCTTTGTCTTCCATAAACCCAAAATATAGTAAACCCTTAAGTCTCTATTTTTTTTATGAGTTGTCATATCAGGAAATTAGCATTAAACTGAAAATACCGTTAAATACGGTCCGAACGTATATCAGAAGGGGGAAAATGGAAATGAAACAAAAATTAGACAAGGCTACCTTCGATAATAACTTGAATATATAAGTAATTACTATGAAAAGATCATATATTACCGAAAAAATAATGAACAAGGTCATAATTTATGAAGAAAATAAATCCCGAAATTGGCTAAGAAAATTTATAGCCATACTTCTTATTCCTGTCATTTCCGTCTTACTGTTTATGATATTGTTTGTAAATGAAATGAACAACAACAAAACGTTCGACATGCTTACTCTTTTTACAGAGGACAAGGAGATAATAGATCAATTTTGGCAGGATACTCTCTCAGTCTTCCTCATGGAAATTCCGCAAAATTATGCGCTTTTAGGACTGATTGGTTTGATTTCACTTATAGTGCTAGTTATTATTGGTAGGAAAAAATTAAAATTAGTCAAAAAAAAGCTTGGACAGGTAGAGAAGTATTTACAAAAAGCTTCACAAAGGAGGTATTTATGAAAAAAATATTCCCTCTTCTTTTCATAGCAGCTCTGTTTATGATCGGCATGATCCTTTTTGGTCTGAAAAAAAGCGGAGAGATTTCTTACAAACCTGATCCCTCCGAACAAAACTCAGTCAATGTTCCCGATGTGCAAAATCAGAATCCGACCATAAGCAGTGATAATGTAGTCAATACTTTATCTCTAGAAATAACAAGTCCAAATGATAGGTCTACTGTCAATTCATCGAAAATTACTATCGAAGGAAAAACTTCCCCAAATGCTGATATATCAGTCAATGAAGTCGATACTAAAGCCGACTCAAATGGGCTTTTTAAGGCCACGATAAATCTGGATGAAGGAGAAAATGCAGTAGTGGTATACGCTACTGATGAACAAGGAAATTTTGCCGAAAAAGAGATCATAATTTTATATAACTGGCAATAAAAAACTGCTTTTTTTCAGATTTTGAAACTTTTGATTTAGAAACTTCGTATACATACTGCAAACTCAAGTTAATAGTTATAAACGGAGGAAAATTTATGAAAAAAATATCTTTTATGGCTATTGTAACCCTTGCCGCACTTTTATATAGTTCACCCGTTTTGGCCAAAAATCCTATTCAGGAAGTCAGACAGGAAGTAAAACAAGAGATAAAAGAGGCCAAACAGGAGGTAAAAGAAATCCGAAGAGAAGCCAAAAAAGAAATTAAGGAAGCCAAAAAAGAACTTCGCGAAGATATCCGGGAGAAACAAAGTTCAGGACCGGCCGGACTTCTCAGGAAATTATTCGGAGAAAGGGCAGAAATAGGCAATGCAACTCTTTCTGCAAAAAATGGAACGAGTCTGACGGTAACAAAAGATGGTAAAACGTACACAGTACTGACTGAAAGTAAAACACAGTTTCGTAGACGTTTCTGGGGCAAATCTTCACTGGATGAGATGCAGACAGGAGACACTGTCAATGTGATCGGTAAATGGACCAAAGAAGCTAATACCACTATTCAAGCAATACTTGTTCGCGACCTTTCAATACAAAAGAAATTTGCAGTATTTGTAGGTACAGTACAATCTCTTACCGGAACAGGATGGGTAATGCAAGCAGTATCACGCGGCACCCAGACAGTCACTGTTTCAGGAACAACAAAACTGGTAAACAGGAAAGAACAGGCCATCTCTCAAACGGATATAGCTCTCGGCCACAGAGTCAGAGTCAAAGGACTTTGGGATAAAACCAGTAATACTGTGACTGAAGTGACACATGTAAAAGACTATACGCTTCCTGTAGTAACCAAAACTACACCGGTTCCAAGTGCAGCACCCACATCCGCACCTGTAATTTAAATAAGTAATAAATCTAGGCAAAAAAAATAAAACCCCCTCCGCGTGAGGGGGTTTTAATATTCATCATATTTCCTTGTCTTGACATTTTTTCCTTGCGGATGTATAATTTCCTTACAATGACAACTACCTCTACCATTACCAGTAAAAGACAACTCACTATCCCTTCCTCTTTCTTCTCGGCTTTGGGTTGGGAAGAAGGACAGAAGGTTGTAGTGACCATGAAAGACAATAATTCACTTGTGATCTCGCCCGCTACCAAACTGGTAGACCAACTGGCCGGATCAGTCAAAATGCCCAAAAGGTTTGAGGGCCTAAAGCCCGATGATATTATCAAAAAAGCAAAAAAAGAATATTTTCAAGGTAAATGATCTTCGTCGACACCAATTACTTTCTTCGTTTTCTTCTGGCGGATAATGATAAACAACATTTAATTGCCAAAAAGATTTTTACTGAAGCAGCTAATGGCAAAAATCAACTCACAACCTCCATCATCGTCCTTTTTGAAATCTACTGGGTCCTTTCTTCTTTTTACGGGAAAGAAAAAACTGAAATAGCCAAAGTCCTGAAAAATCTGCTGGAAATGAAGTTTATAGAAATACCAGACAGATCAATATTTAGTGATGCTGTAGAAATATACTCCACTAATCGTCTGGACCTCGAAGATAGCTTTAACCTGATCTTCGCCAAGTCCCAAAAAACCACCTCTTTCAAAACTTTCGACAGGAATCTGGAAAATGAGTTTAAAAAAAGAAAAATATAGTCATTGATTTCCCTTTTTTCACTTGTTATCCTATTCTCATGCTTTCAAAATCAGACAAAAACTGGCTTCAGGAAAACTTTGCCACTAAAGATGACTTAAAACCATTTGCTACAAAAGAGGATATTAAACCAATTGTAACTGAATTACTCAAACCTATCACAAAAGAATTAAAAGAAATAAGAAAAGACACCAGGAAAATTAGAAAAGATCTGGAAATGGTTACCGGAGAATTTGACCAAGAACAAAAAAATCTTGAAAAACGCACAGTCAGAATTGAAAAACACCTTGGCCTCCCCGCCTGTTAGTTAATCTTCCTTTCGTGGCTTTAAAGAAAACCAAAACCTGTCGCATGACTTTTATTTTCCCTCCTGGGATATACCCTCGACTATTCTCAGGGTACACCCTTTCAGGGTGAATAAAAAGTTTTTGTGATAGGTGTTTTGAGCGGATTTAGTTGAAACCGGCTTTATAAAAATTTATTCTACCTGATACGGAAACCTGAATCTTTCTGTACTTGCCTGCCCACCTTGGAAATATCCAGGCAAAAGAAACATGATGAAGTTTAAGTATCAGGTCAGAGGTTATAGAAATATCCCGATTTGTCTTCATCAAATTATTGATATGTTCCAATCCCTTTTTCGTTCCCCTTATTTCAAGAGCCAGCAGTTTTGGACGGGAAATTATGCCAAAAGCAGTTTCTTTGTAAGAAGTTGCTCCAATAGGTTTAGTACCTGATTTCATTTCAGGACGGAAGAAACAAATTTACGCGTGACAGGTTCTCCTTCGAGTTTAGTAGTACGGAAGATAATCTCAGGAATAATCTTACGGAAAAAAGTAAGTATTTTATGCTTTTTTTTTAAAGCCCGATATGAAAAGTATAATTTGGTTAATTTTCTTGCGTTTTTTTGGCTCATAATGAAAGTATATTACTTTGACCCCAACATATCAACGAACGAATTTAATATGCAGAATTATTTTACGACCTAGACCACGATCGTGTCTGAAGTCGCTCGTCCAAATGCGGGCATAAAAGCCCAACGGCCGTTCCCGGGTTAGAGTTTATGAATCGATCTCTATTATTTTATTTTTCGATTTAAGACCTGAAATTATTTCTATCTTTGATTTGGGAACACTATACGATTTTGAAAGCAGTTCCAGAATAGCTTTGTTGGCTCTTCCCTTCTCCGGCTTTTTCTTTATCCATATCTTGAGGCTTCCATCGATCAAAGTCTCTATCTTTTCCCGTGAAGAATTAGGTTTAACAGTAATATTTAATTTCATTAAATCTCTTCCGGTTTTCTCTCTCCTGGAAGGTGTGGGTCAGGGTGAGGTCATTTCTCCGTCAATATTTTATCAATGATTTTTTTAAATTCTTCAAGGCTCTTTGCACCTTCTACTTTTTCTCCGTTAATAATGAAAGTAGGAGTGACATTTATTCCGATATGATCCCCATCCGATAATCCGTCTGTAATCGTCTTATTATACTTTTCACTGGTTAAATCTTTTTTGAATTTGACAGTATCCAGATTTAATTCTTTGGCAAAACCAACAAATGCTTCTGAAGGATCAGATAAATCACTCCACTGACTCTGGGTACTATAAAGTTTATCAGACATCTCCCAATACTTCCCCTGTTCACCGGCGGCTTCAAAAGCCTCTGCTCCCTTCTTGGCGTTTTTGTGCTGAGACAAAGGGAAATGACGGTAGACTACATATATTTTATCTTTATAATCTCTGACCAGCTGATCAATTACAGGAGCCACATAACCGCACGCGGGACACTCGAAATCTGCAAACTCTACAATTTTTACCTTGGCATTTTTATCTCCCCTTCCCGGACTTTCCGGCCTTATTAAATTCTGTGTATTTACCATCACTGAACCGCTTCCACCGGCAAAAAAGAAAACTGTTCCTGCGATAATTCCTATTGTTACAATAATTGAACCTACGATCAGCTTTAATTCACCTGTCAGTTTCATAACTCATAAATAATAACAGAAAAATATATATGCTACAATATGATTTATGCGTGATTATTCCATAAACATTCATCCCGAAAGCCTTAAACCCAAACCCAAGAAAATCCAACTCCAGAATCCGAAAAATAAAAAATTGATATATCTTCTGCCATTGGTTTTTCTGGTTTTCATATCCATTTTTTTCCTTTCGAAAATCAACCTCAGATTTGTTGCAGGCAAAGTAATATCTCCGAACGCAATTTTTGAAAGGGGAAATGATGATCTGTTGACGGGAATAAAAAAACTGACAGATAACAAACAGGGAACCTTTTCCGTCTATATTTATGATTTAAATAAAGCAAACGGAATAGGAATTGATGAAACTACAGTATTTACTGCCGCGTCAGTAAATAAAATAGCGATATTGGCAGCATTATATGATTTGGCATCAAATGGAAAAGTGGATCTGGAAAAAATCGTCATTCTCCAACAGGAGGATATACAGGATTATGGCAGCGGCTCGATAAGGTATGATCCTCCCGGCACTCCTTTCATGATATGCGCCGTCGTGAGCAACCAATCCTTCGAGCCGAACCAATCGTTCAGCGATTCCGAATTCGAGCGAATCCGGGGCGCACTCACTCATTGCATTTCGGTAACGCGCGCCGATTCGAGCGACACCGGCAACGAAGGCGGTTACGCCAAAATGTTTGACGGGGAAGTAGCAAATAAAACACTTACTCCTGAGATGCTGGGATTTATGGACAAAAGCGACTTCGATGACAGGATTCCCAGATATTTACCAAAAGACATAAAAGTCTACCACAAAACAGGAGATGAAGTCGGCAAAATCCATGACGTAGGAATCGTAGCGCTACCTAGCCATCCTTACTATCTGGGAATATTTACCTCTGATATGACCGATGAAGCGGGAACCAAAGAAACCCTCGCCAAAATCTCCAAAATAGTTTTTGACTACTATAAATAAGAAAGTATTAAGAATGAAGAGTAGCCCGGAAGGGTTCAGGGACTTGCGTTTCGCGGACGGATTTTTCTTCTTTTTTTAGAAAAGGTAGTCCGTTAACCAAGGCTACTTTCAAGGCCTCATCAACTTCCTCGACAAAAACGAATTTGAGATCTTTCAGTACGTTTTGCGGAATATCTTCCAGATCTTTTTTGTTGTCCTTAGGCATAATGATGGTCTTAATCTTAGCCTGATGGGCGGCGATTACTTTCTCCTTTACTCCGCCTATTTCCAAAACCCTGCCACGGAGAGTAATTTCACCAGTCATAGCTACATCACGTTTCACAGGAATTTTGGTGAGTGCCGAAACCAGTGCGGTAGTGATTGCCACACCGGCAGAAGGACCATCCTTGGGTACAGCCCCTTCCGGTATATGCACATGAACGTCTATTTTCTGATAAAACTTATCGGATAATCCGAAGTGTTTGTATTTCCCTCTGACAAATGAAAGTGCTGCTTTACATGATTCCTGCATTACCTCACCCAGTTGTCCTGTCAAAATCAGTCCACCCTTTCCCGGCATAAGCCCGATTTCGATAAACAGGATTCCTCCGCCTGCCTCAGTCCAGAACAGTCCTGTCGACATACCGACTTCATCCTTTTTCTCGGCCAGATAGGCGTTATATTTGGTTGGGCCGAGATATTTTTGCAGAAGTGAAGGAATTACGGAAACTTCTTTGGCTTTCCCTTCCACTATTTCCCTGGCCAGTTTTCGGAATATCGTTGCCACTTCCCTTTCAAGATTACGCACTCCTGCTTCCCTGGTATATTTTCTGATAATCTCTTTTAATGCAGCATCGGTAATAACAATTTTCTCGCCTGTCAACCCGTGTACTTCCATCTGTTTTTTCGTCAGGAAATCGGAAACTATGTGGAATTTTTCTTCTTCCGTATAACCGGGGAAATGGATAATCTCCAGTCTGTCACGAAGAGCCGGAGGAATAGTATCAAGTACGTTGCAGGTCGTGATAAACATTACTTCGGATAAATCGAAAGATACTTCCAGATAATGGTCGGAGAACGCATAATTTTGTTCGGGATCCAAAGCCTCGAGAAGAGCTGCAGACGGATCTCCCCTGAAATCATTTCCTACTTTGTCTATCTCATCAAGCATAAACACGGGATTTTTACTTCCTGCCTGTTTGATACCCTGTATAATTCTTCCGGGAAGCGCTCCGACATAAGTTCTTCTGTGTCCTCTGATTTCCGCCTCGTCGCGTATACCGCCCAAAGAAACTTTGACAAATTTCCTGTCCAGAGCTTTGGCTATAGATTTTCCAATGGATGTCTTACCGACGCCCGGAGGACCGACAAAACAAAGTATGGTTGGAGAAGAAGCCTTTTTGGCTTCTTTGGACACAACCGCTTTATCTGTCTTTTCCAGTTTTTCTTGTGCCTCTACTTCTTTTATTTTCTTCATCTTCAGCTGCATCACCGCAAGATATTCCAGAATTCTCTCTTTCACTTTTTTCAATCCATAATGCTCCGTATTCAGTATTTTTTCCGCTTCTTGGGTATTGATACTGTTGGCTGAAGCGATCGACCACGGAAGATCTACCAACCACTCCAGATAAGTTCTGATATAAGAAGCTTCGGGATTATAAGAAGACATTTGAGCCAGCTTTTTCAATTCCTTTTTGGCTTTGTCTTCAACAGATGCCGGCATTTTGGCCGCTTTTATCTTCTCCATGAGCTCTCTGGTCTCTTTACTGTCTTCTTCTTCACCTAATTCCTTTTCTATGGTTTTCAGTCTTTCACGAAGCACGGTTTCCCTGACATTTTTATCAAATTTTTCCTGGGTTTTACTTGATATCTTCTGTTCCAGTTCCAGAATTTTGACTTCATGGGTAAGATAATCATTTATCCTGTCCAACCTGTCTCTCACATTTCTCATTTCAAGAAGCAACTGTTTTTCCTGAGGTTTGATATCCAGTATCGCCGAAACGTGATTTGCCAAATCTATAGGGGAAATCCCGGACATGATATTCATAAATGAGAGAAAATCCACCGATTTGCCCAAGTTTACCGCTTTTTTCAGAAGCTGTACGATATGATTAGTAAGGGCGGTTACTTCATCAGCAGGAGTAAACTCATCTGTAATTTCTACAACTTTACCCTGGTAATACGGATCAAGCGATTTGTATGAAACTATTTCTACTTTATTGATGCCTTTTACCAATGCGTTAATCTCATTTTCCGTACGAAGCACTCTTTCTATCTGAGCAAGAGTCCCAATGGTATAAAGGTCGCCCGGTGTCGGCTCGTGGATCTGTGGGCTTTTTTGCATAACCAAAGCTATGAATTTTTCAGAAGCATGCGACGCTTCTATAGCGGCCAATGACCGTGGTCTCCCGAATGTCAGAACTATTTCTGTACCCGGGAAAACAACACCGTCTCTTATGGGAACTATTGGGAGAATTTTTTCTTCTTCTGATTTAGGTAAATTTATCATAAAAAGATATTAGCAGCTTATCATACCGAGTGCTAAAAGTCAAGAGTATTTTTAACCGAAAATCATTGACTTATACATACTCATCCAGTATTTTTTCCAGATTTAGACCACAACTGCGCCTGAGTAACGTAGATTCGCTAAGTTGAGTGAGACTGTCTGTATAAGTAAGTCTATCTTCTTCATAAAAAATACCTGTCGGAATTTTGTCCGCAAGAAAAAAACTTTTCTCCAATGCCTTCATTTTATCCCTTTTGTCATACTCTTCTCCCAATTTATAAACTCTTTCCCTATACCAGGGATACGTGTTTACTTTATTGAAGGAAATACATGGCTGAAGAATATTAACCAGGGAAAAACCCTTATGTCTCACCCCTTCTTCGATAATCCCTGCCGTATGAACTATATCTCCTGCAAATGCCTGAGCGACAAATGTAGCCCCTGACGTAATTGCATAGGCCAAAGGATTCACAGGCACTTCAATTACACCGTCAGGAGTGGATTTGGATTTGTAACCCTTGGGGGAAGTCGGTGAAGTTTGACCGGTAGTCAGACCATAAACCCTGTTGTCATGAATCACCACTGTGATGTCATGATTTCCACGCGCCGCATGCATGAGATGATTTCCTCCTTCTCCATAACAATCTCCGTCTCCTGCTACAACTAATACCGGAAGCTTATGATTGGCTATTTTGATACCCACTGCCGTCGGGATAGCGCGACCGTGTAAAGCATGAAAAGCATAACATTTGAGAAAATCGTTCATATTACCTGAACAGCCTATACCAAATACAATTGCAAAATCGGAGGGAGTCCATCCTATTTTCGTAAACGCCGATTTAAGCGCCCCCCATATCCCGAAATCCCCGCAACCTGGACACCAGGTGGGGAAATATGATGTGTTGTAATCAGTTATCTGCATAAGTTAAAAATCAAAAGTTAAAAGGCAAAAGTACAAATAAAAAATTAAAAGTTATGAATTTTTGACTTTTGAATTGCACTTTTGCTTTTTGAATTTTAACTTTTGACTTACAAGTAACTCTTAATTCCTTCTATTACTTCTTCCGGGTAAAACGGCCGGCCGTCATATTTTAACAGTTTATTCTCTATCCTGATACCCGTTTCCTGGGCAATAAGTTCACCCAGTTGTCCCGTGGCATTATTTTCAAGCAGTAATAATTTTTTAGCTTTTCTCAGTATACTTTCAGCTTGAGGAGAAAAAGGATAAATATAGGTGAAGTGCAATAGATTAAATTCCGGTAAATCCTGCATCGCCTGAAGAACCGGACCTTTCATCGAACCCCACGAAACTATTGTTAACGGCGCCTCGGGATTTCCGTATAATACCGGCGGAGGAAGATGACTTTTCTTATATGTTTCTGTCTTCTTTAATAATTTATCGACTTGTTTTTTCCTTGATTCCGCTTCTTCAGTCGTATGACCATCGGCAATATGTGAGTAAGAATTAGCCTGAAAGTAAGCCCCCTTTGTACCGGGAACCAGTCTCGGAGAAATACCATCCTCCGTAACTATGTATCTCTGAAACTCCACAAGTTCTCCTTCTTTATATTGTAAATTATCAATCACTTTCCCTCTGTTAATTTGTGTCTTTGAATTTTGGATTTTGGATTTTTCCACAGACTTGAAGCCTTCTGCCAGATACTTGTCCGACAATATGAAAACCGGACACTGGTAAATATCAGCCAGATTAAAAGCTTCCTGAGTGAGTCTGTATGCTTCCAGTACGTCACCCGGAGCCAACACTATTTTCGGAAACTCCCCGTGCCCGCTTCTTATTACAAAATGCAGATCCCCCTGCTCGGTCCAGGTAGGGAGTCCCGTAGCCGGCCCGGGTCGCTGCACTTCGGCAATCACGAGCGGGGTTTCTGTAATTCCCAATAAACTAAACCCAATCTTCTTCATTTGCTCAAAGGGAATTTCGGGTTTCCAGCCTGTCTTCTTACAGAACTTCGTGTTATCCCCTCTCAGTACAGGCACATCAGAAGGTCTCATTCTCTTTGGGTCCTGCTTTATCTCGATTTTAACCTTTGTGAGAGACAAAAGGATGTCCAGTATCTGTTTTATACTGTAGTCCTTCCCGGAACATATATTATAAACTTCCCCT
>Ga0075800_1058_pt1 | contig 13599 bp, 18 predicted proteins | sample RifGroC2_FD_68451 | JGI IMG/M metagenome (GOLD analysis project Ga0075800, IMG submission 68451) | Microgenomates (Gottesmanbacteria) bacterium GW2011_GWC2_39_8
GCATGTATGCACGTTTTGCCGCAGTGAGGGGCTGGAAGGCAGAATCTTTGGATGAAGGTGTGGTCAAAATTACAGGTCCCGGAGCATACACAGCACTCCAGTATGAAGGCGGAGTCCACAGGGTCCAAAGGGTACCGACCACCGAACATTACGGAAGAGTCCATACTTCTACAGCTACGGTTGCCGCACTTCCCGAAATTTCTGAATCCCAGGTTTATGTAAACCCCGGAGATCTCGAGTGGGAATTTTACCGAAGCGGAGGACATGGCGGCCAAAACGTAAATAAAGTTTCAACAGCAGTCAGGCTTCGCCATAAACCCAGTGGACTGGTAGTAACTGCTCAAACCGAAAGATATCAGGAACATAACAGAAGGATAGCTTTGGACCTGCTTCGTGCCAAACTCTGGGAAATAGAGGAAGAAAAAGTGGCAAATGAACTGGGGCTTGCACGAAGCGTGGTCGGACGCGGTATGAGAGCGGAAAAAATCAGGACTTATAACTTTCCCCAAAACCGGCTTACCGACCACAGGGTAAATAAGTCATTTCATAATCTGGAAGATATCATAGACGGAAAAATGGATAAACTTATTACATTCCTCAGTACTTCCCTTAATAATAGTTCTTCAGAATAACATCCCACCGTCATAATGAAAAAAATCGCTATTCTCAGAGCTTTAAAGCTGGGAGATATATTATGTGCAATACCGGCAATAAGGGCTATAAGGAATGAATTTCCCTATGCTGAAATTACTTATATTGGATTACCGTGGACAAAAGGTATAATCTCCAGATTCCCTATGTACTTTAATCATTTCATAAACTTCCCCGGATGGCCGGGTTTGCCGGAACAGAGAATAACTCCCAAAAAAATTTTGAAGTTCTTAAGTCAAGTACAGAAAGAAAAATTCGACTTGATTTTCCAGATGCAGGGAAACGGAACTTATGTTAATAATCTGATGGATTTATTTGGTGCAAAACTTACCGCAGGATTTTACCTTCCCCATGAGCATTCTTACTGTCCGAATATAGGCACTTACCTCCCCTATCCTGACCACGGACACGAAATTGAAAGACTTCTCTGTCTGACTGATTTTCTGGGAATTAAGCGAAAAGGTACAAACCTGGAATTTCCATTGAATGAAATATATTATCGCGTTCTCGACCGAGAAAAGCATTATGTCGTGATCCACCCCGGTTCGACTTCAGGAAAGAGATGGGCTGAAGAAAATTTCGCAGAGGTAGCGAACGGATTGCTGGAAACTGATTATCAGATCGTAATTTCGGGCACAAAAGAAGAAAGATTTGTAACCGGAAAAGTAAAAAGGCTCATTAAGGGGAAAGTCATTGATCTCACAGGTAAAACAGATCTGGGAGCTTTGGGAATATTGGTAAAAAACGCTTCACTTCTGCTCTCAAATGACACCGGAATTTCCCACATTGCCGCGGCTCTCAAAACACCCAGTATAATAATTCTTACAACATCAGAAAAGGAAAGATGGGCGCCACTGGATAAAAAGTTACACGTAGCTATAAAGGAAGATCAAATTACAAATAATGATGAAGTTGTAAACGTAGCTATTAATCTATTAAACTCAAAACTTAAATGAGCAACTTAATAACTACAAGTAACAATAAGTTACTATTTTAAACTAGGCTTTATTCCCCTGTATTTTCTCCGATCGTTACTGACAAAGTCTTTGTCTGACCATCTCTCCAAATTTCTACACTTACTTTATTCCCTACTTTCTCACCTGAAATTACTTTGGCCAAACCTCCATTTTGCTCGTTAATCCTTTTACCACTAATTTTGGTGATGATATCCTGGACCTGGATACCGGCTTTTTCTGCCGGAGAACCTGATACCACTTCCTGAACATAAGCTCCTTCCGGTACTTCATTTACGATTGCCAGATCACGTGTCACCATCTTATATCTTACTCCCAAATATGGTCTGGAAAATTTTCCGCCGCTTTTCTCAAATTCAGACAAAGCATCCTTCACTATATTTATAGGTATAGCAAAACCGATATTTTGTCCCTCTGAAGATACGGCTGTGTTTATACCGATCACTTGGGAGGATGAGTTAAGAAGAGGCCCTCCCGAATTACCGGGATTAATTGCTGCGTCAGTTTGAATAACATTATCAAGACGCTCAGCAGAACCCTCAAAGGGTGATCCTGCAGTAATACCTCTTCCAAGACCTGAAACTACCCCGACTGTGACAGTATTTCTGAATTCCCCCAAAGCGGTGCCTATTGCTATCGCAAGCTGACCCACTTTTAGATTATTGGAGTCTCCTAAACTTACAGGTTTTAGGCCGTTTGCATTTATCTTAATGACGGCTATATCGTTGATAGGATCTCTGTATATTTTTTCGGCTTCATATGTCTTGCCGTCTTTGGCAATTACTTTATATTTAGATCTGTTATCTGATACTACATGCTTATTGGTCACTACAAGACCATCTTCTGATACTATAAATCCTGTACCTATATCCTGTTCTGTCTTGGGTATAGATTCGTTGGGCTGCATCGGTCCTCCAAAGATACCAAAAGGATCAAAAAAAGGGCCAAAATTAAATGAACCTCCTCCTAAGGAACGAGATGACCTGACTATTCCCACTGTCACTACTGAAGGCGAAACTTTATCGACTACATCAATAATAACAGATTCTTCGCTTGTTATTTTTACTTTTTCGGAGGGGCCAAGAGGCTGTATCTTGGAAGATTTAGGGATATATTTCTCAAATTCCCCGGGATTTATGGGAATGAGCCCACTGGTAGCACCCACAAATAATAAAATTAAAATAAGAATAAGAAGAGTAAAAATCCTTTTGATTACGATAAATAAAAATATATCAAAAAAGAATTTACAAATCAAACCTGAGAAACGGCTGAAAGGAATGTCATTGCGATGACAATGGTCACTTTGTCAAAAGTTCTATCGCTTTATTTTGCTGAAGGTCTTCATCCGGTTTTTTATCATCGTTTTCTACCTTGACATCAGGAGTAAGACCTTTACCGTGGATCCATGTGCCTTTTGGAGTAAGCCATTTGGCGATAGTTACATGAAGACCTGCGCCTCCGGGAAGATCCTCAGCATCCTGTATGGTACCTTTCCCGTAAGAACCGTCTCCTACCAATTTCGCCCTACCCCTGTCCTGAAGAGCACCTGCTACAATTTCACTTGCTGAGGCGCTCCCTTTATTAATAAGTACCACCAAAGGACCGGATATCAATCTTCCTGTTCTGTTTACATTATAAGTCTGTCTATAACCACCGGCATTTTCCTGAAGTACAACCACTCCCTCTCCCAGAAATTCTGACCCTATGTTTACCGCCCCTGAAAGGTAACCTCCGGGATTATTTCGGAGGTCCAGAACCAAACCTTTGATGCTGCTATCTTTTTCCAAAGCTGATTTAATTTCTCCTACTGCCTTATCCCATTCGTTATTGGTGTTATCCCCAAACCTGGTCAACCTCAGTATAGCTACCTTTTTTGATCCGGATGATTTTAGTTCCCATTCTACACTGGCCACTTTGATCGTGTCACGGATTATGGTGAAATCTTTTGGTTTATCCTGGTTTTTCTGGAGTATGTTTAATGTAACCTTGGTTCCGCGGGTTCCCCGGATTTTGGTGACTGCTTCCGGAAGAGTCATGTTGTAAGTATCTTTACTATCTATTTTTATGATCCAATCGCCTGGTTTTAGTCCAGCTGCTTCAGCCGGTGTACCCTTCAAAGGCGCGACCACTACTATCTTTTTGTCCGTAACTCCAAGCTGGGCGCCAATTCCTTCAAACCTTCCGCCCAAATCATCTTTGGCGTCTTTGTTTTCTGTCGGAGGAAGAAACACTGTGTAAGGATCCCCTAGACTGGACACCATACCCGATATTGCCCCGTTTACCATTTTGACAGTGTCGATAGCTTTCTGGTCAACATATTTGTTTTCAAGCTCCCTCCATACTTCCCAAAAAAGGGAAAAGTCCACATTTTTATCTGCCGGAACTCTGGTATTTTTCACTTCTGACTGGGTAGTAAAATTTGAGGAAACAGGAGGCGCGCTTTCACCAAAACGGAACCCAACTCCGAAGACTATGACTGTAAAAGTAGCAAAAAGAAAGAAATTTCGAACTGTTTTTATCGACATTAATTTATTTTTTTGAGTTTTATAAATGGACAGATTATTCAATCTTAGTCTCCGAAGACTAAGTTGTAAATAACTATTTGGGAACCACGATTTTTTTGGAATCCGGATAAAGATAGACCGTCTTCCCTACATCGCTCTTCAATCTGTCCATCACATCTTCTTTTACCCTTATATAAGGACTGTAAACTTCTTCCGTGTTTTTATGGAATATAAGTCCGACTACCCCCATTGCATCCAATTTTGCCGATGCAGCTTCCGTAATTTCCATTCCAAAAACTATCTTCCCATCCACGTCAGGTATTTCATCCAGTACATTTATCTTTTTTCCGGGTAAATATACCATTTCTCCAAATGCTTCCTGTCCTCCACCTTCTTCACCCTCGAAACTTTCTCCTTCAAATTCTATTTCTATCTTGCCACGTACCGCATCATTTATCACTCCTGAAACAGGAGAAACTATTCCTTCTGTTCCTATTCCTGCTGATACTATCAGAGAACCGTCTTTCAGGTTGATTTCCGCAATTTGGCCGTCCGTCGGACTTTTGATAGCTACTGAAGAAAAAAGGTCTTTTTTTTGTGCGATGATTTCTCCCTCAGACACCTTTTCCCCGATTTTTTTCACTAAGTATTTGGGAGTTTTTTGAGGAGAAACGCCCAATAGGCTGGCTACCGGGATAACCTCATTTTCTGAAGCCCAGGATTCACTCAATTTTTCCCCTTTTTTTATTTTATCTCCGGACTTGACTATCATTCTGGACCCATGGGGAATTACCACGACGACGTGAGATCTCATAAAGTTATGATACCACAATTAAAGAGGACGGACCAGGAATGGGATGAGAGCCAGGAAACGGGCTCTTTTAACAGATTCTGAGAGTAGCCTCTGATGCTTGTTGCAGATACCACTGTGCATTTTTGGCATGATTTTCCCGCGCTCCGTCATAAACTTTTTCAGATTTTCGATCTCCTTGTAATTGGGAGAGGTCCTCTGCACACAAAAATAGCATTTGCTGGGCTTGTTTATTCTTCTTGTTCTGGTAAATCTTGGTCTAGGCATAGTATGAATTTAAAAATTAAAAATTAAAAATTTAAAAAGGTATGTCGTCGGGACTGATATCTTCAGAAGGAGCTTTGACCTCCGCTGCTTCTTCTTTTTCCGCTTTCTTCTTCGACTTTTTTGTTTCTGTTTCTTCTGCTGTAACTTCAGCTTTCGGTTCAACCGGTTCTACTGCGGTTACCGGCCCAGCTGGCTGTGCCTGAACTGCTGGAACAGCGGATGTACTAACAGGTCTTTTCGAATCCAAGATAATCATATCTTCTATTACTACTTCCGTTGTCGTCCTCTGAGTGTTATCCTGAGCTGTCCATGATCGGGTCGAAAGCCTGCCTTCTACATAAACTTTACGTCCTTTGGTCAGCAGCTGTGAACAACTTCCTTCGTCTCTCCTGACTGGGTCACCCATGAACGGTTGGTAGCCAGCCCTATGGTACAAACCGCTGTCCCTGAAGGTGTAAACCGAAGTTCAGGATCACGAGTCAGATTCCCGATTAAAGTAACTTTATTTAAAGATCGAGCAGACATAGTCCCACTCCTTTACCCGAACAAATTTTTTTATAAAAAAATTTGAACGGATGAACTCTTAAACTTTTATTAAAAGGCTTCTCAGGACATTTTCTTCGTTTCGGAGTTTATCGTTTAAATCTTTGGCGCCTTTTCCGTCAAGAGATACCTTATATATAAAATAATATCCCTCGTTGGATTTTTTCAGTGTGTAAGCGAGTGACTTTTTTCCCCATTCTTCTTTGTTTTCTACGTGGCCTTTGAGATCCGTAACAGCCTTTTCAAGCTTCTCCATCAGTTTCTTTCTTCCGGCCGTATCCAAAACGACTGATAATATCAATGTCAATTCGTATTTGTTCATCATGAGGCCAAGTATAGCAAAATTTAAAATAAATTCAAAGAAGCAAATTATTCTAAATCAAAAGTAAAAAGTTAAAAGGCAAAAATCCAAGTCAAAAATCAAAATTTACTTTTAGCTTTTTACTTGAACTTTTAATTTTTAAATTTTAACTTTTAACTTTCTTTACGCGTTTACCTTAAACTCCACGACATCCCCATCCTGCATTACGTACTCTCTGCCTTCAATACGGAGCTTGCCTACATTTCTTGCTCCTGCCCATCCGTTATTATTAATATAATCATCAAATGACGCAACTTCAACTTTGATGAATCCCTTTTCAAAGTCCGTATGGATAACTCCCGCTGCTTGAGGCGCTAACATCCTCTTAACTATAGTCCAGGCTCTCACTTCTTTCTCCCCTGCTGTCAAAAACGATATCAGTCCCAAAGTTTTATATGCAAGTTTAATTAAACGGTCCAGTCCCGGCTCACTAAGTCCCAATTCCTTTAAATATGCTTTTGCATCTTCTGCAGAAAGTGTAGAAAGTTCTGATTCAATTTTGGCTGAAATCGCAACATACTGATTGTTAAATTGTTTCATCGTTTCATTGCCCAAAGATTCATTAATCTTATCTTCAGAAACGTTTGCAACATAAATTACGGGTTTCATGGTAAGAAGCTGCAAAAGTTTAATCGTGTCCTTTTCCTCATCAACCAGCATCAAATCTTTTGCAAGCTTGCCATTATTTAATTCCGTGTAAACTTTTTCAATTATTTCTTTTCTTTTTTCTTCCTCTTTGCTTCTTTGCGTCTTTGCTTCTTTGGATTTTTTAAGCGTTGAAAGATCAGCTAGTATCAATTCACTATTAACAATCTCAATATCCCTTTTCGGATCAACCTCTCCTGCAACATGTACTACATTCGGATCAGAAAAAGTGCGGACTACGTGGCAAATGACATCCACTTCACGGATATGTGAAAGGAATTTATTCCCAAGACCCTCCCCTTCAGCCGCACCTTTAACAAGCCCCGCAATATCTACAAATTTCACAACAGCAGGAACTAAAGGTGGAAAACTCAAATCATCTTTCTTATCGGGATACTCATCTCTTATTATTTCTGCCAATTTGGAAAGTCTAGCGTCTGGTACTTCCACCACACCCACATTTGGCTCTATAGTACAAAACGGATAATTTGAAGCATCAGCAATCTGCCTTTTAAGTAAGGCGTTAAACAGCGTGCTTTTCCCTACGTTTGGAAGACCAACGATACCTACTGATAAGTTCATAGAGAGATTGTATCAAAGATTTATCGATAAATAAATGTAAGTTATGTTTTATTTTTTTCTGCTAGAAATCCTATTTCTTTTTCCCTTTCCTGCTATTCTTAGATCAGAAGAAGATGGATTTCTTGGTCCTAAAGCTATATATCTATTTTCAGATTCTGATCTTCTCGTTGTGTTGTATTTTAATACCCATCTTACTGCATAAAAGGAATTACCTAGTCTAAGTCCATATCCATCTACACTAAACCAACCTTGTGCAACTCCTCCTAACATTTTTAAATCATGACATGCATGTCCATAAAATTCGTGTTCTTTCAATACTTCTCTTAATTTTGGAGCGCTCGCCATTTCCTTTGTATCATATAGGGTTCTTGCTGCATCTCTAGCTCCTCCCAATCCACTAAATCTGGAGGTAGTCATGGATAAATGAAATGAACCAACCTTTGTCTTAATCTCTGCCATGAGAAAGGATTATAGCAAATATAAATAGGTTTTACCAATATTATAGGCTTAACCTTATTAAATATGGTATAGTAACTGAACAGTTATGTCATACGAAACTACTTATCCTGTACATGCTTTTTATACTGATGGGGAAACGGAATCATTTTTTGTGCACAATGTAAAACCTGTCGAATGCAAAAACTGTCGAATAAAAGACGAATCAAGACCAGTTGGAAGTATGGTAAGAGCAAAATGTGTCAGACTGCCTGGACAAGAAACCCGCCGGCTTGATACTACACGTTTGCTAACACTTTCTATTTTTAATTATCAAACACCATGCAAAATAAATCCTGCCCGTCTTCATTGGGATATTGTTCACCATTATAGACATACTTTTAGCGCTAAAGAATTAAAAAGAATTAGACGTATAGAAAGAATCGGGAGGAAGAATATCTGATTTTTTCAGGAAGAAGTAAACTGACATAAAAAAATTATTAGGTGCTGCTTTCATACTTTGTATTCTTTATATCTCTTTTTTGTTGTATAATAAAAAATTGTGGAAATAATAAATATCTTTTTGCATTTAGATAAATATATAGCAAACATCATAAATCTCTTTGGGCCTTTTACTTATATCATCTTATTTTTGATCATTTTTGCTGAAACAGGTTTTGTGGTTACCCCATTTCTCCCCGGAGATTCTTTGCTTTTTGTGGTGGGTACATTATCAGGAAGCGGTTTTTTACAAATATGGATTTCTTACTTTACCCTTCTTTCAGCCGCAATCCTGGGAGATACTGTAAATTACTGGATAGGATACCATATAGGAAACAGGTTGTTTTCAAAAAACAATTCCAGATTTTTCAATAAGGCACATATAGAGAAAACAAGACGGTTTTACGAAAAACACGGAGGCAAAACTATAATACTTGCCAGGTTTGTCCCTATCATTAGGACTTTTGCTCCATTTGTAGCTGGAATAGGAGTGATGAAGTACAGGACTTTCCTCCTCTACAATATAGTTGGAGCATTTATATGGGTGACTCTTTTGACTTTCACAGGCTATTTTTTTGGAGGATTACCGATGGTAAAAAGTAACTTTGAATATGCAGTATTTGGGATAGTTTTCCTGTCTCTAATACCGGTATTTATAGAATATATAAGAATGAAGAAAGAACAAGAAACGGGTAATATAGGAACTAAAACCTCGTACAGGGACATCAAGGCAACGTTCAAAAAAGAACATGTAAACAATTAAATTTTTTAGAAATCGTTCTTTTGCTTCTTAAGTAGAATTTAGTCCTGTCTAATTTTCTTTAACGTCTACTCTTCAAACATCCTTCCCCTATAGCTCTAATCCTTTGATTTCCTCTAATATGCTCCTTTAATTGTTGTATGCTGTTAACAGAAATATGCAGACTGGCATAAACAACCTTGTGAGAAGGCCGAAAATCCAAACCCTGTCTTCGTCTGGAATGACCTTCCCCTCTTCTGTATTCTCTATCGGTTGGTAATATCCTCACATCTATTATGTCTTCAGAGATATTATATTTACGAAGAGCAAGAGCTGTATTTCTGTGATAAGTACCGGGTTCAATATCATAACGCCTGAGATGACAAAAATGAACATTCGGAGTTACTATCCAATCCTTCTTAAACCCGTTCCTTTCTAAATCGTTTATAGCAGGTAATAATACTTTCAAGCCTTTTTCAGTCATATATTAATTTTAAAAAAGAGAAGTTCCTGAAATCATGTTACTCCTTTGCACAGATTTCGTTTATAAAGTCTTATCGATTTCTTTTTCTTTCCTTTTGAGCTTTCACCAATCTCGGCCTCCCGAAATTTCCAGCTCTCACCTGACGAACAAGTGCTTTAATTGTTGCATCTACATCAATTTGTCTAGGAAGAAAATCTTCTGTCAAATGGCCAAATCTTTGTAATTCAACCTTTCTATAATCTGCTAAAGCCTTATCTTTATCAGTTCCGTTATCATAAGAATCCGCCTTAAGTCTTCCTAAAAAATCATATCCTCTTCTAACAAAATATTTATGACCATTTGATTCGCTTAATGTATCAAGAGTGCCATTCTTTGGCACCACATCCAATTGTATTTCAGGAGGAAATTCATGAATGTAATGTCTCTGCAATCCCTCCCTTGGATCAAAATGATCTATATTCAAAATATAGCCTCTCTGTGAAGAAAGATGCATATGACCTGTTTGTAATCCAATTGCAAAATAATTATCCGACTTCCGATCCCTGTAAACTATTAGTCCTCCATCTTTTTCAAACTTACCCAATGCTTTTTCATCTAATTGTGATCCAGCAGTGCTTCTAAATTTAAAGACGACTCTCGTCTCTGGCCTTCTGGCTCCTCTTCTGGTTCTTTTTTCCGAATTTCCGATTAATGTATCTTTTATGGCTTTCATATATTATGAACTATAATTAATTACCTTATAGTTTTTATAACTGAGTATTTTACTGTGGATATCATATATCTGTCAATTTTTACTGACATAGGGACTTGACAAAGCCTATATATAAGGCTATAATAGGCATGTAATTACTGTTGTAATATTTCAACAACATGAAGGATTTGTTTCATAAATTAGGTCTAAATGAAAAAGAAAGCACTGCCTATCTGGAATTAGTGAGACTGGGAACATGCCCTATAAGTAAATGGGCTAAACATGCCAAGATCAATAGATCTTCTATGTATGTAATGCTGGATAAATTTAAAAATTTCGGACTGCTAAATACTTTTACTCATAACGGTATCACCCATGTACAAGCTATCCGGATGGCAGAGCTTACGGCACTTATCAATGACAAGGAGACGGAAGTAGCAAGAACAAGAGAACTTTTTGAAAACTATCTTCCGGACCTTGAGAAGCTGGAAAAGACATACGGAATTACTCCGAAAGTGAAGTTTCATGAAGGCAAAACACGGGTAGATGACATGTACGAGGAGGTCATTAAGGAGAAATCATTTCGGTCATTTGTAAACCTGGCAAAGGTAAAAGCTATTATGCCGGAGTATTTCCATAAAATTCCGCTTGAACTTAAAGCTCAGGGAGGTACAGCCAAAGAATTATTAGTGAGATGCAAGGAAGCTGAAGAATATAAAAAATTATATAACTCAGATAAGCATATCATCGCGCTTTTGCCGGAAAAAATATTATTCTCCTCGGATACTATCATTACAAACCAGAAAATTTATCTAGTGGGATATTCCCAAGACAATGTAGTAGCAACAGAAATATGGAATGAGGAGCTAGCCCAAACCCAATCAGTCCTTTTTGATCTTATGTGGTCTTCTCTTAAGCTTAAGTAGCTTTTTCTCATCTCCTCTTTTCCTGGCAAATTCGTAGGCGTCGTAAACATAGAGAGCAGTGCGGGGCAAATCATCTTCCCCTCCTATCTCCGTCTCCACCCATGTCCTGCCAAACTCAAACTTCACAAACCCCTCCCCCATCGCCACCTCAAATTTTTCCGGTGACAAAATCAGCCAAATAACAACTACATCCTAGAAGCTCGCTCTCAAGATTCATATCTTAGCAAATTCGAACTAATCAAAAATAAATTTGTTCAACGGGTGCTCGAGTGGGTTGCGGACAAATTTTTACGGAAAGTTTGAAGATTTTTCTCAAATCCTCATCATTCTCCACCCTATCAGCCACTATATATTTTATTTCGTGGGGAATCGTCAAAACTTCCCTGATAAATTTAATTTCTTTTTCACAAGGATAAGGACAGATAAAAACACTCTCCTGAAAAGGATAAAACCCCATATTTACAAGTTTTTCCCTGAGATAATCCCTTTCTTTACGGTATTTATTCGGTACATCAAATATCACTATCCTCCATTTTTTATCCCATTGATTCTGTTTTTCTATCTCCATCTTCTCCAGATCATATTTCAAAAGCTCTGTTTTTCCTTTTTCCGAAATTACAACCACGCTTTGATTCCCTCTTTCGACTACCCTTACAACTCCTTTACGCAATAATCTATTAGTCGCTCTGTCTATAGATGAAGGGAAATATTTCTTCCATTCATCTTTATATAAAAGATCGTCTACCACTTTCAGTGTTTTTGGTGCAACCACCGCTACTCCCAATACAATTCCTGCCTTCAGAAGAGAAATTAATACATCTCTGGTAATGTGTTCTTTTATTTCTTTCTTCTTTCTGCCCATTGTTTATTTTAATATTTAAATTTCTTATTTAATAAAACCGGATATAAGAAGAATATCCTATGTGAAAATAAATTTGTCAAATGGGTGCTCGAGTGGGTTGCGGACAAATTTATTTTATTTATAGATAAAGGAGTATAAGTCAATTCCCTAAGATACTTCAGTACCGGCAGAAAATCGTATCTCCAGACAGAAAAAGAATCTGTCAAAATGGTCTTTTTACTCAAGAAAAAGCGGATTCACGGTGGAATTTGGTGTTTAAGATGCGGAAGGAAAGGAAATAACAGATGAGGGCAAAGAAGCTCCCGGCGATAAAAGGAAGAGGAGTGGCAATTGTAGCTATATAACCTCCGAAAATAGGTCCTGCTATCATACCCAGGCTTTGATACGAAGTATTTAAACCCATTATAGAACCCTGCGATCTAGCGTCCGCCTCTTGGGAGAGAATAGTCGGGATAAGGGTTTGGACGACACTATTAAATAAAGCGAGTATAACGGCTGCAGCAACGAAAAAGACGAGGGAATAGGAAAAAAACATTAGGATAAATGAAAAAGACGTCATCAGAATGGCTGTGGCAAAAGCTTTCTTCATACCTACTGCTTTTGCAAAACGTTGGACAAAAAAAGTCTGGGAGATAAGCCCAACGCCACCAAAAATAGTAAAAAGAATTGCATTCATCGACGGTGAAATTTTCAGGACTTTGGAAGTATATGGCTGAAAACCATAAATTATGGCGCAGGAAAAGGCCAGGAAAAATATAAGCGATATGAGAAATGTAGTCCCCACATCCTTATCAAACAAAGTATGCCATAGACGTGGAAAGTCAAACACTTTACCCTTCTGTATTTCCTTCATACCGGTGTTAGTTTCCGGCAGATAAATAGCGGTCAAAATTACAGCGATTAATGTGATGATGCCGGCGATGATAAAAGGCCAGGCTTCACCAAATCCCACAGTGAGAGCGGCAATTCCCGGCCCAAATACAAAACCGAAACTGAGTGAGGCTCCCACTATCCCGAAAGCTCTTGCCCGTTCCTCCATAGATGTCGAATCTGAGATGACGGCAAAAGCCACAGGAATATTACCCGCCGTAAGCCCATCCAAAGCGCGGGCGATAAATAAAAACAGAACATTGGGAGCAAAAGCCATGACAAAAAATGAAAGCGCTGTTCCAAACAATGATAAAAGCAACATCGGCCTCCGGCCGTACTTATCCGACAAACGGCCGATAATCGGGGTCGAGAAAAACTGGCAGACGGAATACAAGGCAAAAAGAAGACCATTGGCAAAATCCGACAAACCGTATTTTTTGGAATATGCGTAGAGGATGGGAATAATGATGCCGTAACCCAGCATATTTACGAGTACAATCAAAGAGATGATCAGTACGTTACGGTTATTTTTCGGCATAATAAAAAATAAAATTTTAATGACTACGGGTAAGGATAGAATGTAAAGTGTATTATAACCGGTGAAATATTAAAGGTGAAGACTATGGAAACGGGATGGAGACTTTTTGATACTGACGGAAAAAGCATCGAAGCCAAAATCCACAGTCATATTTTCGTAGTAACCCGTGTCTGCCAAATAATCAAGAAATGGAGAAACCTCTTCAAAAAACATTT
>Ga0075800_1047_pt1 | contig 12986 bp, 10 predicted proteins | sample RifGroC2_FD_68451 | JGI IMG/M metagenome (GOLD analysis project Ga0075800, IMG submission 68451) | Microgenomates (Gottesmanbacteria) bacterium GW2011_GWC2_39_8
AGATCTTTTCTTAAATCAGAAAAAGAATTAATGGTTTGAGCTTCTGTAATGATGTCGAAGTTTTTACCCCTGTGCAGGAATATTACAGACCGGTTGAATAGTTCTAGATGTGGAGCCCGGCGGCTTTTGATCTTCCTGACTCCTTTTCCCAGAACCTTTTGTTTGCCGTAATGTTTGGAAAATATCGTAATTAATCTGTCAGCTTCTCCGAAGTTGATTCTTCTGAGGATTATTCCTTCCGTTTTATATGTCCGCATCACTTAGTTTTTGACGATTAATTCTTTATCTAAGTTCAGAATGAATTTATCTACCTGTTTCCCGTTTTTGGTCAACAGGTACTCAGTACCATCAGTACCGGGTTGTTTTTGGATAAGAGTCGGCAATTTCCCATCCTGGATCTTAAACGGAAGCTTGTAACGAACAATAGCTTTAGCTACTCCCATCGGCTTGACTGTCAAAAATCCGTCAAATACTGTTTTATCCAGGCTTTCATAAGCAGTTACATCCACTTCGGACCCTTTAAAATCTAGAAGCTGACTGCCTTTTGGTACATATACACGAATCCAGTTGCGAAGTACGGCATTTAAGCAAAGTCCTCCTGATTCCAATCCGCAATCAGAAGGAGGGTATGGATTTTTATAATCAATACTGACCGTTTTTTCTATGCTGCCGTCACTTCCGATTGCTGTATCCACTTTGACTGCCTGTGATACGAACATATTGGATTTGGCTCCGGCAAAATTAGTATTATTAATATTAAGATAGTCTCCATCGAACTTTGCTACCCGTCCTGCAAAATTGAGTGCCTCTATCCCCTTCTGAGCCTCAGCATCTTTCAGATAAAAAAGGATGTGTTTTTGTTGCATTTCATCAAGTCCCACCTGAAACAGCTTTCCCCAGTATTGCCCCGGAGAAACACCCAAAGCTTTTTGCATGATCTGATAAAGAAGTACTCCTAATATATCTTTTCGCGAACCTCTTTCGTAAGCTACCGGTTTATCGGCATACTTTTCCAGTTCGTATATCACCTGAGGACAATCGCATCTTTTGTCAGTTTCCACAGTGAAATTAGTTCCATAGGCAGGGATAGAACCAAGAACTTTCATTACCGAGACCAGAACATGAGTATCAAGCGCTATCACTCCATCAACTTTCGGAAAATCTCCTACACTTTTTAACATTTCCTGAAATTTATCCATGGAAACGATAAAATCGGGAGAGAGATTACTATCCCGAAGCTCGAGATAATATACCCCCTTATGATATTTCAATATTTCGGCAGGAGCGGGAAATTTTTTGGACTTACTTTCATCCAGCTTGTAAATATCTTCTGACTTTTCTATCTGCAGTTTTCCCTTGTCAAAGCGAAATACGGCATAAGCCGTGATAAATCCACCTGTGGCTCTCAGTTCCTTATCATTTTGAAATAACACCAGGTATTTTTTTGGAGTAGGCTCACCTAATATACTGGGAAGTTGCTTAAGAAGAGGACGCGCGTTTACAAAAAGATTAATTGTGTCATCCAATAAGGTGATCGCTTGAGTCATTTTACTCTTTACCTCTACACCTCTTACCTTTTCAGGATATCTTGAAATGTCGACTTTATCTACTTCTTCTTTTACTTTTGCTAAATTTTCGCTGATCACGTCAAGCTTTGGCGTAATTTTATCGAAAGTTTTCACAGCAGTTTGAATTCTCTGATCAGCTGACCCGCCCGTAAAAGTTCCTTTTCCCTTAAGTCCCAAAAGATCGGCATAAGGAACAAGGGAGTTTACTGCAATGTCAGCTGCTTCCAATCCATATATACCCGCGTTGACAAAATGAGTCGCATCGTTATAATAACCTCCGATTACCGGTACAACACCAACCGGAGCAAATACTCCCAGATTAGCCGACACGATTTTAATTTTTTCTTTTGTTACCGCTATTTTTGCTTTTGCCGCATCGATATTTTGAGTTTTGACAGCCGCCGAGACTTCTTTTACTGAGACATTTAAATCCAGGGCTGACTGGTATAATTTTTTAGCTGGAAAATATGCCATAACGGCAACTAGACCCAGAATAAGTACGAGTAATAAAGGAAGGATAAGAATTTTTTTTGGAAACATATTATTTTTCTCCACTACGAGCAATGGTTTATTATTAACAGGGGGTTTTTTAATTTCTATCTTTTGAAATCCGTCCATAAAAAATAAGATACCACAATAACAAAAATTTTCCAATTTCTAATTTCTCAATTTCTAATTCCCTAGTGCCTAGGGCCTAGGACCTTAATATTTATACCGCTCCCTTTCCGGCTATCATCGCCCAAGGAGTTTTCAGGAGAATATACATATCATACCAGAAAGATCGGTTTTCCACGTACTGAGCATCCATCGCAATACGTTTGTCAAAATTTACCTGGCTGCGTCCGGAAACTTGCCACATACCTGTAATTCCCGGTTTTATTGACAATACTTCTTTAACCAATTCCTTTGTATGAGGATATTTTCTTTGCTGATTGACCAGTTCATCAGGATAATAAGCCCTTGGTCCTACCAAACTCATATCTCCACTTAAAACATTGAGCAGTTGGGGAATTTCATCGATAGAGTGCTTTCGGATAAACTTACCGACTCTTGTCACCCTGGGGTCATCATGAAGTTTATAGCTGGATTTTTTATACTCAAGATACAATTCTTTAAACTTGGGATCACTCCGGAGCATATTGTGTGCATTTACTATCATCGAACGGAATTTATACATTGTAAACAGCTTTCCATTTTTGCCTACTCTCTCCGGAGTATCAGCAAATACCGGTCCCTCTGAATCCCGTTTTATAGCTATTGCCGCGAGAAAACAAATAGGTAAAAAAATAAATCCCAAAAAAGCCGCACCAATGACATCCAATAATCTTTTAAAAGTTCTATCGTAAAGATTGCCTTTAATCATTTATGTCAGATGTTCGTTTGTTGTTCCTGCGAGTCCTTCTACCAGCTTTTTAATTTTCGGAACCGAATTTTTGTTGCACACCAGTACCACATCGTTGGTGTTTACTACCAGAAATCCATCCAGATCTATGGCTACCACCATCTGTTCACCATAATTGTAAACCAAAGAGTCGCGGCAGTCATTAAGTAGTACCTTTCCCTGTGTTACATTTTGCTCCGGTCCGACCTGCAGGGCTTCTTTTAAAGCCTCCCAAGCCCCTACATCACTCCACTCTAGATCTTCAGATATCACCGCTCCGTCTTCTTTGTTTATCTTTTCCAGAATCAGATTGTCAAAAGATAATTTTTCGAATTTAGAATATTCCAGAGTTAAAGTCTTGTTCCAATCCTCACCTCCATAAGAAATCTTCAGCTTTTCCATACTTTTAAACATCTCTGGGGCAAATTTACCATATTGTTGCCAAAGATAATTCGGAGTAGTGACAAAATAACCCAGATTCCACGAGTAGTTTCCGCTTTTGAAAAAATTTTCTGCGGTTTCCATATCCGGTCTGTATTTCATCCCTCCGAATTCATGTATTTCTATCCCTTCGCGGGCTTCCGACACTTTTTCACATTTAAGCCATCCTAAATTCTGGCTGGGAAAACGTGGTTTCTGCCCGATAAAAACTATTTTCTTTTTCTTTTCCTTAATTATTTTTTCTGCGATAAGGAGAATTTTCCGGAAAAAAACTTCTTTTTTCACCAAATGGTCACTCCAAAGTATAGCAATTGGAGCATCAGGATCTTCCGCCATGAGAACTGAAGTCAAAAGACCGACAGCTCCTCCCACATCCCGCATTTCGGGTTCTCCGATAATATTTTTTCCGGGTATTTTTGGAAGCTGGTTTCTAACCAATTCGGTATACCTTATACCCGTAGAAATATAAATGTCTTTCCAATCAAAATCAGGAAAAAGTCTAGAGCATGCCAGTTGTAAAGTAGATTTGTCTCCTATAACCTTTTCGAATTGTTTTGGTGATTTCTTCCGTGACAGCGGCCAAAGCCTCGTACCTACTCCACCGGCAAAGATGATAGCTTTCATATGCCTTATCTTTCTTGTTTAAATTCTTTATAAACCTGGTTTACCTGTTGACTAAATTCCTTTTTAAACCTTTGTACAGAAAATTTCTCCGATGACTGCCTGCATAAATTTCCGTCAAAGGTCAGTTTCAAAAATTTCTTTATTGCACCTGTCAAAGACTCTTCTGTTTGTTCATAAAAAAATATACCTGTCTTTCCGTTTTTTACTATCTCGCTGCACCCCCCCTGCCCAAAACAGATTACCGGTTTTCCGTAAACCAAAGCTTCCCCCGCAACAATTCCGAAGTCTTCTTCTCCCGCATAAACAAAAGCACGGCATTTTTGATAATAGCTTACCAGCTTTTCTTCTGTCAATTGACCCAAAAATTTAATGTTGGCTTTTGATATTGATTTTAACCTCTTAAATTCCGAACCGGCACCAACTACCACTAGAGGAAGATCCAGTTTATTGAAAGCATTAATAATTATATCAAAACTTTTATAAGGCACCAACCTGCCAACGGTTAAGAAGAAATCCTCTGCCTGATTTAGTCCCGGGGATCTGTATTTTTCCGTATTTACGGGAGGATATATCATGAAAGATTTTCGTGTGTAATACTTTTCGATTCTCCGTTTCACCGTATCCGAGATGCCGATAAATACATCCGGCCTTTGTGCGGATATATAATCAAAACGCCGAAGTGTTGAAGAAAGCAAAATAAAAAATAATTTAGTTGATTTTCCTACGATATTATTTGAGAAAGAATTTTTGTATTTGAAATACCCGCTCCAGAGATATCTTGTGGGGGTGAGACAATAACATATATGAAGTACGTGTGAAGGACATATGATGCTTTTGGCCTCAGCCGAAGTGACGCTTATGACAATATCAAAGTCATCAAACCTGAACGACTCAAAGGCCAAGGGCATAAGCCAGGGAAAAAACTCATGATGTTTCCTGATAAATGGAAATTTTTGGAGGAATGAAGTCCTGACATCAAATTCTTTCGCCCATAGTGCCCCTTCCGCATCATACACAGCCGTAAACAAAGGAGCATCAGAATAAATTGAGTGTAGAGCTTGAAGAACTTTTTCGGCTCCACCTATCTTGTTCACTCTGTCATAAACTAAAGCAATCTTGGGTTCTTTTGCACTCTTATTCATATGCTTTCGTATACCTTCAGAGTCTGTCTCGCTGTTTCTTCCCAGGAATATTTAGATAAAATAGATCTGTCAATTTCAATTTTTCCTTCATCATAAACCTTTTTCATTTTGTCAGATAAGTCGGAACTGGAACTCGGGTCGAAATAACAGGGTAAATTCCCTAATATTTCTCTGAAGATTTCTATATCAGATACCAAAACAGGACATCCGGATAGAGTTGCTTCAAGGGGTGTAAACCCGAAACCTTCCATAAGTGACGGATGCACCAAAGCCACAGTATGACGGTAAAGTCCGCATAACTCCCCGTCACTCGCTTCTCCCCAAAATATCACTTTATCCCTATATCTTTTTTCCGAAACCATCTCTTTAAGTTTCCCGTAAAAATAATCAGTCCTCCCCGCAAATACGAGTTTCAGATTTTCGTATTTTTCTTGGCTTTCCAACATTTCAAATGCATTCAGTAGAATCTCTAAATTCTTATGAGGGTAGGCGTTGCCAACATAGAGAAAATAATCGCCATCCAGAGGCTTTGCTATACCTTTATTTTTGGCAACACCTTTATCTACGGCTTCATAAATAACTTCTATTTTCTCCTGAGATAAATGATAATGGTCTATTATTTCATTTTTTGTAGCCACTGATACTGCAATTACGCGGGCTGCCTTGGACAGCCCTTTTTTTAAAATTAAATGATACCCCAGTTTTCGGATGTTATAAAAAGGGAAAGGTAAAGTACTGGCTTTTCCTGTCCCGAAATGATCAATGATAAGGTCATGGATAGTGACAATAAATTTTCCCGGATAAAAAACCGGAATATTAAAATAAGGGAAATGCATAAGGTCAAGTTTTTCTGCCAGAAGTACACGGGGAACTGCTATCTGTTCGGAAAACGTGTGCCATGGAACGTCAAGTAGTTTCTTCTTCCAATTAGTACCCGGCAACTTAAAGTTATCAATATTATTTTTACCCAAAAAAACAAGATAGCTATTGTCTTTATCTATTACAGACAAATGATAAATCAGGTTTCTGATATACCGCCCTACCCCGGTCTCGTTATAAAGTCTGGCATCTATTCCTATTTTCATGATTTAAGTTTAATTAGCCCCAGATATTTTTTTATATTTATTGCAAGAAAAACTAACGAAGTAATAAATGAAGGATATTTGTGAAGATAATGTTTCCGGTAAAATATTTTCATCACCTCATACCTTGACCTGGTGGCCATAAGTTTCGTACCGGAGGTAGCTGTGGTTAATGTTTTGGAACTTGTTTTTAAACCGCTGGCTGCTCCCTTATAATGGATAATCTGAGTCTTGGGATTATACATGACTTTAAATCCTGCCATTTTCACCCGGTAACAAAAATCCAAGTCTTCCCCGTACCAGAAATAGTCTTCGTCCAACCAGTTCAATTTTTCTCCCGCCTCTCTCCGTATCATCATGAAAGCACCAACGCAACTGTCAATCTCATGCGCTTTATCCAAATCCCGATAACCTAGGTGATAGCCGTTTAATACCGTATTATTCGGAAAAACTCGAGCTAACCCTGAAAAATAACAGAAAGCATTCCAGAGAGTCGGAAAACCTCTGTGTGAAGCGTCATCAATCTCACCACTGACCAATTTGACAAGGCAGGTGGAAACACCTATTTGCCCGTCGCTATCCATAAATCTCACCATTTCCGAAAAGGTGTCAGAAGAAACAATTGTATCGGGATTTAGCAGCAATATATATCTGCCTTGTGATCGGCAAATGGCTAAATTATTTGCTTTTGCAAAACCCTGATTAGTCTTATTTTTATACAAATTGAGGTTGGGAAAAGTACTTTTGATCCTATCCACTGAATTACCAGAGGAAGAATTATCCACAACAATTATCTCAATTCTAACCTTGTCCAAAATTGATGAATAGACGGAATTAAGGCAGTTTTTCAGAAGCTCTGGTGTATTGAAATTAACGATGATTATAGAAAGGTCAATTGTCTTGCTCATATTATTTCCGCGCAGAAACTTGCTGATATAACATATCCAGATGATTAGCAATTATAGCCCAGTCATAATCGGCTTTGATCAGATTCTTACCGTTTTCGACTAATTTTTGTCTCAGTTTTTCATCGGACAAAACGTTTATCGTCTGGGCAGCCAGTTCTTTTGGTCCGTCTCCGAAAATCGCATGGACTCCGTCTACAGCTCCTAATCCTTCAATCCCGCACGAAGTAGTCACTACAGGAAGACCTGAAGCCATAGCCTCAAGTATTTTGTATCTTGTCCCTCCGGGTCCGTAGATCGGAGCAAGCAACACGTCTGACTCTGCATAAACTTTTTTGATATCGTCTATATCGGATGACACCGTAATTTCCTGATTTTGATATGCCTGTATCTCGGGCGAAGGATATCTTCCTACAATCCAAAGTTTTATTTTGCTGAATTTTTTTCTTATCTCGGGCCAAACCTTTTGGACCAACTCATCCACAGCCTCCCTGTTTTGTAGCCATTTGAAATTTCCTACGAAAAGAACGGTAGGTATCTGACTGGCCTTTCTTTTTATTTTGAAAAATAAGTCTGTGTCTACACCGTTGGGTACTATCGACACAGGAAGTTCAGGAACCAAATCCAGCATCACTTTTTTGTCTGCTTCTGACATTGCCACAACTTTTTTTGCCTTTTTCCAGAAATATTTTTCCCAAAATTTAATTTTCAGGACGTCGAGATTTAATAGAAGTTTGAGAGGAAGAAACTTGACTGTATTTACGAAATGTTTATAAACCAGGTATTCTATCGTCTGTTCTGCCAGAAGTACAGGGACATCTGTTTTGGGAATGTTGGGCATCACGTAAAAAGTTTCCGAATGTATCAGATCAAAATTTTCTTTCTTAAGTTCGCTCGCTATAGCCTTTTTTAACGACCTGGAATAATAGATGGAAACTAAAAAAGGATAAGCGCTGAAACCGGATAATAATATGTTTATCCATGACCATGCAGGACGCCGTCTGAACATCTTTACTTCTTTGCAGAATTTGAGAAGCTCTGTTTTATATTTAGTCTCTTCCTGATTTCGGATGAAACTGAAGAGGGTAATCTCGTGTTTTTTGGAAAGTTTTCTTAAAAGATTAAAAGATCGTATCTGCCCACCGGATAACAAAGGATAAGGCAGGTAAGGAGTAAGCATCAGTATTTTCATGTAAGAGTTAATCTTTGGGAAGCTTCCAGTCTGAAGTCAACTGGATAATCACGTATTTCGGGGTAGCGGTTATAATTTTAAACCCTTTTCTTTTCATAAGACCCTGGGTTATATCATCATAATTTACTGACACGTAATAATTTGCTCCCATTTTGTCCGCCATATCATCTACATTTCCTTCGATCACCGGCCAACCCTGCCTGTTGGTCTGATAAAGAAATGCCGTATCACCTCCGTATGGCGCGATAACCAGTGCTTTTCTTGGAGCTACTTTGATCCCTGATCTGATACCAGCCGAATGACTCCATAAAAGCAAAAACCACTAAAATTAGGGCAAGACCCAAATATCTATTTGAGTTTTTGGTGTATTCGTAAACAGATGCTATCCCTTTGGCTACGAAGACACAAATTGCCGGTATTATCAATATTTGATAATAATCGTGTTGGACATTTCCTGTTGCGAAGGTAAACAAATAGAGAAGAGAAGACAACCCGAGGAAATGGAATAATAATCCTTCTTTTTCTTTAAGTTTTCCCAGTATTCCGAAGACTAGGAATACGACACCCCAAAAACCCAGTATTTCCCGAGATATGCGGTCTGCAAAAATCCAGTTGAAAAAAGCACCCTTAAATCTGATACCGTTCCCGTTTAAAAGCCATTCTGACGCCGGAATTCCTTCCGGAAAATGTGAAATCCATCCCCTCCACCAAAAAAATGGTATGACGGATAATATGAAATAAATAATTACAAAAGGATTAAACAAGCTTTTTATTCCCCATTTTTTCCAGAGTAAATATAAAAGAGGCAGATAGAAAAAGACTGCGTAAGGTTTAGCCAAAAGGGAAATCATCGAGAATATTAGGGAAATAAGATAGTTTCTGAACTTACCATGATCTAGCCATTTGTCGAAAAAATAAATAAAACCCAGGGAAGTAAATACCATAAAAGGATCAGGAAGAATTACCCTGTTATAAAAGAGATTATAAGGAAGTACGGCGTATATAAAAGCCGTCAATATACCCACTCCTCTTCCTATATATTTTCTGGTTAATAAAAAGAGAAAAACGATGGTTCCAAGTGAAAACAATATAGAAACTAATCTCTCTGTCCTTTCGAGTGGCCCTTCAGGAATAATTTTTCTGACTGTTACTGATATTGCATTATAAATTGGAAATTCCACCATCCTGTATCCATTTGGGTTCGGTTTTCCTGAGGCTATGGAGGATAAATCATCATAGATCGGATAAAGAAAATTAATACCGTACCTCTCAAAATTCCTTGTCACTGCTGATGTATCTGCCTGTCTCCATGAATGCCAATCGGCAATGGGGTTGTCCAGTTTATAAGTTCTGAGTATGAAAGCGAGTGAACATATCACCAAAATTATGAAAACATCAGTCCGGAAAAATCCGAAAAATTTCCTTAAATTATCCCTGAAATGGAATTCCAAAAACATAGGTTTTCTATGTTTGTCGATTTCCGCTTTCGTGACATTTATTGCCCCCAATGTAATGCCAATCAGAGACCAGAAAGGAAAAGCCACTTTGGATGCTTCAAAGACATCAATGTAGGATGCGTTTATAAGAAGTCCGAATATAGCTCCCGAAACTCCTATCAGAAAGGCGTAGAAATAACTGTCTGTGATACCGGCAAGAGATTTCCAGATAATCATAAGCGTTACGCCTATTATTCCGAAAAAGGCCATAGTGCCCAAAAGCCCTGTTTCCCCAAGTGCCCTCAGATAATCATTATCAGTGGATTCGGCATCCGTAAATTCTTCAACTCTTTCTTTTGTCAAAGTAGAATATCCACTGCCTAATAACGGACTGCGTAAAAATCCCTGTATTGCCCTTGGCCATAAAGCATCAAATCTGATGGCTGTAGATAAATCGTAAGTGAAGGCTGTTTCTGAATAGGTTCTTTTTTTAGTGACCGTAATTTTTTTACCGTTTACGATAGTTGTAGTCGTAAGTGGAATGTCTGATTCTACATCCGATGGACGGGTAGCCACATTTTTGTCTGTAACCGGAGGTTGATCGCTTTTGGAAGCAATATCGGAGATATTATTATGGAGGAGCCACAGCCGGCTTCAGTACCAGATCGCGTATCCCTGATAACCTTTCGTTTAAGCGAAGAAGTTTATTAAACCTGTCACCCAAATCACCAAATGACATCATTATTAGAATGCTTAAAGCACTTACCATTAAATATCTTCCTAAAGCCCATCCTACTCCCTTTTTATATGCCCAAAGAAAAAAGAGAAATACCAACCCTCCAAGATAAGCAAGAAATGAAATTCTGGAAGCAGTCAGTATGAGAAGCCAAAAAGCACCGCAGATTATAAGAAATGTCGCCAGTTTTGCTATTTTATTTTTAATGGAGAAAAAAATACTCCATAATATAAGCAAACCTATCATCGTAAAAGCAGCCAGATCATAATGACCTCCAAAAGTAGAAAGAACACGACCGTGAGGTCCAAGATAGAGCATAAATCCTTTGGAAAATTCCCTGTTCATCGTGGAAAAAGCCGGCCAATAGAAGTATTTTTGCCCATATCCATAAATGGTCACTGACAATACTGTTATAATAAAAAGGGTGAGATAAATCTTGACTTGGCGGAAACTCTTTATAGAGGAAAAAAAGATAAAGAAAAGAGAAAAATATTCTATTCTTCGGATATAATGCAGCACGATTTTTTCAATATGCAATTTTTGTAAAGGTACCGTATGGACCACAAAAATTGCTGTTAATACTGAAAGGAGTCCGAAAATAAGATAAAGGGCAATAGGTTTAAATAAAGGATTATCTTTCAATGTAATCTTTTTTCTGACCAGAAGAATAAGCCAGATAAAAATAGTAAATGAAATCAGCAAATCTTCAAGCCTGATACGGACTATATACCCGGGGATAATATCAAAAAGAGGGACTTTGGGATAAAGCGGTATAAAAACAAGGAGAAAACCGGCTAGAAGTCCCAAAATATTATTATCAAACCAATCGAAAAGCTTCTTCATATATTTTTTTCTTTCGCGGGTCCGGGTAGATTATACCAAAAAGAAAGATTCTTAGCATGGCACCAATTTTCAGCAAAAAAATGAGTATCGGTATTTTCCAGACAGGCATATGCTTTTTATAAAAAAATAACAATGATTTGTATTCTTCTTTCAGTCCTGAAGTAATTCCGACTCCGGATGCTCCTTTTAAATGCATTACTTTCACTTCAGGATAATAACAGACTTTATATCCTGATTTCTTTATCCTGTAGCACCATTCCACTTCTTCTCCATACATAAATATTTTCTCGTCTATCAGTCCTGATTTTGTGATAATGTCACGGTTAAACAGAAAAAAGGCCCCCGTAACCCAATCCGTATTCTGAATTTTCGAATAAAATTCTGGATTTTCCTGGTGATAGGATTTGAAAAATTTTGAGACGAAAGGAATATCGTCCAGAAAAAACATCCAGAAAAATACTCTGACAAGAACCGGGAAATATCCGGCGGAATACTGCAAACTCCCGTCAGCATTAATAAGTTTCACACCGAGCGCTCCGGTTTTAGGATGATCTTCCATAAATCTGACTGATTTAGATAAATTTCCATCTGTAAATTCCGTATCACTGTTTAATAGTAAAATAAACTTTCCTTTCGCCTTGTAAATGCCGGTATTATTTGCTTTCGCATATCCCTTATTTTCATTATTTTTTATTAATTTAAATTGAGGAAAATCACGGACTACCATTTCAGGACTTCCATCTGTTGAATTGTTATCTACCACTATCACTTCAAAGAAAGAAGGGTCATAATATTTGACCAGTGAAGAAAGGCAATTTGAAAGTAGGGTTTTAGTGTTGAAGCTTACAATAATGACGGATAATCTTATCATTGAAAAAGTCTGGCGCGGCCGAGTCTGTAATGCAGGTTTTTGTTTCCTCTTTCTCCTATCACTTTGGCAGGTACTCCGCCCACAACTGTATATTCCTGCACATCAGAAGTCACCACAGCTCCAGCCGCCACGACTGCTCCTTTCCCAATTTTTACTCCGGGAAGAATTACCGCACGTGGTCCGATGAAAACATAATCTCCTATTACTACTTCTCCCAGGATTGCATGGAAATCCTCGCTTATCAGATCATGTTCTGAATTATATATAAGAACGTGTGAAGCGATAGCTACGTGATTTCCTATTGTTAGGAAAGCACGTCCATCCAAAAAAGCATGATCACCGATGATGGTGTCCTCTCCGATTTTGATGTTTCCGGGGAAAAAGAAATTACACCACATATGAACCGTGCTTCCTTTTCCTATGCCAATTCCTGCCATTCTGTAGAAGAGTCTTCTTATTGAGTGTAAAGGAATATTGCCAACTCCCCTGAGTATAGCCAGTTCCAGATCCAGAAAAATATTGCCTATCCTATTTAGAATTTTTTTCAGAACCGCGTCAGCTCTCAGTTTTCTCCCATTTTTATCTTTAAACATAAGTTTCTATTCACCGTCATTAGTCATTTATAGTCATTTGTCGTCATTTATTGTTAAATCACAATTAATGACAATTTATGACCAATTGACAACCAATGACTGTATGAACTTAGAATTTTAACACTCTGCCGCCTTCTCCAGTACTTCCAACGTTTTTTCCGCTGATTTTTCC
>Ga0075800_1068_pt1 | contig 12982 bp, 16 predicted proteins | sample RifGroC2_FD_68451 | JGI IMG/M metagenome (GOLD analysis project Ga0075800, IMG submission 68451) | Microgenomates (Gottesmanbacteria) bacterium GW2011_GWC2_39_8
TCTTCTGTTTTTGCTCCTTTTGGATTTAATTCAGGAGGTAAATGAACCGTATTGACCGTATCCATATAATGAATAAGATCGTTTAAAGCGATAAAGGAAAATTTAGTCAGGATAAATACCAAAATTACGCTGATAAATATGAATAAAGGCAATACCAGAATTAATACCGATACGCCTATCTCAAAAAGATTTGTGATAAATGAGTTCTGTCTCAAAACCTGCAGGACTCCTACCGATTTATTTTCAAAAATAAGAGGTATTGTAAAAGTGTCATATAAAATATTTGAAGACCAGTAATCCCGGTAAACAGTTTTTTTATTCTCTAAGATTTTTTTTAATAAAGCGTCATCCGCTGCTTCCGAAACCTTTCCTTTATCACTTAGATTTTTATAATATCCGTATACACCAATCTTACTTAATTTAGAGTCAAAGACAATAGCAGAGACGTCAAAATCACGAAGTCTGGATGATATACTTTCTCCCTCCGGACCATTCCTGTATATAAGTTCCGAACCATCGTAAGTAATATAATCGCTGACGATACTATTGGCTCTGTTTTTGAGGGTAAGATGAGTATCCTGTTCTATCCTGAGATAAAAGACTAATGAGATTGTGATTCCGGTAAGTATTATAGCCACTGAAAGCACGATGCTAAAAAGCAAAGAGAGTCTAAAAGAAAATGAATTCAGGCGCATAACATATATCCTTTGCCTTTTACTGTCCTTATAAGTTTTTTGTGATATCCTTCATCAATTTTTTTCCTGAGATAATTGATATGTACATCAACCGTATTGGAAAAAAGGTCCGCCTGTTCGTCCCAAACATGCGACAGTATACTGATCCTGTCAATTGCTATACCGCTGTTTACAGCCAGATAATGAAGGAGCGAATATTCTCTTGGAGATAAATTTATTTTTCTATTTTTCCTGAAGACCTCATTGGAATTAGTATTTATTTTCAAATCACCGATCTCTAAAACGGCATTGGTCAATATTTTATCTTTTCTTCTAAGAAGTGTTTTGACTCTTGCTTTAAGTTCATCAAAAGAGAAAGGCTTCGTAAGATAGTCATCTGCCCCGTATTCCAAACCGGCTACTTTATCCTCTACTGTGCTTTTGGCAGTAAGCATAAGGACAGGGACATTTATGTGTTCTTCCCTTATTTTTTTCAAGAGATCCAAACCCGAATCACTGCCTAACATCCAATCGATAATGATAAGGTCATAATCCTCATCCACCACTTTATGGTATCCATCTTCGAATTTACCGGAGATATCCACGCTAAAACTATCTTTTTTGAGCAAAGTTCGGAGATTTTCAGCTATAACCGTATCGTCTTCAATAATTAAAATTCGCATGGTAGTAGCCCGCTTCAAAACAGTAGTATATTCTACTACAACTTCATATTTTTTAGAAATCTCAGATTCTGTATCTCTGAAGGGTAGAAAGTTCTAACTGACCGTGCTTCTTCCAGAAAGACCTGCTCATGTCTGTTCCGCAGTCAAAAATATCTCCCCCGCTATGGATATTCCGAAACTGGGTAATATCGTATCTGACGGAATCTATAGTGATGATACATCTTGTATCGACAGCAGGAACAACTTTTGGAACTGTAACTTCAGCAGGTCTAGAAGGAATAACTGTATTTGATGGTGATAATTGTGATGTTTTGGTTATAACACGAGTTCTTTTTACCGATGTCTTTATCAATCTTGGAGCAGCAGTAGGAGAAATAGTCAACACAGGGGTTATGGAATCTGCAACAGTAGTCTGCACATCTTTTATGACGGCAAAATTAATGGTAAATCCCAAAATGACAAACAGTAAAAAAAGATTTATTCTGATAACTCTTGTGAGAAATTTCATTTCATACTGAAATCTTCAAATATAATATTATGCTTCTTCACTCCCAATGAAAGAAACTGCTTCTCTAAGCTCATCATCATGAGTGGAGGACCGCAAAGAAAAATCAAATATTTCCCTATCTCTGTCACTGTTTCCTTTATTTGCTCTGCCGTCAAACGGCCGTTTATTTCAGAGATATTTGGCTTATAACGGATATTGGGATGTGACCAAGATAGTGTTTTTAACTCATTATCATATACCGCTTCCGAGGAATTTTTGACGGAATAAAAAATACTGATATTTTTTTCGCTTTGTTTTGCCGTTTCTGATTTTGCCATACTCAAAAAAGGACTGATACCTATCCCTCCCGCTACAAAAACTGCATTTTTTTTGGATAAAAACCTCTCTCCGAAATTACCGTACGGTCCCCAGACAGAAACAGTTACACCTTCTCTAAGATCACTGAGTTTTGAAGTATAATCACCGTCATTTTTTATGCTGAATCTTAACTCCACTTCGAAAGGAGCGCTAGCTATAGAAAAAGGATGGTCTTCTTTTGTGAGTTTTTCATGAAATATCGAAAGATACGCAAACTGTCCGGGGATGAAAAGCATCTTTTTGCCCAAAGGAATAAGCACGATCTCTGTCACCGGACCGTAAGTTTTAAGTTTTACGATCCGGTATTTGTAATGGGGACCGATTAGATTATAAAGGAAACGGCGGTATACAAAAGAAAAAATGCCCAAACCGATGAGCGACAACATAAAATACCGGAGAGGCATATATCTCGTAATGTCACTGGAAATAGTCATCGCGTGAATCATCGAAAAGAGAATAACCAACCCGAAGTATTCATGTGTTTTTTTCCAAAGATGGTAAGGCAGATCGATAAAAAGTGTGAGAATAATTAATATAGTCATCGACCAAAAAGCCAAAATGCCCGTAGTGTATGAAATGTCCATGGATGGAAAAATAAGTATTTTCCAGTTTCCGTGGGGAATCCTATTGATGATAAGGAAAATAAAATGATTCAGGATGAAAATAAATGACAGCGCAGATATTTTTTGATGATATCGGTAAGCTTTGTCCAAACCGGAAAACAGGTAGTCAAGTATTTTAAAACGGCTGGCGAGAAAAAATGAAACAGACATAAGAGTCGTACCCACCAAAGCCGTAAGTTGAGCAGCGGTCAAAACCCTGTTGGAAAGGAAAAATAAGCCCTCTTTGGACAAAAGGAAAAGATCCAGAGTTAAAATAACGGAAATGTATATAAGGTAATGTCCTTTACCTTTCATAATTATCTCTGAGGACACCAATTACCGGGTATTTTCTTTTTATAATCGCTCCTCCGGCTATGTTTAGCTCTGATGTCGAATCTCTTCCTGCTAAAAAATGATAAGTACCGCCGGGTTTATAAAAATTTCTTCCGCCGCTTACATCATAGACTTCACCATTATAGGCAATATAGATGGGTTTATTCGGATCAGTACCATTGAATTTGCTAAGCTCCGAAACTTTAAATACTTTAGTCTCTTCGCTTTTTTGCGTTTGAGTTCTGGTAAATTGTGATGAGAAAGCAAAGACTAAGACGACCAGAAAAACGACATTATTTATCATAATATTTCTTTTCAGTTGTCTTCCTTACTCTCCTGGCCTTCTTGATTCTCCTTGTCCTTGGACTTGCTCTTTTTTTCATTTTTGTTGCTTTTGTCATAATCCTTTTTCTCATCCTCTATTTCGTCTTCATCATCTCCCTTTTGGAAAGAACCCCGGGAATAAACCTGCGGGACAACAGTAGGCGAAATGGTCTGACTAACCAAAGGAGGAACAGGATCTTGGCTTACTGTATCCAGACTTTCAGGATTATCATCTTCTGAAGATGGATCTTTTTCTGTATCTTTATTTTCCGCGGCTTGTACTTTGGCGATATCATTTGGTTTATCATCTGATGCTGCCTTAACAAGTTTCATTCCGGCTACTGTACTTGTAGCAAGAGTGGATCCTATAAACAAAGCCAAAACTAACTGCGGCATAAATCTAACTACGGATTGGATTAATTTTTCTCTCATATGTTTAATATCTAAAATTTGTAATAAAAAGATGATAGCAGTCCGAAGATTAAGAACGGATTAAATTATACCGATGGTATCTGGTCATCCTTCCCTCAAAACCCATATCCAGATCTATATTTATACCTGAAACGATGTCCAATCTTGCACGGACCAGAATTATAAATTTATCGGTTTGTAACATCCGAAAGGGCTTCACTCAAAAATCTCGAAAGATTTTCAGTGACATTGAAACAAACCGGAGTTTTATTAGCATAATCCTGAAAACGTGGTATTTGTTATGAAATACTTTTATAATAATTATAATAAACCTCACAAAAATATTTCTTTTTACTTACTCTATATGCAACAGAATAGGATTGAAGGTCAAAATCAAATATACAGGGAAAAATTACTGCCTGGAGGAAATGTGTTAGATTTGCATTTTAAACTTTACAGCACGGATGGCGTGTCTTTACAAGGTCAGGAACTGGACAGGAAACTTAAGGCATCGGGATGGAAAATATATCAGTGCGCATCTGACATACCGGAAGATAAAGTTCAAAGAAACGAAGGCCTGAAACTCGACCAATTATCTTATCAATCACCAAAAGCTGAAAAATTGAGAAGAAGATTATTTACAAAAATAGCAATTCCCGGTGAAGAAGGACGTCTTTCTGCTGAAATAAAGGAAAGTGCCTTGGAAATAGAAGAAAGGTTGAGTGCATACATTGAGAAAAATAATATTCGTTCTGTGCATGTCAGAAACATAATGTCTCTTCCACTTCAACCCGCTGCTACGCTGGCTCTTTATAATTTAGCACAATCACGAAAAGATATAAGATTTATTTTCCACCATCACGATCTTATATGGGAAAATGATAGGGAAAAAATATATTCTACTCCTTACCGAAAAATAGCAGAATTACTCGATAAAGTGCTTTACCCCAGCCTTCCCAATTCTAAACATATAGTAATAAACCCTATAGCACAGAGACTTATCTTTGAAAAAAGGGGTATTAAAGCCTCTTTAATTCCAGATATTTTTGATTTTGAAAGACCTCTTCCTTATCATACAAAAGAAGGCGCTCTGGAAGAAGCATGGAAAGAAAAAGACAGAAAATTCAGAGAACGAAACGACATCGACGAAAACGATATTATAGTCGGGATGATGACAAGGGTGACGAAAAGGAAAAACATAGAAACAGCCATACAGTTTGCAGACGAACTGAAAAAAGAGCTTGATAGAAGACTGGAAAAAGAAGACAAAATAGTACTGGGGTTCCCTCCAAGGGAATATAGGAAAAGAAACAAAATTTGGTTGTTCCTTCCCCAGAAAGAAGACCTAAATGATAACTTGGAATATTTTCAGGAACTGGAAAAATATGCAAAGAAAAGAAATGTTGCACTTCTAACTTCACAAGAAGTGACAGCTGATGAAAAATACACAGGTCAAACAGAAGTAATACCTTTTTATGCTTCATACCAACACGTTGATCTGGTATGTTATCCTCCGGAGCACGAAGGTTTCGGCAATCAGTTGATAGAAGCTGCCTGGGCAAGAAGACCCCTCACTCTTTTTCGTTATCCGGTATTTGAAGAGTATATAGCTCCTCACTTTCCCCACTTCGCCTCCATGGAAAACGGCAAAAAACTTATTCCAAAATCTTCGTATAGCGAAGGCATGAACATACTGGAATATGAGGCTATGAAAACAGGAGTTACAGAAACTATAAATCTGTTAAGAAGTCCGAATCTGCATTTATGGCTCAATGAGAACTTTCATTACATGAAACTCTTCTGTGATTCGGAAAGGAACATAGATAAATATACATCGCTTTACCAATCTTCCTAAAAGACTTTCAAACTAATGAAAAAATCTTCATAGGTTGAAGAATACTTACCCTGTTTCCTTCAGTATCCCGGAAAGAGACGTATAATCCAACAGTCGGTATGTCCATAGGCTCCCCAAGCATTTCCCCGCCTGCATTTTTAATTTTCTTCATCGCATCTTCTACATCGTCTACAGCAATTACGACGGACGGACAATGATCGGGTTGTTCTTTGTTTTTCATTCTGCTTTTTTCATCGGATTTTGTGGTAGTTGCCACCACGTAATGCTCCATATCTTCTCCCATTTCCTCCATTTTCCACCCAAAGACTTTGGTATAAAATTCTACTAATCTCTGCCTATCCTCAACCGGCATTTCAAAATGCACCACAGGATTCATTTTCATTTAATCTCCTAATATTAAATATTTGTAATTAACTTCTCAGTTATGGATTTTATTTAGAAGAAACAAGAGGATTTCAGGACTTTCGTAAGAAAAATATAAACCCGAAACAATAAACCAGCGAATAAATGAATAAAGTAAATCTAATTTTTCAGACCCTATGACAAAATTTGCCGATCGGCAGATTTTGTCATACTCCAAAGAATTCCCGGAAAGGCTCAGGATTTTCTATATCCGAAACGATAAATATTCTTATATATTCCCCTACTCCCAAAAATTCCCTGAGGAAACTCACTGCTTTTACGCAGGGATAGGCATGTAAATATACACTTTTATGTAATGGATAAAATTTCCATGCCTTCATATATTCCACAAGTACTTTCCTCTCTTTACTGAATTTTTCCGGTAAATCAAAACTAACCAGTCTCCATTTCCTGTCCCAAAGTTTTGGCTTTTTGATAATCCATTCGTCTAGGGCATATTTAAGAATCTTTTGTCTACCGGAATTCGTAATTTTTACAATTTGGATTCCATTTTCTACGCCTATCTCCACATATTTCTCCTCCTCCAGTCTGGTAAGCGTCCTTTTGAGAAGCGGGATATTAAATCTCTTCCAGGCTTGAGGCTCCTGATCGTTTTTCAAAAAGGGTTTAAGGACAAGAGGTAGATTGGGGACAGCCACAGAGGCAGCTAGAAAAACTCCTGCTCCTACAAGTTTGAGAATATCACCTGCCCGGGCATATTTTCTTTCAAAAGCCTCTTTCTCTATCTGTTGACACAAGACTCTGGATAGATACTCAATTTTGTCACCTGATGGAAAACTCAACTGTTTATTATCCGATTTTTCTTCCTTCGATTTTTCTTCCTTATATTGCTCATCTTTATACGGCTTCACAATATTTCTCCATATAGACATTCTCTGCCGATCGGCAGATTTTGTCAAGGCTATTTTCATCATTTTCACCATCGTGTATTTATATGTATTAATAGATATTTGTAGATATTTATAGGAAAGCAAGGAAAATTTGCAGGAATTGTGTGAGAAGAAGGGAAAACTCTAGAAAATATAAGTCTAATTGGTACGCGGGCGAGATTAGAAATTAACTTAATTAGGATTTAAGAAATATATTGAGAATATCTTCTCGAGACAAATGCGTTATTTTTTCTAAAATACAGAGATTGTATATAATTTCCGTTAGTATCGGCGTCTTTTTTTCTGGAGATGAAGTTCTATATTCAAAAACTAACTTCTTAATAATATCTTCTTTACCCCAATACATTATTACAGAATTGAATGCCCTCAGGAATTCATCTGTATCAACTTTATATCTATTTGCGATAAGGTCGTTCAATACTTGTTTTCTTTGAGCATCCTCCAGATTTCGTCTACGTATATATTTTTCCGAGATCCAAATAGCAAAAAGAGGTGATACTATTGTGGAGATTCCACTTACAATTAATGTTATTATTAATTCTGATGTCATATTTTCTCAATATTTTTTTAGGTAAAAGTCCTACTAGGATTTATTCGGACAACTAGTTATGTGTTTTGTCGATTAACACCATATAATTGGTTATATAATTCCATATACAAACTATATGCGATTTGAATACCAACCTCTAAGGTAGATTGATTTATTTCACCTTGACGACCATGTACTATTAAGTTACGAATCCACCGTATTGCTTCTAGCTGTTTAACACCATTATCGGTCAATAAATCTTTTTGTCTTAATTCTTTAGTTAAATTTGAAACATTAATATTGTTTGGAATATCTTTTGCTAACCAAACCGTAGCGTAAATTCGTAATAATCTTTCAATTTCAAACGCTAAGGCTAAAAAATTTCCTTGAGCCGTATCCATTAACTGAAGTGGAGCTTGTTTTTCTGCTTCATCAAGTTTTTTTTGGTTGATATTAGAGTCTTTTTCAGCAATAGCTTTTTTTCCTTCAAGTTCTTTAATATCTTTTTCTGTTTTTTTACCTTTTAGGCCCCAAAAGTTAAACTCTTTCAGATCGGGGAACAATGAAAGAAGTAATATCATTAATAAAACCGTAATTTGACCATTGGTAATATTAAATTTCCAAATTATAGATAGAGTTAATGTAAGAGCTAGTAGTATCCAGGTTATTAATTTCATATTGAAAAAATTTTCTCTTTTCCTTGCTACTTTTTTATACTCCTTTCCCGGAAATTGTCAAATCATGTGGAAATTTTGAGGGGGAACTGGACTTATATTCTTTTCCGGAACCAGGTGAGGAGGATTTTTTCCACCTGGTCTTTGAAGGGACCGTGTTTGATACTGTGAGGAGCGCCTGCTATCACGACGTGAGTTAGTTTGTTTTTATCGGAAACCGCATCGGCATAATTTTGGACTGTCTGGTGGAGAACTATTTTGTCTTCTCCCGATTCGATTATAAGGATTTCGCCTGAAAATTTAGAAATTACGGTAAGTGCAAACGTATCCCCGGGTTTTTTCGGATTCCGTCTCCAGGCAAGTACTTCCTCATTCGTCTGTCCGCTCGTCCCCATTTTCATTTTATTGAAAGATTCGTCAGGGTAATCGGCAGGCACACGTAGAGCTAAATGCGTCACTTTTCTTTTTTCCGTAAGAAGCGTACCCAGATAACTTCCGAAACTGCTTCCTACAACGCTGATATTTTCTTTATCAACGCCTTCTACTCCCGCCAAATAGTCATAAGAGGCAAGAACATCATGGGAAAATTCTTCGGTGGTGGCTGTATTTATATCTCCTTCGCTTTCACCATGCCCTCTCATATCAAACAAAAAACAGATATATCCCAATTTTATCAATGATTCTGCGTACTGACAACTTCTCTTTTTTTCGCTCGTCCACCCGTGGACAAAAAGAATCGCGGGATTACTATTTTTCTGTTTTACGGGTACAAATAATGTACCACTGAGTTTGTTTCCGTCGGATAAAAATACTATATTTTGCATGTTATTCACTTTCTATTTTATACGCCTATTCCTAAATCCTCAACTCGTGTGAATATTTTTAGGGGACACGTTATAATACTATCATGATATATATGCTAAGTGACAGAAAGGGAAAGATCACCACTTATGCGACAATTGAGAATGTCCATAAAGCGTTGTTTGATCTTATCACCGGAAAAAAAGAAGTGGGTGTAAAAGATAATTATGTTTCTTTACAAAACGAGTCCGAGCTTGCTATGGAGATATATCCGAGGACCATAATATTACAGGATTATGGCAGGTTTGGATATGACGGACCAGGCGGACCGGGAGAATTGTTAAGGGTGAGATATAAAGAAGGAAGTTTAGTTACAGTAATTGAAGAGGCAGTCAATTTACTCGCAGATGATGAAAGGGAAAAACTTATTAAACTCCTAAAAACATTACCCAAACCATAATTTTATGAAATACGTCGCTTTTCTTCGGGGAATAAATGTCGGGGGAAACAGCATCATCAGAATGGATGAGCTGAAAGTAGCAGTAAACAATATTGGATTTACTAACGTGAAGACTTATACCCAAAGCGGAAATGTAATATTTGAATCTGACATAGAAGATGTGATCAAAATAAGGGAAGAGCTGGAAAAAAGTCTTTCCGATACTTTTGCTATGGATTTGAGAATTGTAGTCCGAACTTATGAAGAACTGAAAAAAGTTTTGAAGGACGCGCCAATAGAATGGAAAAGGGCAAATGACCTGAGATGCTATATCGCTTTCGTGAAAGAACCGGTGACACCAAAGGATGTTCTTAAGGAAATACATCTGAAAGAAGGAGTGGATTTCGTAAAAAAGGGAGAATATGTGGTTTACATGTCCACGAAACTGGAGGGCTTAACCCACAGCGGATTCACAGAACTCGTAGGTACTTCTGTATATAAAGACATTACTATAAGAAGCTTCAACGCCATCCGAAAACTCCTCAAACGGATGGAGTAACAACAATTCTTCCCGCTGTAATTAATAGGTTAAACGGTCAATAGGTGGTACACTGGGACCAGTGAAAATAAAATCAGCGGCTTTTGTCAGGGGAATTATCGGCACAGAACCCATTCTTTATGATGGGAAATTCCAGGTAGCTTTCATGGGGCGGTCCAATGTCGGGAAATCCACTCTTATAAATTCCCTGACCAAAAAGGCCTGCCTTGCCCGCTCAAGTTCTTCCCCAGGCAAAACAATCCGAATGGATTTTTTCCTTATCAATAACTCCTTTTATTTCGTAGATTTTCCGGGATACGGGTATGCCAAACGCTCATCAGGAGAAAGGGAAAAACTGGCAAAAATGATTTTGTGGTACATCATGTATTCCGAGGTAAAAGAGAGAATTGCAATCCTGGTAATCGATGCAAAAGTGGGCATCACAGACTTTGACGCAGACATGATAAAAACATTAAATGAATATCATGTCAACCATATTATAGTTGCAAACAAAATAGATAACCTGAAAATGGGAGAGAAAGACAGACAGTTGAAAGATATTCAGGAACAATATCCCGCATCGGAAATAATACCAAACTCGTCAATGAAAAGAAAACATGAAGATAAACTGATGAGAAGAATCGAATTTTATCTGCCACATTAGTTAATTTCTGAAACATTAAGTTGTTCCAAACCCTTTGGAATTACCAAAAATTATAAATCCTTCAAAATCCAAAATTGTCTTCGAAATTGCCACCCGATTACCACAACTTCTCTGTCTAAAAATCAAAAAAATCTAAGAATTATATTTCCGACATTTCACGAAGTTTTTCAGTAATAAATACTATCTATCATCTCCAAGATTGTGTATAGTATCAACCAAAAGATGAAAATCAGAAAAGTAGTTCTAGTCATCACTGTTCCTTTTGTGATAGCTGTATTTTATTCAGGATTCAACAAAATCATAAAAAGAAATTCCGGGGAATCCGACTTTCTATCACCAATAGCCGATGAGCTTACCCCAACCAGCCATCCCGTTTTTTCCGTAGTAAAAGAGACTGTGTCTTCGGGCGATCTGAAAATAGTGATAGAAGAAGCGCTGGAAGGGACAAAAGGTAAATACGGGGTGGTTATAAAGAATTTCCAAACAGGAGAAGAATATTACGCCAATGAACACCGTAAATATGAACCGGCAAGCCTGTATAAGCTCTGGATTATGGCTACAACATTTAAACAAATTCAAAAGGGAGTATTAAAGGAAAATGATATTTTGAGCGAGGATATTCCCGTCCTAAACAGTAAATTTCATATTGATCCGACTCTAGCTGAACAAAAAGAAGGTAAAATCACCATGACGGTAAAAGATGCACTGGAAAAAATGATCACAATCTCAGATAATTACTCGGCTTTACTTTTGTCTGAGAAATTAAGACTCTCAAACGTTTCGGATTTTCTGAAAGAGAATAATTTTACGGAATCCAGATTGGGAGAACCGCCCATATCTACTCCTTACGATTTCGCCTTCTTCTTCGAAAAACTCTACAACGGCGAACTTGCCAACGAAGAAAATACCCAAAAAATGCTTAAAATCCTAGAAAAGCAGACTTTTAACGGAAAAATACCCAAATATCTTCCGGATAATGTGACCATCGCACACAAAACCGGAGAAATTGGCTTCTTCACCCACGATGCAGGAATAGTTTTTTCCGATAAGGGTAATTACGTTATAGTAGTAATGTCTGAAAGTGATAGCCCTTTTGGAGCAGAAGAGAGGATTTCTAATATTTCCAAGGCAGTATACGAATATTTCTATAAGTAATTTGAACTCATTAAAATCATTTTTTCATTGTCAGCGTTATTATATTAAATTGGCTTTAGCCGTGAGTCAAATCGGCTGCGGGACTTAGATTCTCCGCCAGAGGCGGATCAGCCTTTGGCTGAGAACCAAGATAAGATCATCATGTTGTTTTTTATTACCAGGGCTGCGGGACTTGGATTCGAACCAAGATAACATCCTCCAGAGGGATGCGTACTACCGTTATACGATCCCGCAGGCCTGGCAACAAGTATTGGACCCCTGGTATCAGTTCCAGGCCTCAATTTTATCATCTTCATCTACTGATAACAATGATAATAATCTCCTTTAAATTCACGGTATACTGTTTCTATGACATGGCAATTATTTGTGGGAGTCAGTATATTATTATATTCCGTAAATGCATTACTTCATAGGATACTGATGAAGGAGGCTGACTCTGATCCCTATGCCCAAACGATTGCCTTTTACGGACTGGTGGGATTATTTGCCTTTTTTATAGCGGTTTTTCGCGATGGGTTTCAGTATCGGATTCCTCCCGATTTATTCCCTTATTTTATAATAATCACGATTTTTGCAGCGCTTACTTCAGTTTTGGGATTTAGGTCTATACAACTCATTGAAGCGTCTGAGAGCAGTATTCTGGGTTCAACTTCCAGAATCTGGGTATTGTTCGGCGCTTTTATTTTCTTAAAGGAAGAATTTTCAATAAATAAGTTGGTGGGAACATTTTTAATATTAATCAGTGTAATCGTCGTTCAATGGAAAAATAAAAGATTTGTTATTAATGAAGGAATAATTTTTGCAGTTCTGGCGTCCATTTCCTTTGCAATAACTGAAACAGCATCATACTATATTCTCAGAAAATTTGACGCGACTTCCTTTGCTGTTTATACCAACTGGCTACCTGTAATTGCTTTTCTTTTCATCAGGCCAAAATCGTTTAAAAGACTAACCTTTTATTTAAAGCGTAAGAACGCTTTCAATATTTTACTTGTATCGGCAAGCGATGTATTTGCCTCTCTTTTTCGGCTTAAATGCCAAAAAGAGTTGCTTTCGATAACACATTAGCCCTTCACAATCTTCTAAAGACCTGTTAAAACTATTCTCATGAAAAATGTTTTG
>Ga0075800_1064_pt2 | contig 12298 bp, 9 predicted proteins | sample RifGroC2_FD_68451 | JGI IMG/M metagenome (GOLD analysis project Ga0075800, IMG submission 68451) | Microgenomates (Gottesmanbacteria) bacterium GW2011_GWC2_39_8
TCGCCCTTTTTAACTTTGTGCAGTACGCCGGTCACAGGAAATCACACAAAAGCAGACAGCAAATCAGGAGGCAGAGAGCATACCGCGTCCTGGGCGACGCAGAATCGAAAGTTGTAAGAAAATTTCTCGGAATCTAAATATAATTTAAAATGGAAAAATTAAAAATAAAAAATTCCATTTTAATTATTATTTAATTTTTAAATTTTAAATTTTAATTTTTAAATTAATATGGCTCGTATCAAGAGGGGAGTAGTCTCCCACAGAAAACATAAAAAACTTCTGGGTTTGGCCAAAGGCTATAGAATGTCCCGCCACAGGCTGGTGAAAGTCGCTCACGAAGCCGTCTTTCATGCCGGAATGTATGCTTATGCAGGGAGACGAAAGAAAAAGAGTGAATTCCGTAGACTTTGGATTGTACGTATTTCCGAAGCAGTGAAAAAAGTCGGCCTTTCCTACAGCCAGTTCATAAACAAAATGACCAAAGCCCACGTAGGCTTGGACCGGAAAGTCTTATCAGATCTGGTAGTAAATGACCCGAAAGCCTTCCAGGCAGTAGTTGACAAAGTGAAAAGTCTTTGATATAAAAACCTTTATGGAAGACTGTGTAATTTTGGAGAGTGCCTTAAAAGCAACTCTTGACACATCAAAACAAAGGCTTAAAGCGCTAGAACAAAAACAACATAAAGATAGGAATAATCTTAGGGCTCTAAAACCAGATAGTAATAGTATAAGAGCAGAGATATGCAGAATTGAATTAAAAGTTAATAGACGTGCAATACGTAGAGCACAACATTATGTAGTGTCTGATCAAAGATTATTAAGAATAGCAACTTGTCATGCTAGATAGAAACCAAAACTCTTATTTTTTCTTTTTTAACTCCGCCACGCGGGGAGTTTTGGTTTTTGCAAAAAGATAAGCAATAAAAAAGAAACTAAAACCCAAGCCCCGCAAGATGCGGGGTTTTTTGATGGCTGGTTAATGATCCGCCGTTAGCAGAGAATTTACCAGCCGATCAATCCCGCAAGATGCGCTCCTTGCGGGTGTGGACGTAGACCACAACGCAAGGTAAGCATTCTGTGGGATGATGATTATTTATATTATTTTGAAAGGAGGTGATTTAAATGGAAGTAAAAGATGTCAGCATAATAAGACCTAGTGTAGCCCGAAGGAGAATAAGAAGACAGTTAAGAGATGTTCAGGACCTTCGAGGTACCGAACCTCAACGAAGTGCTAAATTATTAAGACTTCGCTTGGGCGTTGGAGATACATATCAAGTATTAAATAGCCATAGAGGTCAAGCACGAATGGCTGCAAATAGAAGCCCTTCTGTTGTCATTGCTTTAGGAAGACTAGCAAATTGATAACTTTAGACAACTTGTAATTTCCTATTATAGAAATTACAATCAAATATATGAATCCGGATGAGTATGTCTTTTTAACCGATTCTTATAAGAAAGAACTCGTGACCCACATCAAGAGTATCACCAGAAATGGTGATCTCTTTGATGTGGTATTGGAAAAGACAATTTTCTATCCGGAAGGCGGAGGACAGGCTGCGGATAAAGGTATCATAAAAGGCAAAAACGGAGAGGCGCATGTCAAAGACATCAGAATCGTTAACGGCCGGATAATACACAAAGCCACCGTTTCCGGGCAACTGGAAAGCGGCGGGGAAGTAGAAGCTAAAATAGATTGGGAAAACCGTTATGCAAACATGCGCCGTCATTCTGCGGGACACCTTCTTCACGAAGTAATTTATAAACTTTATCCTAGTCTTGTTCCTCTCAAAGGAAGCCATTATAAAGGAAAAGAGTATATTGAATATGATGGGAACGTTCCCGAATCAGCCAAAGACCAAATTGAGAAAGATAGCAATCAACTGATAACCGACAACAGACAACTGACAACTAAATTAGTCACATTTGACCAATTGGCCAAAGAAGCATCTTATGTCCCGACTAATCTCCCGAAAAATAAACCTCTACGGGTTCTGACAGTTGAAGGTTTCAAACCGATCCCCGATGGAGGCACTCAAGTAAAAGAAGCAAAGGAAGTTGGGGAAATTAAAGTTACAAAAATAGAAAATATTGAAGGTCAATCAAAAGTTTATTATAGGATCTACGAAGCCTCACTACGAGGTCCGACCTCGAAGGGAATCATAAATAGGCCGAATAGTGTCATTGCGAGGACTCCGATGCTACATCGGAGGACGAAGCAATCCCCTTCGGTATCTAAATTGTCACTAAATTCCTTTGTGAGAAATCTTCTGACTATCAAAAACGAAGCTTCTGAGGCATCTAAAAAAATTATTGAACCAAAGAAAAATATTGAGCTGAAACTCGAATATCTCGGCTCAAACGGTAAACTGACCAAAGCTCTCAAAGAACTGAGAGATCTACCTCCCGAAGACAGGAAAACAGCCGGTCAGGAAGCAAATAAAATAAAAAAAGAAATAGAACAATACTTCGATACGTGGGTGTATCGAAGTGTAAAAAATGAGACAGATTGGCTTGATGTCACTGCTCCGGGTACAGGAGCCCAAATAGGCCATCTCCATATCGTCACGGAGGCCATCACGGAAATTACCCGCATCTTCGAACAAATCGGTTTTACCAGAGTCAGATACCCGGAAGTAGAATGGGAGTGGTATTCCTTTGAAGGACTGAATATGCCTAAGGAACATCCCGCCAGAGATGATTTTGAAACGTTTTTTATCGAAGGCAAACCAGATCCTAAACTTGGTAAATATGTATTATCTCCGCATACTTCATCGGGACAAGTGAGAGAAATGGAAAGAGTAGGGAGTCCTCCTATTCGAATGGTAAATATTGCTAAATGTTACCGTCGCAACTGGGATATATCACATACTCCGATGTTTCATCAGTTTGAAGGTTTAGTGGTCGATAAGGCAATTAATATCACACACCTTAAAGGTACTATGGATTATTTTGCAAAACAATTTTTCGGTCCTGACAGAAAAACGAGACTCCGACCTTTCCATTTCCAATTTACTGAACCATCTTTTGAAGTAGACATTACTTGTGACGTCTGCCTCGGCACGGGTAAACTGCAAAATGGCGAAACATGCAGACTATGCAAAGCAGGCTGGCTCGAGCTTGGAGGATCCGGCATGGTACATCCCAATGTTTTAAAAGCTGGAGGAATTGATGCAACGAAATATACAGGGTTTGCTTTCGGTTGGGGAGTGGAGAGAACATACATGATGAAATCCGGGGTAAAAATAGACGACCTGAGAACTGTCTATAATAACGATATCAGATTTCTGGAACAATTCTAATAGAAATTCAAAAGTCAAAATGCAAAAGTCAAAAGTTCAGGTTAAAAGTCAAAATTTAACTTTTTACTTTTGATTTGTATTTTTGATTTTTGATTTTTAACTTTTGACTTATGAATATACTAGTACCCGACTCATGGCTTCGAGAATATCTTGATACTGACGCAAGTCCTGAAGAAATTCAGCAGTATCTGTCGTTGTCCGGACCATCTGTCGAGAAAATTATCGAGAAAGACGGAGATAAAATATACGACATTGAAGTCACCACAAATCGGGTCGATATGGCTTCCGTTTTCGGAATAGCACAGGAAGCAGTACCAATCCTTCCCAGGTACGGAAAAAAAGCAAGGTTAAAGAAGACTCTTGAGGATTTCAAACTATCGTCAGAAGTAAAAATTGCAAACAAAGGAGACGATAAATTAAATCCGATAGATATTAGTCCCATTCTTTGTCCCCGCTATACGGCTGTAATCATTGAAAACGTAACAATCAGACCTTCTCCAAAATCAATAACTGACAGGCTGGAAAAAGTGGGAGTCAGAAGTTTAAACAATGTTGTAGACACATCGAATTATTTAATGACAGAACTCGGTCAACCAATTCATACTTTTGATTATGACAAAATCAAAGGGCATGTGACCAAAATGAGGCTTTCAAAAAAAGGAGAGAAACTGGTGACACTCGACGGAAAAATTATCTCTCTTCCCGGGAGTGACATCATCTATGAAGACGGGGAGGGGAGACTGATCGATCTTTGCGGGATAATGGGAGGGAAAAACACTGAAGTGGACGAAAATACAAAAAGTGTTTTATTTTATGTACAAACATATAACCCCACCTATATCCGAAAAACTTCAATGAATACTGCCCAAAGGACTCATGCAGCGACCCTTTTTGAGAAAGGCCTGGACCCGGAAAGGGTTATGCCCACTCTGGTTGCAGGAATCGAAATGATGGAAGAACTTTCAGGCGGAAGAGTAGTTAGTCCTGTCTATGATCTTTATCCCAACCCCGTGCAACCCAAATCTGTTAAAACTTCTATTGAATTTATTAACGCAAGATTGGGTGTCCAACTTACAATTGAAGAAATTTCATCTATTTTGGAATCTTTAAAATTCAAGTTCTCGGTTCTGGGTTCTGAGTTCTTGGTAGTTCCTCCAAGTTACCGGACTGACGACATTGCAATCCCTGAAGACATCGTTGAGGAAGTAGCCCGAATATACGGGTATCACAATTTACCCAACCATCTTCCAACTGGCGAAATTCCGGTTACCAAGAAACCCAAAGATTTACCCATAGAAGAAAAAGCAAAAACTGTTTTGAAATATTTAGGATTTACGGAAACTTATTCCTATTCCATGTTATCCGGGGAACTGCTTGAAAAAGCCGGGCTGAATCCCTCCCTTTCACTTAAAATAAGTAATCCTCTGACACGGGAAATAGAGTACATGAGGCCGTCGCTTATTCCGCAAATGTTAGTCAATCTGGAGAAAAATCAATACTTTAAGGACAAACTCTCCCTATTTGAACTTTCCAAAGTCTATATTCCGAGAGCAAATGATTTGCCTGAGGAAAGATCTTATCTGGTCATTGCCCAAAACAGTGATTTTTATGCTTTGAAAGGGACGATTACCTCTCTCTCGAAAGAACTGGGAATCGGAAATCTTAATTTCACCCCTGAAGGGAATAATAAATGGATGCAATCAGGAAAATCTGCAGTCATTAAATCTCAGGATGTGTCTTTGGGAAGTATCGGACAACTAAATAGTAATTTAGGAAGCGTCTTTCAGCTGAAAAACGAATATTATATTGCCGAGATAGATGTAAGCTCCCTTCCAAATCTCACTACAGTGGTAAAAAACTATAAACCGGTTTCTGGATACCCTCCGGTGATTGAAGACTTATCTTTTGAAGTGCCTACAATGACTTATATCGGGGAAGTAATTGCGAATATATATAAAATCCACCCGCTTATAAGTTTAGTCGAACTGATTGATACATTCGAAACCACCAGAACTCTGAGAATTACTTATTCTTCCCTGGAAAAAAATCTGGCCAATGCAGATATTGAAAATATCAGGAAGGAAATTGTTTCCCGACTGGAAAATAAATATAAACTGAAACTTAAGGGCCAGGTTTAAAAACAATGTCATTGCGAGTCCGATGTTACTTCGGACGAAGCAATCCCCTGAATGAGATTCCATATCTCTTTTCGAGGGATTCGGAATGACAATTAATCAAATAGGAGTTATTGAGGGAATTATCGTAAGTATCGGCGTAGGCGTACTGGTAGGAGCGGGAGGAGATGTAGGAACCGGGTTATAATCCCAATCCATACCGATACCTATATTTATAGTCGAGTCACCTGATTTTCCCCTGTTATCATACGCTTTTATATTTATACTGTGTTTCCCTGTGTCCAGATTTATCGTATCGGAAAAAGAATTTCCCGAATAAGTATTTTTGAGATTATTGTCCACACGCAGTTCCATCTTGTCGATGTTCCCTGCAGAAACCGCCCTTGCTTCTACCTTGAGGTCGTGACTATCCTGTTTGGAATGATCTGAAGGATTTTTGATGGAAACGACCACTGAATCCTGATCATTTGTGGAAGTATCACGGGGCGGGTGGTATTTTGAATCTCCTAAACTATTTACCCATGCATCTATCCCTTCCTGCCACCTGTTGGTACCATCTCCCGAAGTCGGATCTTTTTCAGTAAATACGATAAATTCCTTTTCGTCATACTGTCCCATCACAATTTGCAGGGGATTAGCCAGTTTGTTGTTATCTCCCTCAAACAATTTAATCTTTTTGTAAATGGGTGAAGTTGATGTCGGCTCCGTCCCTTTTATGTAAAATTCTTTGCGTGTCGATTGGCCGTCTTTGGGGAGTCCTCCTCCATAAGAATCTATATCCAGATTTGTCACATTATCCGGCTTTTTAAACTCTTCGTCTTTTTTATCTTTAAGTATTTCCTTCATCACGCGGTTCCAGATAGGAGCTGCACCTGTCACACCGGAAGCAAAAGCTGGATTCATAGAGGTGTTATCATTATTTCCCACCCAAACACCTGCTACCACCGATGGAGTGTATCCTACAGTCCAGTTATCTTTTTTATCATCTGTAGTTCCTGTCTTGACTGCGACAGTCTTTCCGGGTACCACTAAATAACTATTGGGTCCGAATACTTCTTTTCTGGAATTATTATCCTGAAGTATCTGGGAAATGATAAAGCTTACATCTTCTCCCAATACTTTTTTACCCGTTTGGGTTTGGTTTTTAAATATCGTTTTACTGTCCTTATCCTTCACTTCCAAAATTGAAACAGGCTCGTGATAAATACCTCCGGTCGCAAAGACGCCGTATGCTGATGTCAGATTTATGAGTTTCACTTCCCCGCCTCCGAGTGTCACTGACAATCCGAAGCGGTTTATGTTTTCATCAGTAGGAGAGAGAGTAGAAAGGCCCATGTCGAAAGCAGTTTTTAATATATCTTTAATACCGACCAGTGCAGTCATTTTGACAGCCGGGACATTGATTGAACTCGCGAGTGCAAATCTCATCTGGACCGGACCCCGGAATTTATTGTCGTAATTTTTCGGGATATAATCTTTCAAATCTTTTCCTCCGGGAAATTTTGTTTCCACATCCATAAATAGTGAAGATGCTGTATAACCTTTATTTAGTCCGACAGCATAGGTAATGGGTTTAAGAGCGGACCCCGGTTGCCTCAGACCCAAAGTCGCTACATCAAATTTCCCCTGGAAATCTTTTTCGTCAGAAAAATAATCTTTGGAACCGATGAGACTGAGTATTTCACCTGTTTTGGGATCAATTACTACTAATGCGCCGTTACTTACTTTCAGCGACTTCAGTTTTTCGATTTCTTCTTTTACTATGGTTTCCGCTTTTTCCTGGATCTTATAATCCAGTGTTGTAGTAACTTTGAGTCCTCCCTGTTCCACCATCTTCTCCCCGAATTTATCTATTAGCATTTGCTTGACATACATGACGAAATGGGGAGCTTTAAATCTCTGCTCTCCTTTGGCAAACTGGTAATTAGGAAGTGCCTTATTTGCATCCTGTTCCTCTCTTGGAGTAATATATCCGTCTTCCCTCATTCTTCTGAGTACCTGCTGGGTCCTCCAAATATAAGATTTTGGTGACGGTCCGAATGGAGAATAATATGATGGACTCTGGGGAAGACCGGCCAGAATTGCTGACTCTGTAAGATTTAATTCTTTTGCGTGCTTGCCGAAATATGTTCCGTACGGAGCTTCATTGAGATACATCTGTATAATTTCATCTTTACTGTATTTTCTTTCTATCTGGACAGCCAAAATAAATTCCTTGATTTTACGGGGAAGGGTCCGTTCTCCCGTAAGAAGCGCATTTTTTACCAATTGTTGGGTAAGGGTAGAACCTCCCTGCATTCCGTGAAGAGTTAATATGTTGATAAAAGCGCGGATTATGCCTTTCGGGTCAAATCCCTGGTGTTTATAGAAATCCTTGTCTTCGATGGAAATAGTGGCTTTTTTAAGCGTATCCGGAATATCTGCTAAGGTGACGGGGACGCGGTTTTGATCGGAAAAAATATCATAAAGGACTTCTCCGTTTCGATCTGTGAGTACTGTAGACAATCCTTCAACTCTCCTTACTTTATCCGGTCTTGGCAGGTCTTTTGAGTACCAGGCAAAAAGTCCGACCGTACCCACAAACGCAAAAATTATCCCTATCGTGATAGCAATAAGTAGGGTATTTATCAGTTTAAGTTTCGTGATGCGGCTCCGGAATATCCCCATCCGCTTAAACCTTCTGGAAGAAATAAAATCCTGCACGCAGATAGTTTAGCAGAAGAACCAAAAGTTGACAAATCGCATTTGTTTTGGCATAATCCCGTATATGAATTGTCAAATTGCCAAACTTGCCGCCTGGGCTTATTATGCCACCCGAAATCTGGGAGGTTGGAATTTGATGCAAAAAATTTAATTTAATAATTTAAATAATAACAAGACCTCCCAAAATAGGGAGGTTTTTTTGTGGAGAAAATATGTTGCAGGAAGTTTTCAGTGATAAAAATAGGAGCATTCCGGGTGATCAGAAGTCATCTTGGACATCTGTGCTGATAAACAAAGAAGTCAGAGAATTATTCAGGGAAATTCCCGGAACCAGAATTGCAAGACTTCCCCGGGGAAAAAGTGTCAGTGTGGAAAATATTTTTCTGACAACTACGGAAGGACAACCGTCTTTGATCGAGATTTTCCGAAATAGGCAAGGTGTCAGTCATAGCGCCAGAATTTACTGGCCGGCAATTCCTTCCTGTATACCCACCCTTGTCGTAAGCACTGAAGAAAACTATGTTTCCAGAAATTCACAAAAAGAAGGGAAAAGACCTTGGAGACTGGAAAATCATGCTGTACTGGATATAGACAATCATCAAATAATTATTACCAAAGACGGTTTAAAAATTTTTCCTGGAATGGATAAAGTTTTTTCGGAAAACGAAAGCCCATTTTGCTATGTAAGACGTAGTTCCTTTATCCTGACTGAAATAAGACCTCTAAGCATATTAGGAAGAGCAGCCGAAATTAAAATCTTTGAGGATAAAATAGGATGTTTTGATAAACCTCAATTTTTTGCCCACGTCCTTCCGCAAAATGAGGAGGAAAATTTAATTCATGGAGATAATTCAATACATGGTTTTTGTGTCACTAATTCTGAAAAGTATGTACAGAATCATCCGGAACTTATTTTTCAAACAGAGAAATAGCTTTCTTAAAAACAGTCATGTTTTAAAATAGTTTAAACAACAGGATTTTTAATCATACGAAATAATAATGTATTACTACCGCAATACAGTGTACGGTAGTATTACATAAGTGAATATTTTACTATTCATACCAACGTATGATATTCTAAGTTAAGATGAAAATAAGTGCAGTAAAAAGAAAAGAACTTATGGTCTCACTTTGCCGGGCAATTGCTTCACTTAAACAGCCAGATGAAGTGGCCGAGTTTCTTCTGGATTTGCTTTCATCTAAAGAAATAGAAACTATCGCCAAAAGACTCAGAATTGCTGAGCTTCTGGTGAAAGGAGAAAATTATCAATATATTCGTTCTGAGATAAGAGCAGGCTATTCTACCATTGCGAAAGTGAATACTTGGCTTAATTTATCCGGAAAAGGATTCCGATTGGTTTTAGAAAGGAAAAAACCTGAACCTAAAAATATTTCTGTAGATGAAAAATATGATCCTTATTCATGGCATAATATCAAAAGGCGATACTCTCTCCACTTCTGGCCACAGCTTTTGCTTGAAGAACTTGTATACAGAAGTGACGAAAAGGAGAAGGAGAAAATTGCAAATATAATGGATGAGTTGAATTTAAAAAAGAAAATATTCTCCAGGGGAGAAAACCGTGCTATATTCGAACGATTTAAAGATAAGTTTATAAATGAAGGTTAAGTCAGTAATACTACCGCACTACAGTGTACGGTAATATTACAATCATGACACTTGAAGAAGTCGATAGGAAAAAAGAGTAATATATAACATATTATTAATGTTAAAATAGAGAATATGGATAAAATTGATGAACTTTTAGCCAGACGTGTGGATACTGTTTACCCGACAAAGGAAGCTCTCGAAAAGGTGCTTAGGAGCGGAAAGAAACTACGGATGTACCAGGGGTTTGATCCATCAGGAATACAACTTCATATCGGGCATCTCACCGGACTTTTGAAACTTAAACAGTTTCAGGATCTGGGACACCATGTCATATTTCTCGTGGGAGACGGTACAGGACAGGCAGGAGACCCATCTGGTAAAACGAGAACCCGGGATAAATATTTAAGTCGGGATGAACTCAGGCAAAATGCCAAAGACTATCTGATGCAGGCATCGAAAATAGTCAGCTTTGACGGAGATAATCCGGCAGAAATTCTTTACAACAGTGATTGGTTAAACGAACTCAAACTGGTGGATATTCTCAATATCGCCGATCATTTCACTTTGCAGCAACTGGAAGAAAGAGACATGTTCATCGAGAGAAAGAAACTTGGGGAAGAAATTAACTTCAGGGAATTTATGTACCCTCTTCTTCAGGGATATGATTCCGCAGCTATGAAAGTGGATCTGGAACTAGGCGGCAGCGACCAGATGTTTAATATGCTGGCAGGCAGAAAACTGGTCAAGGAGATTCAAACCGACGCTTCAGGCAAAAAAATCGGCAAAACTGAAGGAAATGTAATTGCCCTGACTGCTCCTCCCCCCCAGTTTTACGGTATGATTTTGAGTTTAAGCGACGACGTCATAGGAAAAGCATTTGAATACATTACCGAAATTCCGATGGAAGAAGTTATGGAAATCAGTCAGAAACTGGCTCAAGGCGAAAACCCGATGACACTTAAGAAAAAACTGGCATGGACGCTCACAGCTATGTTAAACAGTTATGAAGAGGCAGATGAAGCCCAAATGCAGTTTGAAAATATCGTCCAGAAAGGCTCTCTTCCTGAAGATATTCCGGTATTTGAAATAAGCAGTGGATCAATATTGTTGACTGACCTTTTGGTAAATAGTAAACTTACCAATAGCAAATCAGAAGCAAAGAGACTGATTGAACAGGGTGGGGTAGAGGTAAATGAGAAAAAGATTACCGACACCCAATCCATAATTAAACCAGTTCGCAACATGATCGTGAAGGCAGGGAAAAGAAAGTTTATTAAATTGGGTACAAAATAATTTACAATTTCTAATTTTCAATTTTCATTAAATTTCCAATGATTTAATTTTTAAACAAATAATTGAAAATTGAGAATTGATTGGAAATTTTAAATTGTAAATTGAAAATTTATTAATTTATGAACATCTTCCATAAATACAAATGGGTCTGGACTGTGATAGTGGTAATCGCTTCTTTTGCCCTCCTGGCCAGTTCTCTGTTCCCATTATTGTACCTTAAATAAGCTGCTTAATTTAAAATGGAAAAATTAAAATGTAAAATTCAGGAATTTTTATTTTTAATTTTTAATTTTTAAATTAAATTAATGATTCTGTCCCTCAATACTCCAGTTTCCCAAGTCTACATGATCGGTCCTGTTTATGCTTCCAGACTGGAAAAACTGGGTATACACACCATAGAAGACCTCTTAAACCATTACCCTTCCCGTTACGAAGACTACCGCCAGATTTCCAAAATATCCTTAGTCCAACCGGGAGAAACGGTTACTATCATAGGGAAAGTTGTAGAAATCAGGAATGTATTTACGAAAAATCACAAAAAGATCCAAAAAGCAGTCATATCAGACGAAACGGGAGAAATGGAAGTCATCTGGTACAACCAGACTTTTTTAACAAATGTAATTAAAAAGGATTCTATCATTTCCCTATCAGGAAAAGCCGATTGGTTTGGAAGTAAAGTCGTAATGAACTCTCCCGATTACGAAATTATTAACCAGCCAATCCGCCAGCTGGCGGACCATTCAACCATTCAACCATTTAATTCAATTCACACAGGTCGTCTTGTCCCCATATATCCCGAAACTTATGGCGTCAGTTCCAAGTGGATCAGAAGCCGGATCTACTCTCTCTTTAAACAGTTCAAAGGAAAAATCCCGGAATATCTTCCGGATGAAATAATTAATGAAAACGGACTGGTAAATATCTCTGATGCGGTATATAACATCCATTTCCCGAATAATCTGGAGAGTGCGGAGAGTGCCCGCAAAAGGCTGGCTTTTGACGAATTTTTTCTTATTCAATTATCATCACAGCTCAGGAAAAAAGAATGGAAAAAAGAAAGTGTAAAGTTCAAAGTTCAAAGTTCAAAGTTTCAGAAAGAAATACAGGATTTTATAAGTAAATTACCATTTACGTTAACCACTTCCCAAGAAGTTGCCATTAGAGAGATTTTTAATGATCTTTCAAAAAATCAGCCAATGAATCGTATGCTTGAGGGAGATGTTGGGTCAGGGAAAACAGTCGTTGCTGCAATTGCCATG
>Ga0075800_1021_pt1 | contig 12244 bp, 14 predicted proteins | sample RifGroC2_FD_68451 | JGI IMG/M metagenome (GOLD analysis project Ga0075800, IMG submission 68451) | Microgenomates (Gottesmanbacteria) bacterium GW2011_GWC2_39_8
CCTGTGATACGGGGTAAGGGAAAAGTTTTATGCGGTATCTCTTTCGGAAGTTTGTCTACAATGGATTCAAAATGCATTGGAAATACTACAGCTTCAGGGAGAGAATTTGAGGCCAATCTGTTGGCTCCGTGTATACCTGTACAGGAGACTTCTCCGAACGCAAATAAATTAGGGATATTTGTTCTTCCGTACAAATCCACTTTAATTCCTCCAGAGCTATAATGCGCAGCAGGCGTGATGGGTATCAAATCAAGAGACATATTAATTCCTCTTTTTTTCAGCTCGCTGAAAATATTCGGGAAACGTTTTTCTAAAAACTGTTTTCCTTTATGTCTTATATCCAAATACACTCTACCTTTCTTTTTCTGACGGAAAACTTCTCTTGCCACGATATCTCTGGGTGCCAGTTCCATTCTAGGGTCAACTATTTCCATAAACCGTTTGCCTTGTGTATTGACAAGTTTTGCTCCTTCTCCACGGATGGCTTCCGATAGTAAAAAAAGCGGTCGACTATCGGATTCCAGGGCAGTAGGGTGGAATTGAATAAATTCCAAATCTTGGATTTCGGCTCCGGCTTGGTTTGCCATTGCTATTCCATCACCTGTTGAAACTTCAGGATTTGTGGTCCACAAATATACTTGTCCAAGTCCTCCTGTGGCTAGTACTACTGTTCCTGTCAGGCAATTAATTACGTTATCGTCTTTAATTATCTGTACTCCAAGGCAAACATCATTTTCCATGAGAAGTTTCACGGTGAAAGTATTTTCCCAGATTGCAATACGCTTACTGTTTATTACTCTATTTAATAGAGTCTGTTCGATGTTCTGACCTGTAAAATCGGAGGCGTGTACAATACGGGGAAAAGAATGTGCTCCTTCTTTTCCCAAGATATATTCGCTTCCTTTACGATCAAACGGAACTCCAAGGTGATTTAAGAAATCAACGGCTTTCGGAGCATCTTTTACTAAAAATTTAACTGCTTTCAGGTTATTTAGATGACAACCGGCATTCATTGTGTCTTTTGCGTGGGAGATAAAACTGTCTTTTTCCGATACAACTGCCGCTATACCCCCCTGCGCCAAAGAAGTACTTCCATCTTCCGGTTTTCTTTTGGTTACTATAAGAACATTACCGTATTTTTCTAAAATTAAGCTTGTGATAAGTCCTGACAGTCCTGAGCCGATTATGATAAAATCAAAATCCATAATGAAAATGTACGAAACTTTTCCATCTCATGATTCTTCTATTATATCTCAAATTCTAGATTGGAAAGAAAAGCGTAAAGCTTTGATTCTGGCGCATAATTATCAAATACCCGAGATACAGGATATAGCTGACTTTGTAGGTGATTCTCTTGAGTTATCCAGAAAGGCTTCCGAGTCGGAAAGTAAACTTATAATCTTCTGTGGAGTACATTTCATGGCTGAATCCGCAGCAATTTTTTCTCCCGAAAAAAAGATACTTATTCCGGATTTGAGAGCTGGTTGTAGTTTGGCAGAGAGCATCAGTGTCCAGGAACTTAAAAAATGGAAAAAACAATATCCTGATGCGGTTGTGGTGTCTTACATAAACACAAGCGTTGCAGTAAAAGCGGAAAGTGACTACTGTTGTACATCATCCAATGCAGTAAAAATAGTTAATTCTATCCCGAGTGACAGAGAAATACTCTTTGTACCGGATATTTTTCTTGGTGATTTTGTGACCAAGGTGACTGGCAGGAAAAATATTATTACATTTCCGGGTCAATGTCATATACATTCCAGGGTCAGGCCGGAAGATATTTTGCAAAAAACCAAAGAATATCCCAATGCGGAATTCTTAATTCATCCGGAATGCGGTTGTGTTTCCGAATGTATGAATACAGATATTAAAGAATATGGGACCAGAAACCACATCCTTTCGACAGGACAGATGATGAAATATGCTTCCAGTTCACAAACGAAAGAATTTATAATTGCAACAGAAATCGGTATATTACACAGGCTCAGAAAAGAAAATCCCGGGAAAACATTTATTCCTGTGAGAAATGATATGGTTTGCCCGTTTATGAAAAAAATCACGTTGGAAAAACTATTGAACTCTTTACGAAATTTAGAATTTGAGGTAAAAGTTTCTCAAGAGCTAGCCAGAAAAGCTCGAATTCCTATAAAACGAATGCTCGAAGTTACAAATTAATATGGACAAAAATTCCCTGATCTTAAAATACTTTCAGAAAGATAGTTTACTGAAAGTTACAAACGAAACATACTCAAGCAGTATATCCGATCTTTTCAGATGGTTGGTCAATAATGATGAGGCAAAAAAGGATATCACTTCAAAGTCTCTTCACCTGGACACATTTACCAGGACAAAAATAATCGCTATCAAGAATACGGTTATGGCCGGTCTAGAAGAGATATCATATCTTTTAAAGATCAGTTCTGGTTTGTCGTTTGAGCCTCTTACTAAGGATGGAGATGAGGTGAAAGCAGGACAAACAGTAGCCAGACTTTCGGGTATCGGGTCAGAAATACTTGGTTTGGAAAGGACAGTATTAAATATACTGCAGAGAATGTCAGGAATTGCTACTTCAACTCATGAGTACGTGATGTTGGTAAAACCCGGAAATCCTTATGTTGCGGCTACGAGAAAAACTCCCTATATGTCTCTGGATAAAAAGGCCGTTATCCTGGGTGGAGGAATTACACACAGACTTAGTTTGAGAGATGGAATACTGGTAAAAGATAATCATATCAATATACTGAGAAATAAGTTCCGGTTGGATAAAAAAGATTGTATGACCGGGGTTGTTCAAGAGATATGTGGTAGTGTAGTAAAAATGCTGATAGAGATAGAAACCGAAAACGAAGAAGAAGTTTTCCAGACGATTGAAGCTTTTCAAAAATATAACAAAAATAATTATCTTTCCATAATGTTTGATAATTTTCTCCCTGAAAGAGTCGAAAAAGTACTTCGGGAAGTAAGAAAAAGATATCCGGATAACCTGACGATATTCGAAGGTTCAGGGGGAGTTAATAAAGATAATTTAAAAAAATGGGAAAAGAGCAGAGTAGATATAGTATCTGTGGGAGCTTTAACACATTCTTTTGAAGCAGCCAATTTATCTTTGGAAGTGGAATAGTTATAATTTTATTATTAAAATTAATTGGGAGGTTATATGACACAAAGTACAAAGCTAGAGACGTTTTATGTGGATGGTGAGAAGTTATTGGCCAAAGTAAAGGAACTCATCAATGAAGGAAACGTGAGGAGGATCATTATCAAAGACAAAAAGAGTAAGGTAATTGCCGAGTTCCCCCTGACTTTAGGAGCGGTCGGAGCGATGATTTCACCGGTGCTGGCAGCCATTGGAGCACTTGCGGCATTAGTTACGGAATGTTCCGTTACTGTAGAAAGGGGATAATATGATTACATGTAATTTCGAAAACGGAAATAAAGCGGCTCTTCGTCACGTAGTGGCAGACGGTATAGTGATAAGGGGAAATGAAATCCTTTTGGTAAAAAGATCCATTAAACATTCGGAAGCAGGCAAATATGGTCTACCGGGTGGTTTTCTGGACAGAGACGAAACCGTAAAAGAAGGAATTATCCGTGAAGTTTTGGAAGAGACAGGTTATAAATGTGCAGTTGATAATCTTTTCAGAATTAATGATAATCCGGAAAGACCCGCGGAAGACAGACAAAATGTGGAATTTGTATTCCTTCTTTCCGTTTTGGGGAAGACCGGAAAATCTGATGATGAAGTGTCCGGTGTTTATTGGTTTGACCTGGACAAACTGCCTTCTCCCGAGCGGTTTGCTTTTGACCATTACCAAACTCTAGAACTTTATTTAAAATATAAAGAAGAGAAAACGAATTTACCAATTTTTTAAATTATATAATATGAAAAACAACGTTTTTGTTATTTTTGTATTTTTGTTGGGTCTTATTATTGCTTTTATATTAACTTCGAGAAATAAACAGGGAGTTAAAGAATCGTTTCAAGATACGGGGTTGAATAATAAATCCCTGCAGGATAATATTAAACCTACACCCAAAATGACAATTGATCCCAATAAAAAATATTCCGCAGTCATATCTACCACAGACGGTGATATTACGGTAGAACTGGATACGAAGAATACTCCTGTTACCGCCAATAATTTCGTAACTTTGGCCCGGAGTAATTTTTATGACAATACCGTTTTCCATAGAGTAATAAAAGATTTTATGATTCAGGGTGGAGATCCGGGCGGTGACGGGACTGGAGGACCGGGTTATAAATTTGACGACGAGAAAATTGTGGGGGATTACACCAGGGGAACTGTAGCTATGGCCAATTCCGGACCAAATACCAACGGAAGCCAATTTTTCATCATGCACAAAGATACGGATCTGCCCAAAAATTATGTAATTTTCGGTCATGTTACTCACGGGATGGAAATTGTCGACAAAATTGCGGAATCGGAAGTAACACCCAATTCTATGGGAGAAGATTCCAAACCTGTTACACCGGTTAAAATTGTCAAAATTGCCGTGCTTGAGGAGTAATTCTTATTGACAGAGGTCAGATGACAAACTATTCTTTATATATTGTTTCTATATTATTAAGTGTTCAGAGGAGGATTTATGGAAAAATCAGCAGAAAATGAAAATGAAAATAAAAAAGCCACAAATTTATTGTCAAATAAGTTTGCATGGGTAGGAGCTTTAGTTGGCGTGGTTCTGTTGGCAGCGTTCGGATGGTATTTCCTTGTCCCCCGCGGTCCGAAATATGCTGTAATTATGGTGGATGCCAAAAATGAAGTACCGACAGAGGGAGTGGCTACATTTACATGGAGAATAGAAGGGCCGCCCATCAATATTAATCACACTTCTGTTCATTTCGGCCAGATATCAGATCCCGGAGAGTTCAACACGGAAATGTCGCACGAACAAACTAAATATACTGATCAGGTGAAAGATTTTGCCGACGGTAATTATTCCGTTCCATTGCAATTTGTAGGTAATGCGAAAATAGAAAAGTCGGGCAAATACTACATGAGGGTCCATGCTTTAATTGAAGGGAAAAACTATTGGAGTCCTGAATTTAATTTTGAAGCAAAATAAGACGGAATGGTTTTTTCTAAATATCAGAGGGCAATAATATCCCTAATTACTGCAGCTATTCTCTGGGCAGTAATGTACTGGGAGCAAAAAAACTTAAAGAATACCTTCCTTTATACATCACGATTATTTTTATCGTTAGCACTGCTTTCATAACCTTCCTTTTTGCATTAGCAGAATATTATTACGTCCCTTCCTGGTCTTGGGTGCTGATATACCAAAATATAGGAAGTATGGTCTTTACGGGAGTTTTTGGTACTTCGATAACTTATTTTTTATACCAATATGCAGTCCGTAACTCTTCACCCTTTATCGCATCACTAAAGGAATACATACAGCCGATTGCTACCTTTATTGCTTCTTTCCTGATATTAGGAGAAAGATTGACCCCTCTTTTTCTTACAGGATCATTCATTGTCTTTATAGGACTATTTATTTCTACAGATTTTCAGGGTAAAATATCAAGAATCAAAAGACGTGCGGCCTCTTGACGGCGGAAACTTTCTTCTGTTAAACTGTTACATAATTACTATCAGTTTGTGCTATGAAAATATCCAGAAGAGAAGACTACGGATTACTGCTTATGTTATCATTGGGTGAAAATTACGGAAAGAAATTAGTTTCATTGGCAGAGGTTTCAAAAGAACATAAAATTTCCCCTTATTTCCTCAAACATCTGGCGAGTGCACTCAAGAAAAAAGATCTCATTATTAGCCGCGAGGGGGTCCGGGGCGGTTATAGCCTTTCGCGAGAACCGAACCTCGTTTCTATGGGTGAAATTATAGAAGCACTTTCCGGAAAAATTATAAATCTTCCCTGCAGCAGGAAAAGAAACATCTGTAAAATGAAAGGCAGTTGCAAGTCAGGAAGTTTTTGGCACGGTTTCGAGAGCCAGCTTCAAAGCAGTTTAAGCAAGATTTCACTTGCAGATTTTATTAATGACAACTCCATTAGTACTTGATCTTGAAACAAAATATACTTTTGCTGAAGTTGGCGGGGACCACCGTAAACTTCAGATTTCTGTGGTGGGAATATACGATTATTCTGAAGATAAATACGAATCTTACAGGGAAGAAGATCTTCCGAAGTTGTTTCCCAAATTGGAACATGCCCAAATGATAGTGGGTTACAATGTCAGGAAATTTGATATGCAGGTTCTGGCGCCCTATTATCTGGGGAAAATAGAAAGTTTTCCAGTTCTGGACCTTATTGAAGAAATAGAAAAAAATCTCGGTTTCAGACTGGCTTTGGATGATTTGGCGAGGGAAACTTTGGGAGTCAAAAAGGGAGGGCACGGACTTCTGGCTATAAATCATTTTCGTGAGGGTAAATGGGACGAATTGATTAAATATTGTTTATCAGATGTGGAAATCACGAAAAAACTTTACGAGTACGGAAAAAGTGAAGGAAAAGTATTTTATAAAGACCAATACGGCAGAAGAGAAATTAAAGTCAATTGGAAAGACCGCGTTAAAACCGAAACGGAAGTTAATCTGACGATACCACTATGAACAAAAAGACTCAAAGCTTCAAAGACTCAAAGCTTCAAATTGTGAATTTATCAGTAAGTATTGAAGATAAAGAGATATTAAAGGGACTGGATTTGACCGTAAATTCAGGGGAGATACATGCGGTGATGGGACCGAATGGGAGCGGGAAGTCGACATTGGCTTATGCTATAGCGGGACACCTGAGCTACAAAGTCAAAAGTCAAAAGTCAAAAGTCAAAATTGGGAATAAAGAAATATTAAAATTAAAAGCGGATGAGAGGGCAAGAGAGGGAATATTTCTGGCGTTTCAAAACCCGGTTTCAATTCCAGGGGTTACGCCGACAAATCTTCTCAGGACAGCTTTTAACATCAAAAATAAAACTGGGGTTGCCAAAATGCACAATCCCATATTTACCAAGAACACTTCACAAATGATGGATTTTATTAACGGTCTCAAAACAACGGCAAAAGAATTATCCCTGGGTGAAGAATTTTTAAAAAGAGGCATAAATGACGGGTTTTCCGGAGGAGAAAAGAAAAAAATGGAGATGCTTCAGGCGATAAGTCTATCACCCAAGTTTGCCATATTTGACGAAATTGATACGGGACTTGATGTTGACGCATTAAAAGCGGTAGCAAACGGTATAAAAAAGCTTAAGTCTCAAGGAACAGGAATCATTATAATTACCCATTATTTAAGAATACTTAGATACATAAAACCTGACTTTGTCCATATATTAGTAGACGGGAAAATAGTAAAGTCAGGGGATTTCACACTGGCAAGGAAAATAGAGAAAGAAGGTTATACGAATTTTCACTAGTTGTGTAGTAATTGTCATCGCGAAGTCCGATGAACATCGGACCGTGGCGATCCCGTAGGAATACAGTTTAACGGTCGGGATTGCTTCGCTCTTCGCTCGCAATGACAGAAGGCGATAATCCATTTATGCAGATTCATTCTTCAAATACATATAAATACGGTTTTCATGAGCCGGAGAATTATGTGTTCAAATCGAAGAAGGGATTAGATAGAAAGACAGTGGAGGAAATTTCGGGACATAAGAATGAGCCGGATTGGATGAGAGAGTACAGATTGAGATCCCTGAATGTATTTTTTGGTAAAAAACTTCCTGAGTGGGGAGGCGATTTAAGTAAAATAGACTTTAACGATATCTATTACTACATCAAGCCCACGGGGGAAAAAGCCAAAAGCTGGAAAGACCTGCCGAAAGAAATTAGGGATACTTACGATAAGATAGGGGTTCCCGAGGCCGAAAAAAAATATCTAGGTGGAGTATCTGCGCAGTATGAGAGCGAGGTGGTATATAAAAGCATCCAAAAAACTCTTTCCCAAAAAGGAGTGGTTTTCCTGGATATGGATAGCGGTTTTCGTGAGTATCCGGATCTGGTGAAAGAATATTTCGGTACTGTCGTTCCCCCGCAAGATAATAAATTTGCGGCACTAAATAGCAGTGTCTGGAGCGGGGGATCATTTATTTATGTACCCAAAGGAATAAAAGTAGAACTTCCCCTGCAGGCTTATTTTCGTATCAATGCGGCAAACATGGGACAGTTTGAACGTACTCTTATCATTGCTGATGAGGGAAGTTTTGTCCATTATGTAGAAGGTTGTACCGCTCCAATATATTCGTCCGACTCGCTTCACTCGGCAGTAGTCGAGATAATAGTGAAAAGGGGAGCAAGGGTTCGTTATACTACCATCCAAAATTGGTCAAACAACGTTTATAATCTTGTAACCAAAAGGATGAAAATCGAAGAAGAAGGAATAGGTGAATGGGTGGATGGAAATATAGGCAGTAAATTGACGATGAAATATCCGAGTTTATATTTGGTTGGCCCTGGTGCAAGGGGAGAAATATTATCGGTGGCATATGCCGGTCCCGGACAACATCAGGATGCAGGAGGGAAAGCCATGCATTTTGCTCCGTACACTACTTCCAAAATCACATCAAAATCCATATCCAAGGGAGGGGGTAGGACATCTTATAGAGGATTAGTCAGAGTCCTTCCAAATGCAGTTGGAGCTAAATCCAAAGTGGTTTGTGACGCTCTTATTATGGATCCTAAATCCCGGTCCGATACTTATCCCACCATGGATATAAAACAAATGGAAAGCCAGATTGAACATGAAGCAACCGTATCAAAGATAGGTGATGAACAATTATTTTATTTGACTAGCCGGGGGCTTACCGCGTCGGACGCAGAGGCGATGATAGTAAATGGTTTTATAGAACCTTTTGTAAAGGAACTACCACTTGAATACGCAGTCGAGTTAAACAGGTTAATTCAAATGGAGATGGAAGGAAATATAGGATGAAAAGTCAAAAGTCAAAAGTCCCTCCAAAATTTCTGAGGAAATTTTACAAGGTAAACAAAAGTCAAAAGTACAAGTTAAAAGTTAAAAATCGGGAAGATAAAGGAAAGATAATTGAATTTATTAACGAAAACGAAAGCAGTAAAGTTTATAACTTGGAGAATGAAAAGAATAAAATTTTTTTAATCTTTTTGAATAAATCTGGTGTCAGCAACATTAAAATAAATATTGGGAAAAATGTGAAAGCGGACATATTGGGAGTGATTATCGGCGGAAAAGATCAAACAATTAAGCTTTATACGGATCAGGAGCATGTAAAAAAGGGTGGAGTGAGTAATCTTCTGGTGAAATCAGTTCTTTTTGACCGGGCACAGTTTTCTTATGATGGGCTTATCAAAATCCATAAGGGAGCGGATAAGTCCAATGCTTACCAGAAAAACCAGAATCTGTTAATGTCCTATAATGCCAAGGCGATAAGTAGACCTGCACTTGAAATATTGGCAGACGATGTCAGGTGTACCCATGGTGTCACTGTCGGGCAGTTGGATAGAGAACAACTTTTTTATTTGAACAGCCGGGGACTTGATGACCCAGAAGCTAAAAAGCTGCTCGTTTTGGGCTTCTTAAACGAAGTTCTTATGAGAATACCTGATATTCATATAGTTGAAAAATATCAAAAAAAGATATTAAATGAAGTGGAGAAGTATTTAAAATAAAGAATGTATGTTAGACACACAAAAAATAAAGAAAGACTTTCCAATATTAAAGCGTTTGATAAACGGTAATAAACTAGTATATCTCGATAATGCTGCGACTACCCAAAAACCACAGGTAGTTATAGATTCATTAGTTGATTATTACTCCAACCATAATGCCAACATACACAGGGGAATTCATACACTGGCAGAAGAAGCTACTGAAATGTACGAGGGAGCAAGGAAAAAGATTGCTGAATTTCTTGGCGCAGAAAGTGAAAAAGAAATTATATATGTCCGAAATTCGACGGAGGCCATAAATCTGGTAGCCTATTCATGGGGACGGGCAAACTTAAAAAAGGGTGACGAGGTGTATATTTCCGAAAGTGAACATCACAGTAATATTGTACCCTGGCAGATAGTCACGAAAGAAACCGGAGCAGTATTAAAATATATTAAAGTTGATAGAGATGGTTATCTGGAACTGGGGAGATTTAAAAGAGAACTGACACCCAAAGTCAAATTTGTCAGCATAGTCCACGTATCCAACGTACTGGGGATCATAAATCCGGTAAAAGAATTGGCAAAAATGGCGCACAGCGTCGGAGCCAAAATATTGGTGGATGGTTCACAGAGCGCACCGAGAATGCCTATTAATGTAGATGATTTAGAATGTGATTTTTTTGCTCTTACTTCACACAAAATGTCGGGACCGACAGGAATGGGAGTGCTTTGGGGAAGAGAAGAAATTTTAAATACTATGCCTGCTTTTTTCGGCGGGGGAGACATGATTAAGGAAGTTTACTTTGACCATTTTATCCCAAGCGATTTACCCTATAAATTTGAAGCGGGAACACCCAATATTGCCGGAGCGGTTGGATTGGGTACAGCAGTTGATTATTTAACTCATATAGGAATGGATAATGTGTATCAGCACGAAATGAAACTTACTGATTATACTCTGAAAAAATTATCCGAAATAGAAGGAATAGAGATTTACGGACCGAAAAATACTGAGAATAAAATAGGGGTAATTGCATTTAATCTTAAGGGAGTGCATGCGCACGATTTGGCACAGATGTTTAATGAAGAAGGAATTGCCATTCGGAGTGGTCATCATTGCGCTATGCCTCTTCATAGGGACAAACTGCATATTCCGGCATCCGCCCGTATATCCATATATATATATAATGATGAGAGTGATATTGATAAGGTTGTTGAGGCAATAAAGAAGGCTAAGAAGATTTTTGGGTTAAAATACTAAATCCGAAATCCTAAAATCTAAACAAATTAAAATTATCAAAATCCTAAATTCCAAAATGTTTAGAAAATTTTCCGCCCGAGGCGGATCAGCCTTTGGCTGAGAATTTGGAATTTGTTTAGGATTTAGAGTTTAGAATTTAGGATTTAAATAAAGTGGATAATTTTTACCGCGAAAACATATTGGATCACTACCGGAATCCCCGGAATTTTTCGGAGGAAAAATTGGAATATAATAATGAAGTGGGGAATCCTTTATGCGGGGACAGGATAGGAATGGGAATAAAGATCAAAGCTTCAAAGACTCAAAGCTTCAAAGAAGAAAATAATATAATAGAAGATATTCATTTCTGGGGGGAAGGGTGTGCGGTGTCGATGTCGAGTGCTTCTATGTTTACGGAATTTGTAAAAGGGAAAACCACAGAAGAAGCCAAAAAGATAGGGAAAGAAAAAATACTGGAATTTCTGGGAATAGAACTCACCCCAACTCGACTCAAATGCGCGCTTCTCCCATTGGAAGTATTTCAAAATACTTTGGCTCTTGTAAAATGAAGCTGTATTTGTTAACTTTTTAATATGGATACAAACAATTCCAATCCATCAGGACCGACCAAAGTAGGCAAACTTACCGTGACAGTTGATCGCAATCTCTGTATCGGGGCGGCTACATGTATAGCTGTAGCACCGAAAACATTTGAACTGGATAATGAAGCAAAAGCAATTATACTGGATACTGCTGTTGAGGACTCTCCTGAGACAATCATGGATGCAGCCAAAGCATGTCCGGTCGCTGCTATCATTATAAATGATGAGAACGGAAAGCAGATTTATCCCTGAAAAGAAGAATTTTAAATTTGTAGTCGTATAAAATTTGAGATTCTGCGAATCGCTCCCTTCGATTCGCTTTGCTCACTCAGGGCAGGCGCGATCTTTATACCCTGAGCCTGTCGAAGGGTATATTAGAGAACAATTTTTCGTACCGCAAAATTTCCAGATATTTAAATTATGACAAAATCTATTACTTGGAAAATCGGGGGGGAAGCGGGATTTGGGATAGCGACTTCCGGACTTCTTTTTGCCAAATCAGCCACACGAAGCGGTTACTACATCTTCACCAATCTGGAATATCCTTCGCTTATCCGCGGCGGACATAATGTATATGAAGTGAGAGTCGGAGATACGGAAGTTTTTTCTCAGGAAAAAGGTGTAGATTTACTCGTTGCCCTAAACAGGCAAACCATAGATTTGCATGCACGGGAACTAAAGCCGGGCGGGGCAATCATTTATGATAATGAAAAAATTACTTTTTCTGGAGAAGAATTTACCGGAAAAAATATTAATCTGGTCAAAATTCCTTTTTCCAAACTGCCATTGTACAG
>Ga0075800_1022_pt1 | contig 11886 bp, 9 predicted proteins | sample RifGroC2_FD_68451 | JGI IMG/M metagenome (GOLD analysis project Ga0075800, IMG submission 68451) | Microgenomates (Gottesmanbacteria) bacterium GW2011_GWC2_39_8
CGGGACAAAGATGGAGAACTGGAAATTTGTACTACGTCAAATCAGGACTCTCCCTATCTGATAGGACACAGTCCCATAATCGGGATAGACGTCTGGGAACATGCTTACTACCTCAAATACCAAAACAGAAGGCAAGAATATATAGAAAACTGGTGGAAAGTCTTCAAACTTATGGAGTAGGGGTTGGAGGACGGGGACGGATAGATACGGGGATAGTTTCGGGTTTCACTACATAAAGATCGCCTTTTTTTCCGAAATTGAAGTAAAGCAATGCTAAATCCCGGTTATTGACAGTACTGTCATTATTTAAGTCAGAAACAACTCCGCTCTTCATCCAGTCTGTGTACATTTCAGCTACATCTGCAGAATTAATGATATCGTCGCCGTTTATTTCACCCGCAAGAAGGGTGCCGAACGCCAGATATTTGCCGTCAAACGGACAATTACTCTGTTCTTTGCATGAGGGGTTGAATCCTAACTGCAACTGCATAGGAAAGTTATTACCGGACCTTTTGCTTAAATATCCGGGAGTCTTGCCGTATATAAAGTATGTCTTAGTATTATAAGATTTATCCAGAGCGATAGAACCATATCCATCAGTATTAAAAGAAGCCACATCCAATTTTTGTAACTGTCTGTTATTGGTCGTCAGCCCGGAAACTTCAAATAAATTAAATTTATCATCGCCGTCCAAAGTAAAATCCTTCCTTCCTTCCAAACTCAAGTTCATATTTATAGTAATTGGTTTAAGCGGAGCAGGAGTAGGAGAAACAGAGTTGGAAATAGATATAGTCTTTACTGAAGTTTTGAATGGACTTTTACATTTGCCACCGGTTTGATCGCCCGTACAGGAAATGACCCAAAAAGTCCAATATCCATTGCTGTAAGAAAAGAGCGGTTTGAGTACTATTTGCTCTTTATTATAGTATTCTACTTCACTTCCTATGTAATAACTTTTTTCCTCCGTTCCATACTGATTTTTATAAGCATAGACCAAAGACCAGTCGTTTCTGCCGCACTGATTTATCATCGGGAAATAGCCATCCATGGTGATACCGGCTTTTCCATCGGGGTAATAAACAGGGTTAATATTATTGATTTTCCAATCTGTTGTGTACTGATCGCAGTTTACTTTCTCCAGGGGTTTGGTAGGCAGGACGGTTACAGGGGGAAATGTAGGGGGATAATTTGGCGGAGTAACAGGATAAGGAAGCACTTCTACGACAAATGATTGTGGCGGGAAAAGCAATCGATCTTGAGTCTTCTGAAGGCTTACCGGTTGGTTGGTCAGGAAGCCATTTATATTGCTGTCGTCTGTAGCTCCCTGGCCTTTATACAGAAGTTTGATCTCTACTTTGCCGGGTTTGGAAGCAAAGAAGTTAAGAGTGGCAAAGACCTCCTTACCCTGATAGCCCTTGAAATAGCCTTTTTCATCTACAGTATAATTTTTCACTCCTGATATTGTGAAAGTATTTTTGTCGGGATAGGGAAGAAGATCCTGTCTGTCGGCCCGTCTTATATCTTCTGGTACCACTGCAGTCTCTACTCCTAATACTTTGGGGTAATTGTCAAAGATTTTACCGGGAGACACATCAATAAGAGAAATATTATCCTGTACAAATATTGTAGGTGTATAAACGGTGGAATTCGGTAGGGGAGCCGGTCCTTCATTTACAGTTATCATATTCTTTGTAATAGCTGCAACATCGTCTTTAGAAAGAGCGTTTTTGTAAATTGGCGGATAACCACCGGAATCTCCGGATGGGGTGGAAGTAATTTCGGGAGTAAGACAGAGGGGTTGTACAGAACAACCACACTCATCGTTTGGTAAATTTATGAGCGCTCCTTCACATGTTCTCGTAGGTATTCTGGGAAGAGTACATGGTACTTGACCCGGGGTTCCACGTGTACATATTGGATTATTACTTACATTATAGTAGTTTACTACAGCATCTACTCCTGAAATAGTATAATCCGGATCGTATGTGGTATCCAAAAGTAAATCAACGCTGAACTTTTTCCCCACCTCTACCTGTTTAGGTCCATTAAAGGCAAGACTTGAATAAATTCCTCCTCCGGCTTTTTTCCTAAGTTCAAAAGATCCCAGTTTTCCATTTGCGAAATAAACTCCAAGGATAAGACCGATACCCAATAAAATGAGTATAAAAAGATGAATAGGGTTAAATTTTTTAAATATTTTCAAACTCGGATTCATTTAAATGGACTTATTTAATGCAGGAAGGCCAAAACTTTATCTAAGATTGTATATCCTACACCTCTGCGCAGGCTATACATATCTCCTTTTTTAGAGAAATTAGTATAAAGCAGGGCAAGATCCCTATTGTTTACCGTTTCGTCTCCATTTAAGTTGGAAGGTACACTTGCCTTATTCCAGTCAGAGTACATTTCGGCAATATCAGCTGTATTTATAAGGTCATCTCCGTTTATGTCTCCTGTAAGAACCGTACCGAAGATTACATATTTATTTTCCTCCGTACAGTTCGTAACAATTGAACATACGGGATTAGTACCAGACTTCAGTAGTATCGGTAAATGATTATTTGACCTTTTCGAAAGATAGGATTTTGTCTTGGCGAAAAGATAATAACTTTTACCTATGTGAGTACTATTTAATACGAGAGGTCCGTATCCCTGGTCATTGATTCTTGCTGTCCCGATTTTATTTACCATTGAAGGCATGGGACCGACTATAGGAATATTGGGGTCTAAGGCGTATATATCCACATCAGCAGAATGGTCAGTCTTACCTTCCAGGTTTAATTTGATATTTACTGTCACTTGAGGTGCGGGAGTAACCGTAACAGGAACTATACTTATAATTGTACTAGGGAACGGGAAAGTGGTGATATTCGGAGGAGAAGCTGGGTTTTCTAGAATGTCTATGTTGTAAGCCAGTGGTACCGCGTATAATCTGTCTTGGGTTTTCTGGAGACTGACGGGTTGGTTGGCCAGGAATCCGTTAATATTACTATCATCTGTTGCTCCTGCGCCTTTGTGTACCAGTTTTACATACGCCGGACCGGATCTTGTTGCTATGAAAGAAAGTGTGGCAAATGTACCGTTTCCCGTAAAACCTTTAAACCACCCATTTTCATTGGTATTGTAATTCTTCACTCCTGAAATCATTGCCGGGTTCGTACCGATCACATTTGCCAAATTGGGATATTCATCAAATAGGCTTCCTCTATTTACAGCAGTTAGCTGAAGGTTATCAGAATATTCGACTAATCCATCTACACCGGAGATGGTGTAATCGTAATCTGTGGCTGTATCGAGAATTAATTCTACATTAAAAATGTCACCGACCATCGCCTGAGTTGGTCCTGTCACACCGAGAGTGGAACCCAGGAAGCCTCCCGCTTTTCTTCGTAGTTCAAAAAAGCCTGTTTTTTGCGAAACCAATACAACACCGAGGATTAAAGACAAAGAAACAACGAGAAGGACGAAAATATTTATCAATGGTACTTTTTTATCAAAAAATTTATTCATATTCGCCTTCCTCGTTAATCAAATTTAATTTTTTAATAACAATGAAAATGGAAATACTTTAGTGAGTAGGGATAAAAATCTTGACCAAAAACCATCATCTGTTTTGTCCTGAGAAGGAAAAACAGAATTTCCTGCAGATTCAGGACGAGTTTCTACAACCGGTCCTTCGATCTGGAGATTTACTTTTTCCGGAGCATTTGAGATAAGATCATTGCCTTTAAAATCTATAATACCGGTTTTTGAAGTGCTGCCTTTTTCGTAATCAAAAGATATGGTAGTTCGGCCTCCTGATTTCGCTTCAAAAGTCACAGTTGCAAAAGTTCCTTTTGCAGGAACAGGTTTACCTATACTTGCTGATCCTGATAAAAATATCTTTCCTTTGGTGCTCAGACGTGCTTGTCCGGCGGGATTATAAGTGGGGTATATGGATCCGTTTGTAACTTCTATTGGTGTAATGATGACTGGATCATAAATCATGATAACGTCAGTTCCCAGAGTGTCTTCGTTTCCCGAAAGAGTGATATCAACAGAAATATTATCACCTACTTTTACATCAGTATCTGTAGTAATAAGGGATATTTCAGCAGCCCGTACAAAAGAGGGGTGAAAAGCAAATAAAACCAAAAAAAATAACCCGATGAATATTTTTTTATTCATTATCCGTAATTAACTTAGCATAACACTCATTTTTTTCACAAGTCAAGCCCCATGATCTTTATTATTTATACCGAGAGCCATCCAGAAAAATAATTCTTCATTTATAGAAATGATATTAGTCTGGGAGTGGAAGAGATAAATAAGGAAAGATAGAAAAATAGTTTCGTAAAATTTACTATATTGCCCTTCTTTTGAGATGCGAATTTGGAAAAAATGATAAGCTTGCCATAATAATAGAATATAGAGTGTAAATCCTACAAAACCCATGGTTGTGAGAATTTCAAGCAATGTAGAATGCGCTTTGTCCACATATACATCAAAATCCACAGGATAAGGCCAAACACTATTTTTAAAGGCGTAGTCCACATTTGCCCAGCCCCAGCCCAAAATAGGTCTATCCCTGATGCTTAACAGTAATTTCCTGACGATTCTTTCTCTTCCTTCATAGGGGAAACTTTTGGTTCTATATTCCCGATCCTTGTACATATATACAGGAATTGATAAAAGCGTAAAAACCAGAAAAATAAAAAAAATAAGTTTGGGATTAGTAAAATTTTTCCGGAAAAACTTAAATAATAAAAATATGAAAATCAAAGTTAATATTATCAATCCTGCCCACGATTTAGTACTGAAAATTGCGAAGATTTGCAGGATGAAAAAAGTGATCCATATCCATTTATACTTTCTGTTTGAAATTCTTATCTGATAAAAGAGGAAGGGAGTCGTTACCATAAGAAAACCATTTAAGTAAGCCGGATGGCCAAACGTAAACCCCAAAGCCCCACCCCATCCGGCGAGCGTAATGTCTTTTAATACATAAAGTCTGAAGGCTTCTGCCAAAGTACCAAGAGAAACCATGGCAGTAGAAATTGCGACAGTGAAAACAAGCGGAGAAATCCAGGAATGGTTGAAAAAAACTGAAAGGAGAATAAATAAAACGACAAGATGGCTGAAAGCAAAAAGTCCATCGGACCGGAAATAATTTCCCAGCCAACTTTTTGCAGAATCTACTCCCACAACACTTGAAAGAATTGCCATGAGAAAGAAAGAAAAGACAGGAAGAAGCAGTTTCATATTTATCGTCAATTTTTTCCTTTTCCTGATACATATAAATGTATATATAACGCTAAAAAATCCCAGTATCTCAATCCATCTGTTTATAAACCATACTCTGGGGACTTCGAAGGGTACCGAGCTATAAATCCAAAAGACAAAAGGGGATATAAAAAGACCAATCAAAAATATATATTTTATAATTCTTTCCACTTTTCAATAGTATACTAAAAAAACTGCACATAAAAATTTCTGATAAAAATTTTCAGTGTAAACGGTTTGTTTCAGCATCCACCCTTCTAAGCTGATTTATCAACCCTTCGGGTTGTAAATCAGCGTAAGATGGGTATAGCATATTCTCATTACCTGGAATCTGGTTCTTCCGATACCTGTTTTGCTATCTCGAATCAATATAAGAAGAGGGCGGGTCGTTGATTTTAGACACTTTATGTGTGAAACTGAAATTGAAATGAAAATTCCGAAGTTTTTCCTGTTATCCATCTTTTTATTAATCTTCCTGATCCTTCTGCCGACCAAAGTCATGGCAGAAAAAAGTATACCTTATGCTCCGAAGGGACTCGTGGTGGGTATAAAAAAGACAGCAAGTGTAGCGATGGAACTTCTGAAAGTAAAGAAAAATTATAACGTTTTATCCATGTCATCAGTTGGCCCCGATAATAAGACCTTCATCTTTCAGACGGGCAAGGGCAAAGAACAAAAGGTCTCAGATGAGCTGGGTAAAAGCCCTGATATAGCTTTTGCACACCCGAATTATTTTGCGTACGGCATAGATCTGCCTAATGATGTTCTTTTTCCCAAACAATGGTCTCTGATTAATACGGGGATTGCCAAAGAAGGGGGCGACCATGCCTGGAATTATTCTAAAGGGAGCGATCAGGTAGAGATCATCATGCTTGACTCGGGAGTGGATGATGCTCACGAAGACCTGCAGGGAAAAATAGTAAAAATGGTTTATTGTCCTCAGCCTAAAGAAAATGGAGAGACGGGAGATTGTACGGAAGATGGTGTTTTGGGTAAGGATAATGTAGGACACGGGACAATGGTAGCCGGAATTCTGGCGGCCGCGACCAATAACAGGAGAGGAGTATCGGGGTCAGGATATAATACTAAAATTATATCCGTAAAAGTGTTGGATCGTGACACGGGGACAGGGGAAGCGGTGGGATCAATTTCGACTATACTTAAAGGGCTTTCGTGGACCCAAAACTATGTAGAAGCACATCCGGAGAAGAAATTTATAGTAAACATGAGTTTCGCTACATATGACGAATCGTCAGTCGATCCGGCATTCGTCAAGCCTGCCGCTTATGATGAAATATTCAACCAGTTATGGGGAAAAGGAGTGCTTCTAATTGCTGCTGCAGGAAACTGCGGGTCCAGTTGTCCGTCGACGAACGGGAAAGTATTGGTAAATCCGGATTCTTATCCTGCCCAGTCTGCGCGCGTACTTTCTGTCGGAGCTATCGGTCCTGACGACAGGCATGCTGCGTATTCGGAATACGGCATGAACGTGGATCTGTCTTCCCCGGGAGGAGTGGCTGATAACGGCCTTGACGAATGTTTCATCGATTTAAATACGGTAGGCAGTTCGACTAAATGTTTAGTATCCACCTGGCCCGGTGATCAGTATGCAGTGGTTCGCGGAACTTCTTTTTCGGCTCCGCTTGTCTCTGGGGTCGCTTCTCTGGTTTGGTCGAGGCGATTGGATAAATTTCCGGGTTCGGCAACAAATGCTGATATTAAATCCCTTATAGAAGGACATGCTGACAGTTCCATATCAGATACGGGAAGATATTTCCTTCTGGGAAAAGTAGACGCTTTGGCCGCTGTAAAAGCCGCTTCGCAGGAAACAGCTGCAGTTATTTCTCCTACAGTTGCAGTCACTCCGACTCCCGTCAATATTTCCTGTCCGTCCACCTGTCAAACAGGACTGCCGGAAAAAAATCGCGGTAATGCCAACTGCGACAGCCAGATAAATGAAGGTGACTATCAGATCTGGAAATCGGAATTCGGCAAGACGGGAGACGTTTCCCACCACATGTCTGATTTTCATTGTGATAACAGTGACAAAAACAGTCAGGTAGTAGACTTGATTGATTTTGAAATATGGAGGAGGAATACGACGTCGTTGTAGGCACTGGGAAAATAGAAATTAGTTACTGGAAATTAGAAATTTGTTTGGAAAATGTCCTACAAGGCATTGCCTTGTCAGAACAAGGCAATGCCTTAATGAATTTATTACTATGATAATAAAAGATCAATGACAGACAAATAATCTTATGGTTACCAAAAGACATAACCGCGAGAAGAAAATATTTTATCTGCTGCTACTGTTGGTATTCGTTTTGCCTGTTTCAGTTGTATCAGTTACTTCATGGAAGGAGGAAGTCAGGACCAAAGCGGCATTTGACAGCTCGGATCTTCTGTTATATCCAAAGACCGGTACTTTTGACGCAGGACAGAATTTTCCTGTGGAAATTAAACTGGATTCGAAAAATACGAAAGTTTCCGGAGCAGATATCACTCTGAAATTTGATAAAAATGTCATGGAGATAGCTTCATATAATTTGCCGACTTCCACTTCACCTTTCACCGATGCGGTTTATACGGCTACCGAACCCGGGAAAATCCGTTTTACTCTTATTGTCAAGAAAAATTCTCAAGCCCTTCCTTCCAGTCCGATATCTTTGGGACTTATAAATTTCAGGGGACGAACGACAGGAGGAACTTCAAATCTTTCTTTTGACAAAGTCCAGATAGTCGGTTTTGGAGAGAGCGCTTACGACATGGTAGTACCTGTAGGGAATACCGAAAGCGGAAATTTTGTGATTAATGAAACAAATAACAGTTATCCGTTGGTAAAAATTAATTTAAGCCTATTCGGTGCAGAAAAAACTCCACCATTAAAATTCTCCATCAGAGCAAAAGATGACTCCGTAAACGTAATTAATAATACTGAAACCTGTAATAATCCGAAGGCGGGGCAGACGGATTTTATTAATATTACCTTTAAAGCGGGGCAGGAAAAAGTGTATAGTCCGGATAGCGGTGTAGGAGACGTGAGGATTACAAGCGACGGATATCTGAAACTGAACGGAATAAATCCCGACAAAACATATACCTTATATATAAAGGGCGGACAGCACAAAATGATGAAGATGGCGACCGGAGTAAAATTTAAAGCAGGGCGGGATGTTTCCAATAATTTTGATTTTACGAACAAGCCTTTGCTTCCCGGGGATTTGCCTGATCCGAAAAATAATATGAAACAGAACTGTATCATAGATGCCTCAGACGTGGGGTTAGTTATGGACAGATTGGGAAAGGAAGATTGGGATTCTTTATCTATTGCCGATCTGGATTACAATGGAGTAGTAAATGCCGGTGATATGGGATTATTATTAAATACTCTGAAGAATAGGGAAGAGGAGAACTGAATTTGAAATTTTTAATTTTTAATTTGAAATCAAATTCAAATTTTTAATATCTTAATTTTTAAACATTTGGTCATTAAAAATTGATTAAAAATTTAAAATTTAAAATTTAAAATTATGAAAAAGATTATTTACATCCTGCTCATTATTCTGTTGGGAGAAGCTGTATTTGCGGTATCTTTTTTCCTTACTCCGGGAGTGAAAGAAATACCAAAAGAAAAAAAAGCAGAAGAGAAGGTCAATACAGGAGGAGCTTCGCTGTATTTTGCACCGGATAGCGTGACAGTCAAGCCGTTCCAGAATTTCGATACGAAGATAGTTCTTAGCGCAGAAGAAAAAATTATCAACTCTGCAGATCTTTATATTACTTACGATCCGAAACTGCTGGAAGCCTCTATTTCCGGTGGAATATTATCTATAAAACAGGGGGAATATTTTTCCATCTTTCCCTCTAGAACTTTGGACGCAAAAACGGGTAATATATATTTATTGGGTGTCCGTGATTTTTATACCAAAGCAGTTCTTAAGTCACCGGTATCTTTGGGGACGCTTACTTTTAAAGCCCTAAAGTCCGGGAAAACGCAGGTTAAATTTAAAGATCCGGGATCTGCTATGATTGAGGCAGATACAAATAAGAATGTTTTGGGGGAGACGGGGGAGATGGAAGTGGAAATTACTGATTAATTTAAAATGGAAAAATTAAAAATTAAAATTAAAATCTTAAATTTTAAAATATCTCGCGTACTTATAACATTTTTGTTTTTCTTCCTATTTTTACATTTTAATTTTTACATTTTACATTCCCAGGTCTATGCCCAAACGCTCTCCTTTGATCCCTCTACAAAAACGGTAAATGCGGGTGATACTTTGACTATCAGTGTAAATGTAGATACGGGTAGTAAAAATACGACAGGAGCAGACGCATTGGTATCTTTTGATAACAGTATTCTGGAATATTCCGATGTAACAGCGGGCACTTTTTATGCGACCGGTTACAAGAGTCTTATATCTCCGGGGAAGCTGCTTTTGGGGATGTCCCAGACGGATGTGACGAGTCCCAAGACGGGGACAGGCCTTCTGGGCTCCATCATTTTCAGAGCTAAATCAGCAGGGACCGCATCATTATCATTTGTCTGCAGCACGGGAAAAGCAGATTCCAATATCATCAGCTCCACTGATTCCAGTGACGTCATCGACTGTTCGAAGATAGTGGCAGCCAGTTATACTGTAGGAACCGGAACAGACAATTCCTATATTTCAAGTTCGACTCCCCGGCCAGAGGCTACAAATCCTCCTTCGGCACTTCCGAAAACAGGGACATTTGAAGTGACATTAGTCCTCGTCGGGATAGGCGTAGTACTTACGATAATAGGAGGATTTCTGATTTTTAAGGGTTAGACCTATTAAAAATTCTCATCTTTTAAGGCATTGCCTTGTCGGAACAAGGCAATGCCTTGTAGAAAATAACATGAATCAGAACAAAAATATTTTCAAATCTATTATTACAGTTCTGGGGTTGCTCATATTTCTGGTAATAAATATTGTGGCGGGACAAAGAGTGCTTACTATTTTTACCAAGGCCGAAAGCAACAGTCCTCTTGATGTGAAAGTACCGGAAGTTTCTGCAAATCAGGCAGTCATTACATATGGGACCCAAAACGAAGTGCAGGGGGTAATAGAATACGGTACTAATCCCGCGTCTCTGACACAGATTGCACCGGAAACCAGCAGCAGCGTGGATCATAAAGTAACTTTAAATTTACTTTCACCAAATACCACTTATTACTTTACCATCAAAATCGGTGAAAAAAGTTATGATAACGCAGGACTCCCATATTCCTTCATTACTTCCGGAGAAAGTGCTGCAAATCCTCAAACAACGATTCCGACAAATATACCCATAAAACCTGCCAGTTCTTTCCCGACCCTTGAGCCGACAGTCATTATCACTCCGGCCAAACTACAGTCATGCCAAATTTCAGATTTCCAAAAACATTATGGAGCGATGAAGGGAACGTCAAATTATGACGCTAATTTTGATCTGATCCTCGACGGCATCATAAACGTGGCAGACTACATGGAGTGTCTGAATAAAAACAAATAATAATTCTGATTAATAGCGATACTCAAGTGGTTATATTTGAATATTATATTTTAGTGGGTACCTGGGGTAAATAAGGTGAAAAGAATAATAAAATCAACGATTTTCCATACTCTAGCCAATAAATTGGATGACGATTAAATCCTCAAAATCTTCCTGGTTTCGACTATAATCAAGGGTGTGACAGAAAGAGCAAGAACTAAAGTCCAGAGTGATGGATTTAATCTCCCTGTCTGGAAAAAGAGATTACCGAAACTTGTTTCACTTGCCGCAATTTGAAGAGCAAAAGATAAAACAAATGCCACTATGAGTAATCTGTTTGAGAAAACCCCGATGCTGAATATGGATAATTTCTCACTTCTGCTGTTTAAAGCGTGGAAAAACTGTGACACAGCCACGATCGAGAACGTGATGGTTTGGGCGGTGACGATATCGTATCTCCCCAGAGCATAAAGAAAGGACAAAAAGGATATAAGTCCCAACATGAGCCCTTCTCCTATGATTCCTGCCCATCTCTTTTTACTCAGGATTCCTTCATTTGTAACTCTGGGCGGTTTTTCCATAATTCCCTCATGAGGAGGTTCCAGACCCAGGGCAATTGCCGGGATTCCGTCTGTGACCAAATTTATCCAGAGTATCTGGATAGGAAGGAGCGGTAAAGGAGTTTGGAAGATAATGGACAGGCTTATAAGCACAATTTCACTTATATTGCATGAAATTAAATATCTCACTACCTTGGTCAGGTTAGAAAAAATCACTCGTCCTTCCCGTATGGCCTTCACTATAGTGGCATAGTTATCATCCATCAGGATAATATTAGCTACTTCCTTGGTGACGTCGGTCCCGCTTATCCCCATAGCGATACCTATATCTGCAGCTTTTAAGGCAGGTGCGTCGTTGACTCCGTCTCCGGTGACTGCAATCAGGTCTTTGGTGTATTTTTTCAGTGACTTTATGATTTTCAATTTTCCGAGAGGAGAAATGCGTGCAAAAACCGATATACGTCCGGAGGTGATAAGTTCCGCAATTTCTTTTTCCTTTAAGTGAGCAATCTTTTCTTCGGTGGTCACTTCACGAAGATCTTTGATAATTCCCGCTTCCACGGCTATA